>OLPD01000310.1_pt1 | contig 40945 bp, 74 predicted proteins | sample 1672111 | NCBI WGS metagenome assembly OLPD01 (sample SAMEA3136646, study PRJEB25190) | human gut metagenome
GGGTCCGAATCATCGCACCATTTTTCTGGGTATAAAAATTTTTGTAGCTAGGTTAAAATGAGGAAATACAATTTGCATATATAAAGTTGTGAAACTGTTGATAATCAGGGGATAGATTTTGGGAAATATTTTGTAATATTTTTACCTAGGAGGTGATAAGGTGGCAGCTGGAAATATGGTAAAGAAAATAGGTGGTAAAACTTGCCTATCTACTAGCCTTATAGCTGAGGCATTTGGTGTAACGTCAAAAGCAGTTAATAGCTGGGAAAAGAAAGGGTGCCCCAAAATTGCTCATGGGTATTGGTATCTTCCAGATATACTGAAGTGGAAAGATGAATGTAATAATAAGGTTGAAGTCAATGATGATATTGAAAAGATGCCTATTAATTATCAAAAGGTGTTTTATGAGACGCAACTCAAGAAGGCACAGACAGAAAATGCAGACCTCAAAAATGCTATTGCAAGAGGTGACTTTTTATTAAAGACAGAAGCAATTGCAGACCTTGAAAAGTTCTTTATAATCTTTAAGCGTTCAGCTATGGGATTGGTAAGTAAAATAGGTGTAGATATTGCACCTTATTTAGATCCAACGGAGGCAAGACGGGTGGAAGCTAAAGTTAGAGACACAATTAATGATGCCTTAGAGCAATTTAGTGAAAATGGCGTCTACAAAGCAAGTAAAAAAAGATGAGATAAGCCCATGGATTCTGGAGGCATTAAAAGTACTTAAGCCACCCGAAAAATTAACTGTCTCAGAGTGGGCTGATAAATATAGAATACTTGGAGATAAGACAAGTGCAGAGCCTGGGCGTTGGAGTACTAATCGAACACCTTATTTGCGTGGGATTATGGATTCTTTTACAGATGTAGAAGTTGAAGAAATTATATTTTGCAAATGTACACAGGTTGGTGGTTCTGAAGCTGGTAATAATATGCTAGGGTATATTATTGCTCAAGACCCAGGACCTACATTAGTTGTATACCCAAATGATGACCTTTCAGAATTTACAAGTAGTAAAAGGTTACAGCCTATGATTGAACTTTCACCAGTATTAAAAGAGAAGTTTATGAAAAATGAAAGTAAACTTCAAGAACTTAACTTTACATCTATGTACATTGCACTTACTGGTGCTAATTCAGCAGCTGACCTTGCAAGTAGACCTGTAAGATATGTTATCTTTGATGAGATTGATAAGTATCCAACGAATACAGGAAAAGAAGCTGACCCTATTTCACTTGGTACTGAACGTACTAAGACATTTGCAAATAATAAAAAAATATTTAAAACATCTACACCCACACTAAAACGTGGTCCTATATGGCAAGAGTGGTTAAATGCTGATAGTCAATATAAGTATTTTGTACCATGTCCACATTGTGGAGAGTATCAAACATTTACTTTTAAGCAAATAAAGTTTGATAAATCCACACCTGAAAGCGCAAGATCTACAGCTTATTATGAATGTGAAAAGTGCCATGAGAAGATACATGATGCACATAAGCAGCAGATGTTACGTGATGGCAAGTGGGAAGCTATAAAAAAAGGTGGAAAGCGTAAAATAGGTTTTCATATTAATTCAATTTATTCGCCTTGGATACGCTTTGGAGATGTTGCCTATGAGTTTATTGCTTCTCATAATTATCCTGAAAAGCTTATGAACTTTGTTAACTCATGGCTTGGTGAACCTTGGGAAGATGTTAAGCAGAAAATGGATAGTGACATTGTTTATGAAAGGCAAAGTGAATATACAGAAGGAATTGTACCAAACGAAGCAATTCTACTTACTGGTGGTATAGACATACAGAAAGATTGTTTTTATTTTACAATTCGTGCATGGGGGTATCATTTAACTTCATGGAATGTACTTCATGGGAAGGTAGACACATGGGATGATTTAACATACATTTTTAATCAAACCTTTTCAAGTCCTAAAGGAAAAGAGTACCTTGTAAGTTTAGTCGGTGTAGATACTGGATACAATTCAGAAGAGGCTTATGAATACTGTTTAGATAATATGGAATGGGCAAAAGCTGTAAAAGGATCAAGTGTTGAAATTTTACAGAAGTATCGTAGGACAACAATTGATAAGTTAGATAGTAAGGCCTATGGTATGGAGCTTTATATTGTAGATGGTGGTAAGTATAAGGATATGATTTCTACACGTATGGCCAAAGAAAATGGGATTGGTTCTTGGATGGTTTATGATGGTGTAGATGAAGATTATGCGCAACAGATTACATCTGAGGAAAAGGTTACTGAGCGAAAAGGTGCTAGAGAAGTAAGTGTATGGCAAAAGAAAACTTCACATGGTGATAACCATTACTTGGACTGTGAAGTTTATGCAATGTGTATGGCCGATTTACTTCATGTAAGGTATATGGTACCAGAAACAACTAAGAAGCAAGATGAAGAAGTGGTACCTTCTGAAGATGGTTGGTTAAATAATACGAAAGGATGGATTTAATGGATACAACTCAAAAACTTTCACAATTAAATAATGCTATTGCAGCTATAGAAGGTGGGGCACAAGAGTATCGTGTAGGTAATAAAAGTGTACGTAAAGCAGATTTAGGGACACTTTACAATGAGCGTATACGGTTAGAGCAACAAATACGTGATGAAAATTCAAGTGGTGGGATTTATGTTGCTGCATTTGATAGGAGGTAATTATGCATAAAGGTATATGTCGGTGTGATAAGTGTAATGCTGAAATACAAATTAAACCTCAAGTAAAAAAGAATGGTGATTTACATATTAGTTATTTTGAATGTCAAAAGTGTCATGAAGAGTATGTCATATTAGTAACAGATAGTACACTTAGAAAAATGATTCAACAGACGGAAGAGGCACGTTTAAAAGCTATGCGTAATAATTTTAATAGGGCACGTTTCGAGAAGCATATGAAAATATATAAGGCACTTCTAGCAAAAAGTGAGCAGTATAAATTACAAGCTAAGTTAAATGAAAAATATTTAAGTTTAAGGGGATGATAATAAATGAATTTCCTTGATAAGTTTATAGGTACATTTTCGCCTAGAAGTGCTTATGAACGTATGGTATGGCGGGAAGCTATGCGTAGTTATGATGCTGGGAGTAATGATCGATTAAATGGTGGATGGACACAAGTAAATGCAACAGCAGAACAAACGGATAGATATCAAAGGGATACAATAAGAGCTAGAGGAAGAGACTTAGAACGTAATAGTGATATTGTAGAAAGTGTTATTAGTCCATTTGAACGTAATGTTATTGGGACAGGAATTATGGCACAAGCCAAAGTTTTAAAAGATGATGGAAGTGAGGATGAAAATCTTAATCGTCAAATTGAAGAACTTTGGAAAGAGTGGTGCATGGCAAAAAATTGTGATGTAACAGGTCAACAATGTTTTGATGAGTTTCAAGCAATGGCTGTAAGAAGACTTAAGGTAGATGGTGGTATATTTTTCATAAAGGTTTACACCAAGGATGGTATATTACCATTTAAACTACAAGCAAAAGAAGTGGATGAGTTAGATACTTCATATTCTTTAATAAGTTGTGAAAAAGGCAATAGGATTGTGGATGGAATTGAACTAAATTCCTATAACAAACCTGTTGCCTATTATTTTAAGCAATATACACCAGATGGATTTTATACAGGAAAGACAGAGCGTATTGAAGCACAACGTGTTATCTTTTTATGGCGTAAGAAAAGACCGAGCCAAATTAGAGAAGTATCTGAGTTAGCAAACACGTTGCCTCGTGTAAAAGAGGTTAATGAGTTTGTGGAGGCTGTAAGTGTTAAAGAACGTATTTTAGCGTGCTTATCTGTTTTTATTACAAAGCAAACACCTAATTTACCAGTAGGTAGAGGAAATGTAGATAAGAAAAGTGGTTATCAAGTGCGTACAATTAGCCCAGGTATGATTCAAGAACTTAATCCAGGGGATAAAGTTGAAACAGTTAATCCAAGTGGGCAAGCAAGTAACGCACGAGAATTTATAATGTCGCAACAACGCATGGCAGGAGCAGGTCAAGGTTTATCTTATGAGGTGACAAGTCGTGATATGAGCCAAGTTAACTATTCTTCAGCAAGGCAAAACTATCTTGAAGACCAAAAGACTTATCAGATGATGCAGAAATTTATTATAGACCATTTCTGTCGTGAAGTTTATACAGAGTTCGTTATTTCAGCAGTTCTTAAAGGAGAACTGTTAATTAAGGACTTTTGGGAAAATAAGCGTAAATATTTACGTCATGAATGGATTACACCAGGTTGGAGCTGGATAGATCCTTTAAAAGAAACAAATGCCAATGTTACTGGCATGAATGCAGGATTCAACACATTAAAAGATATTTGTGGTGCCCAGGGCAAGGACTGGAAGGATGTGCTTGCCCAAAGAAAAAAAGAACAGGAGTATGCTGATGAGCTAGGACTTAAGCTTACAACAACTGTTAATCAGGAAGGAGATGAGAAAGATGAAGAAAAAACCTAAAATTGGAGAAAGTCAACAGAGAACGTTAGGTATGGCTGTAAGAGAAATTAATGAAGATGAAAGACGTGTAAGAGTTTCTTTTTCTTCTGAACAACCTGTAAATCGTTGGTATGGTCAAGAAATATTATGTCATGATGCAGGGTGTATGGACCTTACAAGACTTACTGAAATCGGTGTAAGTCTTTGGAATCATAATCGGGATAAGGTTATTGGTCGCATTGAAAATGCAGTATGTAATGATACTGAAAAACGTGCTTATTGTGACATTATCTTTGATGATGATGAGGAAAGTGAAAAGATTTACCAAAAGGTAAGAAGTGGTACATTAAAGGGTGTGAGTGTTGGGTACCGTGTAGATGCTTGGGAAGAAGTACGTGTAGGAGGAGTTTCTTCTAATGGACGTTTTAATGGTCCATGTGAGGTAGCTGTGAAATGGGCGCCTTATGAGGTGTCAATTGTATCTGTTCCAGCTGATGATTCAGTTGGTGTGGATAGAACATTAGAAGATGCGCCAGAGTGTGGCGGAGAAGAACGTAGTCTTACGTTTTTTGAAAGACAACTTCAAATAAATAAAAATTTACTTTAGGAGGCTAAAAATGGGTAAAAAAGAAATGTTACAACAGATGGTAAGAATGCAAGAATTACTTATTAATGCAGCAAAAGACGGTAAAAGAGATTTAACACCTGCAGAGCAAGCTGAATTTGATAATTTACAAAGAAATATTGAGACTTTAAGACAAGAGATTGCTAATGAGGAAGGTAATACTGGTTTAGATCCTAATCCTAACGATTCACAACAACGTGCCATGTTAGAAGAAAGACAACGTATTTCTAGTATTTATAAGATTTGTGAAACAGCAGCTGAAAGAGGTATTGATATTAGTGCTAATGAATTTATTGAAAGAGGCACATCTGTAGAAGAAGTAAATAAAGAGTTACTGAAACGCTTTATGGAAAATGGCTCACCTACTAACTCAGGCATTAAAATAACTACAGATGAAGCTGATAAATTTAGAAGTGCTGCCAGTGATGCTATTCTGATGAGAGGTGGTATTACACTTGTAAAGCCTGCAGAGGGGGCTAGGGATTTAAGAGGCATGCGTATTCGTGACCTTGCAATTGAATGTGCACAAAGAGCAGGTGTCTCAAATGCACAACGTTTAAATGATGATGAGTTATTAAGGCGTGCTTTATCACCTGATAGCCAATTTGGTGCTATTTTAAGTGATACAGTAAATAAATCAATGGCAACAGCTTATAACGCACAATCAACTACATATCAAGCTTGGACTGGTGTAGGTAGTGTAACAGACTTTAAAGGTGCTACACATTATCAAATTAGTGAGGGTGGAAACCTTGAGAAGATGACACAAACAGGTGAATTCAAATTTGATGAAATGAGCGATAGTAAAGCCACACGTTCTATTGCAACATATGGTAAAAAGTTTGGTTTTACACGACAAGCTATGGTAAATGATGACTTAGGCATTTTAGTAAGAATCCCACAAGCTTATGTACGTTCATCTGTAAGAGGTATCAATAAGTTGGTTTATGATATTCTTAAAGCTAATGCTGCTATTTATGATGGAAAAGAATTATTTTCTTCAGACCATAATAATTTAGCTCAAACAGGCGGTGCAATTACAGTTGAAACACTTGCAGTTGCTAAAGCAGCAATGCGTAAACAAACCAACTTAAGGGGTATTGAAAAGTTAAATATTCAACCTAAATTTATAATTGTTAGCCCTGATAAAGAAGTAGAAGCAATGAGACTTATGAACTCAATTGCAGATCCATCACAAAACAATGCTAATGTAACCAATGTATTTAAAAATGCACTTGATATTGTAGTGGATGCAGAACTAGAAGGTAATGCATGGTATTTAGCAGCATCACCAGCTGATATTGATACTATTATGGTGTCATACTTAAATGGCGATGCAATGCCTAAACTTGAAAGTAGAATTGGTTTTGATTACTTAGGTATGGAATGGCGTATTTATATGGATTATGGTGTAGATGTTCTTGACTTTAGAGGACTTTATAAAAATGGCGGTAATTAAGCACTTTTAAGGTGCTTTTTTATTTTATAAATATTTATACAGGAGGTGCCTAAGATGGCGAATTTTATTCAAGATGGTAAGATTATAGACTATAAGAATACAGGTACAACAACTATTTTATATGGTGACATTGTAACAATTGGCACACGTGTTGCAGTTGCTATGGAAAGTATTGCACCAGGTCAAACAGGTGGTATTCGTATGGAAGGTGTCTTTGAAGTAGATGCCTTAACTACTGAAGTCTTTAGTGTAGGTGATACTGTTTATTTGGATGAATCAAACAAAGCAACTAAAACAAAAGGTAGTTTAACTGTGGTGATGGGATATGTGGTACAACCTAAGGCAAGTGCTACTGCTAAGGCACAAATTAAAATAGGGTAGGTGATAAGCTGTGGTTAAATTATTTGTATCAGTAAATTACAAAGGCGTAATTTATGAACCAGGTATTGCTTATTTTGATCCTAACTATGAAGAATTACTTATTGCAAATGGTAATGCAACCTTTGATATTGAAAGTCAGAAAGGAGATGAAGAAGTAACATCTTTTAATGCTTATGATAAAGAGGAAGATGCTGAAGATGAAACGCAACAAGATAAGAATGAAAAAGAAGAAAAGCCTAAAACTACTAGAGGTTCTAAAAAATCTATAGCTAAAGAGTAGGTGGAGAGCATGTTGAAGGATATTATTAATCAAGATGTTCAAAATGTATTTTTTAATTTAGATGAGCTTGCAGAAATGCACCGTATTGGCGATAAGTCTGTGCGGTGCATTATTGATGATGATAAGTTATCAGATATTGCAAAGAAATATTATGATGGTACATTTACAGCAGAAAAGCTTATCTATATCAATGAATTAGAAATAGATAGCGTACCTCATGTGAATGAAAGTATTTTATTTGATGATGAAATCTATCCAGTTTACTCCGTATCGTCTGAATATGGCATGTTAGAACTGATGCTTAATAAACCACTTGGTAAGCTTGATAAACCAATTATTATCCAGCGTGTGATTGGTGAAGAACGTATTAATGGTTTCCCAGTTAAGCAATGGTACAATGTACATCAATGTAAAGCGTATATTCGTACAATAACTGGAGATGAAACATTTAAACGAGGTACAGAGGTAGCCACTTCAAAGATTCTTATTAAGATTGCATATACTGATGTAAATATTGATGAGGATATGCGTGTACTGTACAGAGGAAAAACATTTAATATTAGGCAGGTAGAAAATATAGAAGAGAATAATACGTTCATTGACTTAGTGTGTGAGGTGATTAAATGAGCTTAGATATTGAAGGCTTAGATAGTTTAATGAAAACTATTGAAAACGCAGGTAAGAATATTGAAAAGGTACAAAATAAAGCATTGAATAAAGGTGCTGACATTGTACTTAAGGAGCAACAACGTACAGTTAATGTTGATACAGGTGCTACACAAGAATCATTAATGAAAAGTGGTGTGCGTACTGAAAAAGGTGTAAAGAAAATATGGGTAGGGGATGTGAAACGTAAAAGAGGTAACATCCCCTATTATCTTGAATATGGGCCTATTGGTAAGAAGAAAAGGAAGTTTCCTTTTATGCGCCCAGCACTTCGGAATAAGAAAGTAGAAGTACTTGAAGCTGAAAAAGAAGTTTTTAGAGAGGAGCTTTTTAAACAATGAATGAACTAATTGAAAAGGCACTTTCTGAACTTGATATTACAGCTGACTATTTAGAAGCCAGAGAAGATAAGACTGATCCTTATATTATTTATTCTGAAACATCTAATACAATAGATAATCATAGTGATGATGAGTGGGATAGTCGTACACATTATATTGATATTGATTTGATTACAACAAAGCCGTGGTTTAAAGAAAAGTATGTAAAACTTATAGAAGAAAAGCTAAAGGCAGCAGGTTTTGGGATTGGTTCACATGGACCTGATTTATATGAAGATAATGTTTTAAATAAAACATTAGAGTTTATTTATGAGGAGGAGAAATAATATGGCAATTGTAGGTTTAAAAGATGTTGTATATTGTATTATGACAGATGAAGAAGCAGAAACATATTCAGAAGAAGTTAAAACATTAGCTGGTGCTATTGATATGAGCATTCAACCAAGTGTAGATGTTGCAGAATTATATGCAGATGATGGACTTGATGAATCAGTAAGTGAATTTAGTAAGGCTACTATTGCATTCCAAGTAAAAGATATTCCAACTGAAGTTAAATGCGATTTACTTGGGCATACATATTCTAAGTTTGGTGGGGCTGTAAAGAAAGGCACAGACCAAGCACCTTATGTAGCAATTGGATTTAAATCTAGACTTTCAAAAGGTGGTTATCGCTTTAAATGGCTTACAAAAGTTAAATTTACACTTCCAGATGAATCACATAAAACCAAAGGCGAAAAATTGGAATTTCAAACGCCTACAATTAATGGTACTGCTATGCGTAGAAAGCGTGATGAAGTATGGGAAGATGAAAGAGATACGACAAATACATTATTTACAGAAGCAAAACAACAATCATATTTTAATAAGCCTTATGAATTAGAATTTGATGAAGAAACCCAGTCAGTAACTGAGTAACAAGGGGGAAATATTGGATGAGAATTGTACTTAGAATTGAGAATGAAGATAAAGAATTTATATCAGACTTTATTCCAGGTCGTGTTTTTAGAGAAGCAGTAAAAGCACAGAGTATGTTACAAAATAGTGATAAGTTAACAGATGAAGAGCTTGATGGACTTGTTATGTTGGTTGTAAATACATATGGTAAACAGTTTACTGTAGACCAGTTCTGGGATGGTATTGATGCACGAGATGTTATGACTACTATTGTAGATACTGTTCTTGGTGCACTTCAGCGTGTAAATGATGGAGGAAGTGAAGACACACAATGATAAGCCCCCTGAAGATGTAGTGAAAGACATTTATGTAGCGCTTATTCAACAGGGGTATAAGTTAAATGAAATTGATGAGATGGATATAGGATATTACTTTGATATTATGCAATATGTTTCAAATAACAATTATAAAAGGGTGTATATAGATGAAATTTAGTCTATATGCACCTTTTTGCTTGTAAAGGAGGTGTAATATGGCTGATGAAGCAGCAGGATTAGTTGTTAAACTCGCTATGGAAAACGGTTCATTTCAAGAGGGTATTAATGCTATGAATCGTGAAATGAAAGTACTTCAAAGTGAATTTAAAGCAGCAGTTGCAGGTAATAAGAACTTTGAAAACTCATTAGATGGGTTAGGATCTAAAAGTGAATATCTTAATAAGGCTATTCAAACACAAGGGAACATTGTAGAAGCTTATAAGAAAAGGTTAGATGGTACCAAAGATGTTATGGCCAATTTAGTTTCATCGAATCAAGAACTTAAGACTAAAGTTGAAGAAGCTAAAAAGGCATATGAAAATAGTGTTGAAACACTTGGTAAAGAAGCAGATGCTACAAAGACGCTAGAAAAGGAACTTAAGAATTTAGAATCACAGTACACAAAGAATGAAACAAGTATTCGTCAAACTTCAGCTAGAATTGATAATCAAACCATTGCTTATAATAATGCAGTTGCTGGACTTAATAGATTTGAAGGTGAATTAAAAGACACACAAGCAGCAATGGAAGCAATGAAAAATAGTGCAGCACAAGCAGATGATAAGTTAAATAATATGGGAAGTAATAGTAGCTCATTTGGAAACTTTAAAGATAATATTATTGGAGCAGCTAAAGAAACTAAGGTGTTTGGTGTAAGTCTTGGGGACGTAGGAACACTTATGGGTGGTGGCGCAGGTGCAGCTGCTGTATTAGGTGGTGCAGTATCAGGACTTACAACCAAATTTGTAGAGTTAGTAACAGCAGGTATTCAAAAAACTGTACAAGCACTTGCTGATTTTACAAAGTCTATTTTTACAACTGGTGATGCTTTTTCAGCACAGGTGTCACGAGTGCAAGCTATTAGTGGCATGACGGGTGCACAAGGAAAAGAGTTACGTGATTTAGCAGTAGAACTTGGAGCAGCAAGTGTATATAGCTCTACTGAGGCGGCTAAAGCTTTAGAGTATGCTGCACTTGCAGGTTGGAAACTTAATGATATGGCTTCAGGTATGCCGGGTATTCTTAATTTAGCAGCTGCTTCTGGTGAAGAACTTGCAACTGTATCAGATATTGTAACAGATGCATTGACAGCACTAGGGGAAGGAACAGATCAAGCAGGAAGGATGGCTGATGTATTTAGTGCTGCAATGTCAAATAGTAATACTAATGTTGCTCAGCTTGGTGAAGCTATGAGTTATGCAGGACCTGTAGCTGGTGCATTAGGGTATAGCATGGAAGATTGTTCAATAGCTATTGGCTTAATGGCTAATTCAGGAGTAAAAGCATCAACAGCAGGTACTGCACTTAGAAGAATGTTTACCCAAATGCCTGGTGGTCTTCACCTTGCTTCTGAATCAATGGGAGAAGTTACAATTGCAACAGAAAATGCAGATGGTACAATGCGTGAGTTAGGTGATGTAATTGCTGACCTTAGAAAAGCTTTTAGTAATATGACAGATGCTGAAAAAGCAATGAATGCTGAATCAATATCAGGGAAAGAAGGTATGTCAGGATTACTTGCAGTTGTCAATGCAGGTGAAAAAGATTTTAATAAGCTATCAGAGGCAATTTATAATAGTGCAGGTGTAGCTAATAATATGTCATCAACTATGATTGACAATGTTGATGGATTAAAGGAAATGATTTCTGGTAAGTTTGAAAGTATTAAATTAAGTATTTATAGCATTTTTGAGCCTATTGAAAAATCATTTCTTAAGATATATGATGCCTTTTTAGGTGTAAGTGAAAAGATATGGAACCATTTAGGAAAGATACTTTCAAGTATCACTGGCCTTATAGAACCATTTGCAAATATGTTTGTATCTGCTTTTAGTGTTATTTCTGATACAGTATTTACAGTACTTGAACCAGTTTTTTATTTAGTTGAAAAATTATTAGGGGCGAGTCTTGAAAATTTACAAGGAATGGCCAATGGTATAGTTAAGATATTCCAAGGATTAGGTAATGTAATTAGTTCTGTTTTAACCCCACTTATAAAGGTCGTTGAAGCAGGAATTGATTTACTGACAGGAGATTTTGAAGGTGCAGCAGATAAAATAAAGAGCATATTTGGGAAAGCAAACTCAGATATTGAAAAAGATGGTGTAACCCATAACGAAGCTATGGCAGCTATAGCTAGGGATGGAGAAAGTGACATTAATAGTGCTATTGAATCTGGTTGTGAAGAAAATAGAGGAATTTTTTCAAATATGTACAGTGCAATTCAAGATCTCACAGATGAACACTATAACTCACTTAAATTAAAAGCAGATGCTTATAATAATAACTTATCTGCTTTGGATGAAGCTTATGAGGAGTATAAAAATGAAAAGCTATCAGAATACGAAAAGAAGATAACTGAACGTTATAAAAATGAAACACTTGAACAAAAGAAGCAAAATGCAATTAGAATGCAACAGTATGAAGAAAGGCTTAATCAAGAAATTGCACGAAATAAGGCTGCTGAAGAGAGCAAGTATGCCAACTTATTAGCAGCTGAGGAAAAGGCTACTACAGCTAGAATTAAATTGAATAAAGAGGCAGAAGAAAAAATTACAAAGGCAACTCAAGAGGAAGCTAAGAAACGTCTTAGCCTATGGGAAAAGTTATCTAATACTATGAAGAATGTATTTAGTAGTAGCTCATCAAGTAATAGTGGTAGCATTCCAGCGTATGCAAGTGGTACAAAATTTCATCCTGGTGGACTTGCTTTAGTTGGTGAAAAGGGACCAGAGCTTATTAATTTAAGTCGTGGTGCAAGTGTAATTAATAATAATCAAACAACTCAGCTACTTAATAATGGTGCAACTGAGGCATTACTTAGTACGTTAGTTGGAGAAGTTGCTAATCTTAATAAAGTTATTAAGCAACAAAGTTTTGAAGATACGAGGATGATTCAGATGGGATAGGAGTGGACGTATGGCAACAAGTACATTAAAAATATATGCTGACAGGTGTACGCAATCGGATGGTAATGCAGAAGGCAATGAGGTAAGTAATACTTTTAGGGTAGATTATAAAACATATACAGATGTTCATTTTACTATTCCTAGTGAAATAAATAGCTATTTAATAAAATCATTAAATGTTTATCTTGCTCTTGGATATGCTAATGGGGCAGGGTACTATTGTAATGTTATTGGTGAAGGTATAGATAGAACGCCATCATTCAATAATAAAGAGTATACGGCTATTACACCTAATGCCAGCAATATTGATAAGTATTATACTACCAAAGAGTTAAGCTATAAATTTGATTTTTATTCACAATTCCCAGTACTATATTTTGGAGATAATATAAGTAAAAATCCTCCATATATTGAGATTGAATATATTGAGCCTAAAATATCTAATTTTACTATAAGTGGTAGTAGTATTGATAGCAATATTGTTTGTACATGGGAAGCAGAGGATATTGAAACATGGGAAGTGCAGGCAATTCAAAATAATATTATTGTAAGTAAAATTACTGGAACAAGTGAGACAACATGTACATTTCCAATTGGAACATTTTCAAACTCTGGGACAACACAATTTAAGATTGTTGGTTATGGTAGTGGTAATAGCATAGAAGATATTCAAACAGTAGATTTGATACAAACAGTACCACAAATTATTGCTATTGAGCCTAATGGTGTTTTAAAGCTATTAACTAATCCAATAGATATTGAATTTACAGGTACGAATATTACAAGTTTTGTAATGAATGTTTATCAAAATAATATAAATAAATTTACATTTAGTGGAACGACAGAACGTAAAGCTACAGTAATAGCAAATGTATTTTCTAGTGGAACTGTTACAATTGAAATTGTGGCCAAATATGTATGTGCTTACTATGAGACATCTACGACACGAAGTGTAACATTTACAGCTTATGGTCCACCACCTAATCCAATACTAAATATAGAGTCAACTTATAATACACCTTTCCCATTGATTAAATGGTCATCTAGTGAGCAACTTTCATATCAGATAAAAATAGATACATTAGATACTGGAGAAATATATAGTAATGATAAAATGTATCAAGTTAATGAAGCATTGACCAATTATACTTATTATGCAGTAAGTTTAAGAATTAAAAACCAATATAATTTATGGAGTGAATGGGTAACATCTACAATTTATATTGACTTTGTTGAACTATCACAACCTGAATTTAATATTTATGCAGATACTGAACAAGCGTGTATTGTAATTAATATTCAAAGTCCAGAAGATGTGAATTTTTGTTATCATGAGGTGTATAGGCGTGAGTCTAATGTATGGGTAAAGATTGCAACTGATATTGAAAGAATTGGTGAGTATAAGGATTTTGCTTGTGCAAGTAATATTACATACGATTATAAGGTTAGGGCTATTACAACAGTAGGAGGCTATACAGATAGTTTAATAAAGGAAATGCAGTGTAATTTTAAAGGAAATATACTTTCGGTACCATTTACAGATGTAACTTTTAATGTGATACATTCGAAGGAAGAGACAGGCATACAAAAAAGTACATCATTATTAGTTGATAGGAAGTTTGTGGTATATTGTGGTTGTGAAAAACCTAAAGAAACACGAGGACTTACAAAGTATAGACAATTTAGTTTATCAACGACATTTAAAACACTGGAAGATTATCTTGAATTTGAAAAGCTTACAAGTGAACGAGTTGTACTTTTTAGAGATAATAAGGGCACAAAAGCTTATTGTAGTCTTGCTATTACAGGTATTACAGATGAAAAAACATTTTATGCGACTGTAGATTTATCGCTTACAGAAGTTTATTACAAGGAAGGTGATTATAGTGAAGCTGAATCAAGACCTTTACGATTTATTGACGAAGAGTGGTAGGACAGAATGGTATACCTATCAGCTATTAAATTACAATGATGAGTATATACGTGATTTAGATAACTGTGAAAGTTTTACGCTAGACTATAATGCCTTTACCTCTTTAAAGAGCAGTATTAATTTATCTATGCATGATGATCCACAGATTAATTTACTGACAGATAGAATAAAAATAATTATGCATATTGAGATTAATAATACTTTATTTGACTTCCCTCTTGGTATTTACTTAATGTGTTCACCAGATTGTACACGTAATGGTAATAGTAGTGAATACGCCTACGATACTAGAAGTGTGCAACTTTATAGTAAGCTAAAAATATATGAAGATGATAAGTGCCTTCAAGATTATGTTATACTTGCAGGTACCAGTATAGATGATGAAATATTAAGATTACTTGGCACGAATAAGGTAAACATTCCAAAGACAGGACGTTTGATGACACAAGATAAGGTGTTTTCCATTGGTACAAAGTATCTTGAAATTGTTAATTATTTACTCGATATATTAAATTTCACATCACTTGATGTAGATGGTGATGGTTATTTTTATGCAAGTGAATATGTGCTGCCTACTGAAAAAGAAATTGAGATTTATTTTACAGATGATGAGAATCAATGTATTGAGGAGAGCTTTGAAGAAAGTTTTGATACATTTGATGTACCAAATGTCTTTATTGGCTATTGTAATAATGTAAATGGTGAAATGCTTAATTATACATACACTAATAGTAATAGTGAAAGCCCAACAAGTACTGTGAATATGCATCGGTCAATTTGTACTGATGCAACACAGTTTGATAACTGTGAAAGTTTAATTGACTTACAAGCTAAAGTGAAACGTTGGGCAAGTGAAAATACTACTAGATACAGGAAGGTAAAATTTAATACTATGATTATACCTGTATGGAGCTATATGGATTGCATAGCATTAAAAAATAAAAAGTATAATGGAAAGTTGACACGTACATCAATTCGTATTGAATCTAAAAATCGAACAATGACACATAGTGGAAGGGAGGCCATAGCGATATGAATGCAGCATCTATTTTACAACGTGCTCAAGAGTATACAAATAAGGTATTTAAGCAGAGTAAATCAGAACAAGCTATTGTTCAAGAAATTCAATCTGATGGAAAGATAAAAGTGCTTTTTCCATGGCAGAGCACCCCCAGTGAAATATATTACCCAGTATTAAAACATGTAGTAGTAGCTACTGGTGATCGTGTACTTATGCGACCACTTGATGGTTCTTATATATGTGAGGGGGTAATAACAAGATGAGTTTAAGCACTAATGATTTTAGTAAATACACCAATGATATACAGGTACATAAGGTTAAAAAATCAAATCTACCAAGTAAGGTAACTGGTAAGCATATGTATTTTATAGATAATGAGGATGGTACATACAGCGTTGGCGTAAGCGCTAGTGATGGTACTATAAAAATTTGCTCTGATAATACAGATAAGTTACAAGAACAAATCAATGTTTTAGAAGATAGTCCTAATTTTACAGGAAGCCCTAAGATACAGGGGCAACAAATAGCCGTCAAAGATACAATAGTTGAAATTTGGAGCGGAAACATTGTAAATGGTACTATAACATTATCTGAAAAAATAACTAACTTTAATAGAATTGACCTACACACACAACCAGCTGGAGGTTATGGTTACACAGCGTATAGTTTTGACAGGGGGCAACATGGATGGAAATTACAAACAAACACAAAGTATGCAATACCTATAGCTACAGGTAAGGGATTAGACATTGTATTTTCTGATGATGGTATGAGTGCTACAGTATCTAATAATACAGGTATTTTAAGACGTATCTTTGCATTTAAAAAGGGGTAATTAATTGTGATAATTTATGCGGAATTAAACGAAAACAAAGTGATTATGAGTTATGCTAGTAACAAAGACTTAATTAGAAAGATAGAGATAGAAACAGACATTGATCTAAACACTATTGATATTGTGGAAAATTATAAACTAGAAGATGGAAAGCTCATAGAACTAACTGACGAAGAAAAAGAAGCTAATAAAATAGATATTTGTCCAGGTAAAACAGTAGAAGAACGTCTATTGGAAGCAGAAATAGAAAATAAAAAATTAAAGCAGCATCAAGAATTTATTGAGGAATGCTTAATGGAAATGGCACAAATTGTTTATAGTTAAAATGCATAAAAGGATGGTAAATACATATGGCAAAGTTGTTCGCACAAAAAATTATCTTAGGGAAAATAACATTTGAGGATGTACCAACAAAACTGAAAGAAGAAGTGGCAAAAATTCTTATAGAAGAATGTGATATGCCTGAGCTTGTTACAAATAAAGAATATCTTCCTAAAGAAGAAGCTGTACAAAAATAATAAAAGAATAATTTGTAAGGCATAGAGAAGCACCGTTATAAGGTGTATTTTTTATGCCCTTTTACTAAATATGAACTAGAATTAAAAGCATGATGAAACAAAAAATAATAAGGAGGTCTCACATGGAATATGTAGCTATTTTAGCAACTATATTTGGACTTGCCCTTACAATGCTTAATATTTGGGATAAGGTATATACAAATAAACAACGTGTAAGACAAGAAGGAGCATCACAGCAAGCAACAACAAGTGATATGGAAGTATTAAGACAGGGTAATGCGACCATAATTGTACAACTTGATAAGATGGATACTAAAATGGACAACATGCATGAAAGACTTATTAGGGTAGAGGAAAGTACGAAATCAGCTCATCATAGAATTGATGGATTGGAGGGGCGACATGACTAGTGAAGAAAAAGAAATGCTAAAGAAACTTCAAAAAAAGGCTAGAAATGAGGAAAATGAAAGGAGTAAGAAAAGAGGTCTTACAGATAAGATATTTATAGCGGTTGCAGTATTTACTGTAGCTGCTTTTATTTATGCAGCCATGCTTATGTGGAAGACAGAAGACACTAGTGGGCTTGCTTATTTCATACCTAGTGTAGCTGGTTTTGGAACGATAGTATTGACCGCGATAGTAGCAAAAAATACTGTAGAGAAAAAGATACAGTTTGGTAATCAGGATCAAGTTGTAAATCTAAATGAAAACAGATATGAGGAGGAAGCGTAATGGAAATAAATATGGCTTTTATTATAGTGGTATTAGGAATGTTAGTATTTGCAGTTAATGTAATTACAGAGGTTACAAAGAACATTTGGCCATTGGACCAGGTGCATACAAATTATTATGTTACAGTACTTAGTATTGTGCTAACAGTACTAACTTACTTTGTTTATCTAAGCTATACAAACAGTAAGTTTATTTGGTATTACATGTTTGCTGTTATAGTATCTGGTTTTATAGTTGCATATTTAGCAATGTTTGGTTGGGAGAAGTTAATTAAGTTATGGCAAGATTCACAGAAAGGGGATAGATAATCATGGCATATACAAGAGCACAGTTTATTGCAAAGATAGCACCACTTGCACAAGCTGATATGCAGAAAACAGGAATACTAGCAAGCCTTACAATAGCACAAGCTTGTTTAGAGAGTGCAAATGGTAATAGTGGTTTAACTGTAAGGTCTAATAATTTATTCGGCATTAAAGGGTCCTACAATGGTCAGAGTGATGTATGTAGGACTGCTGAGTATAAGCCTAATGGAGAGAAGTATTACATAGACGCAGCGTTCAGAAAATATCCTTCTTGGGCTGAGAGTATTGCAGACCATAGCGACTTATTTAATCGTTTATCACGATATGCTAATTTGCGTGGTGAAACTGATATCAAAAAAGCTTGTTACAATGTTCGAGCCGATGGGTACGCAACAGATCCGAAGTATCCTGATTTGTTAATGAGTATTGTTAATACATTTAACCTTACTCAATATGACAAAAAGCCAGTTAGTGAAGATAAGCAGTTAGCAGATGCAGTAAGTAAGATTATTAAGTCAGGTGTTACACTAGATTTTAATAGCTGGAAACGCATGGACTTAATTCAGCTAAGCAATGTACCTGCATTAATTGATAAGCTTGGTGGAATTAGTTATCTTAAGCAAAAAGAAGTAATCAGCAATATTGACATTTGGGCAACTAAAAAGTATAACGCAAATCATGTGCGCTCATTATTAATAAAGTTTGCAGCAAAATGCTAGGGCTTATGCTCTAGCATCTTTTTTTATGTCAAAAAGAAAAGGCGGATTTTAATTGTCCGCCTTCTCACGTTCTATTTTCTCTTCAATTGCCTTTATTGCAAATTCATTAAAGCTTTTATATCCCAAATCTGATACTTGTTTCTTATATTCTTCACGCTTACCTTTAGGAACCCTTAATTTAATATCATCAAGGTTAGCTTTCATGTATTTTGCAGTAGCTTTTTTCTGTGCTTCACTATATGCCATATGTATTCACTCCTTTAATTTAGTATAATATATATTTTATATTGGGTACTATATACAAAATGTAAAATATATTGGGTACATATTTGTGCATTATTATACTTGTTATATTGGGTACAATATAATATAATTACATCATAAGGAACAGGAAATAAATAAACGGAGGATGATTAATATGAAAAAAGTACTTTTAGTTTTATTAGCAGCAGTAACACTTTCTATTGCACCAGTTGCTAATGCAAGCGTAGGTAATAGTAATCCAATTCATGAAGAAGTTTTATTAGGTTATGAAGTTGGATATACCATTGATGAACAAACAGTATTAGGCCAAGATATGAGAATGTGGAACTTTAAAGGCCTAGTACCTGGATGGTACGTTGCATATAGTTTAGATCAAGATAATTATTACTACATTAGCCAAGATGCAGCTATAGAATTTTTAGAAAGAAAATAAAAAGATAGTTTGATAGGAGGTATCTTTGTGACTAGGAAAGAAATAAATGAAACTGAAATATCTTGTTTAGAAGATATAGTTGAAAAGTTTAACAAAATTAATAAAGAAGATGGATATAATCCATGCTTTGCACTTGTAAAATCTTATTTAGAGCTAAGAAAATCTTACAGGAAAGAATATAATCAGGAAGGCTTTAAATCAGAATATTGGGCAAGTGAGATATAAAAATACAGTTTGAATAAGAATGAAAATTTATGGCCATGCTCTAGCAAAGGAGTGTGGTCTTATTTTATGTATAAGAATCTTAAGCAATGGCAAATAGACTTGCTAGTAAAGTTTGAATTATTTAAAAATAAATTGCATAATAATGCTAAATAATATAGAATTATCTTAAAAAACATGAGGTGATTCTATGGAAGATGAAGATTTAGAGTTATTTGATACTAAAAGAAGATTTAAAAAGTGGTATATATTTGACGTATTTGAAAGGTATGGTTTCGCATATGGAATGATAGCACTAGTAACATTTTTGTGCCATGTTATTATATTTCTTCCAGCAGCAGCATACTTTGGGTATAAGTCTATAGAGAAAGCAATAAACTTCTTAAGTAGAGGAGACAAGGTTATTGCAGATTGCTTTTGGGCGTACTTAGTTGTATCACTTGTAGCAATTGTATCTATATGGGCTACTAATAAAATATGTGATAAGGTACTATACAGAAACAAATCAATAGCAAAATAAAATACGAGATTTAAAAAGAACCAGTTAACTATTAGTCAGCTGGTTCTTTTTTTATTTGCACGATATTTTCTATATTACAATCTAGAGCTATACATATTCGCTCTATCGTGCTTAAGCTTACACTTTCCCCTTTTTTGAATTTACGTATCACATCCCAACTAACGCCAGTAGTTTCATGAAGCCATTTTAAATTTTTACCTTTTTCTCTTAACAACACTTCTAATCCTATATAATCAATCATTTAACCAGCTCCCTTTAATAAACTTACCATTACTTATTAAAAAAATCTATAAATTATTGCATAATCGGTAGTATTACAGAATATACGTTAATTGTAAGTTAAAATAACATACAAAATAATAACGTTAGGGGTGGATGTATGAGAATTGTATGCGTAAACAACGGATATGCAAATACAAAAGTTAAATGCAATTCAGGAGAATTTATGTTTGAAAGTAGAACTAGAGATACAATAGATAGGTATGATACTAATGTTGTTGATGTAGATGGTACATCACTAGTAGTTGGTGAGGGTAACTTAGACGTTGACCTTAATAAAACTATTAGCACAACACAAAAAGCTTGTTTGAAATTAGCTATTAATAAGTCCAACGAAGAATACGGCATATGTTTAATAAGTGCTATGCCTGTTAATAGTTATCTAAATGCAAAAGCTAGATCTGAATATAGCACGATGCTAAATTCAATGCCAGGAGTAACAAAGTCATATGTTTACATGGAAGGAATGGCAGCAGTACTTACAGATATTAGTTGGTATAAGAATAGATTAGTATGTTTATTAGATATTGGTGGATTAACAATTAATGCAATGCTAATTGATAATGGTAAGCTTGTTCAAGGTACAGCCTTTAGTATGCAACTTGGAACAATAATATTAGAAAACAGGATTAAACATGCAATAGAACAAACTGAACTTGCAAATGTCCCTGAGTGCCAAATTAAATACATGCTTGATAAACCACAAGTCAATATAGTCATTCATGACTATATACAAGAGATAAAACAAAATTTAAAAAAAGCACAGTACCCAACTGACGTTAAAATACGTTGTACAGGTGGAGGAAGTGTATCATATCGTGATGTTTTAAATAAATCATTTAACAACACATATATAAGTTCGCATGCAATTTGGGAGAATGTTCGTGGACTTTGGCTACTTGGGAGTGTGTTGTGTAAATGAGATTTGAGATATATGTAAAAGATAATGATGTTGATGTTATTAATAAACTTAAGGAAAAAGGTAGAAGTACTTATATTGTTGGATTAGTAAAAGATGACCTAAATGGTGGAAGAATTACAAGAAGTGAAGTAATACAAATGATAAACAGCATTTCTTTAAATTGTACTTCCAATAATAAAATAACTAACAATGATTTAGAGGACAGTATAAGTTCAGTATTTGATATATAAATTAAACTTTTAGGGGGTATTATTATGGTATTTTCATTAAGTGCAGGTGCAACATTAGTTCTTAAATTAGGTGGGTTAGCATTAACAACAGGAGTTTTAAATTCATTGCTTGATGCAAGCGAAAAAAAAGAATGGATAGTAAGGGTAAATATTGTAGCCGGTATAGTTGCAATAATAGTTATTTACACAGGTGTAGTAAAGCAAGCATTAGAAGTGGCACAATCTTTTATGCAGTTCATAGAGTAGGGTACGGGCGTGGCCTTAGTCTTTTACGCAGGCCACGACAAAGTGAGTGGGCGAGTAAGTGTGTGCAAACACACTAGTCTACTCCTTGTAAAATCGTAATGTAGCTGTACAAACGGATTGTATAGTGGATTGAATAGGGGGTTGTCTCATAAATGAATAATCAAAAGTTAATAACAAGCTATATAGTAGGCACTTTAATGATAGCAGTTCACAATGTTTTACCTATACTAGTACTTCCAGGTACTATTGGAGTGGCCGGATCATTGCTAATGTACCAGTTACAAAACAATGATGAGTACTTAAATATGTTCAAAACTTTAAATATAGTCAACAAAAATAACGTATATCCAAAGCTTTTAGGTAAAAGGCTTATAGGTAAAAATATTGCTAGAGTTTATAGCATACCCGCGGGTCTAGACTTTTCAGAAATAGAAAAGCATAAAGAGAAAATGGAAAACATATTACATTCAAGTATTAGCATAAGCAAAGAAAATTATACTTTTATTTTGACTAAGATTAAGAGCAGATATCCAAAAGTTATAAAAAAAGATTTTACTACTATTCCTAAAACTCTTAAGTTCGCTTTAGGAGAAGATATAACAGGTAAGTGTATAAATCTAGACCTCACAGGGACAGAAATGCATACAGGAGTATTTGGAGCCACAGGAACAGGTAAAAGCGTATGCCTTAATATAATAATGACTCAAATAATCAAAAATAATTATGAAGTTCGAGTAATAGATCCTAAACACGTAGAATTTACTTTGTACTTAGACTATCCAAAATTAAGTAAGTACGCTGTTAAAATAGAAGAAGCTAGAGATGTATTAGAAAGTACAGTTAAATTAATGGACATTAGATACATGAAACTTGCTGAAGCTAAATGTAAAAGTGCAAAAGAATATAAAGGCGCAGGTATGGAACCAGTATTTTTAGTTGCAGATGAATATAATGCATTAATGGAAGATAAGGAATGTAAGAAGTTATTATTTGCTCTTTTGAGTCGTGCAAGAGCTGCTAATATAATTGTTGTAATAGCAACTCAAAGACCTAGTGCTGATGTTCTTCCTGGAATAATACGATGCAATTTAAAAAACACAATATCATTTCAAACTGAAACAAATGTTGATAGTGAAATAGTAACAGGACAAAAAGGAAACTATATGGCTCATACTGAACTTAAAAACCCAGGAGAAGGATTCTTAAAAGTAGGTAGTAAGTTTACACTATTTAAGTCTTACTATTTAACAGATGATGAAATCATGGCACAAATAAAAGATAGGCTCACAGGAGCAAAAAAACGTATAGAAAACGTCAATAAACCTAAGTGCATAAATAATTCAAAGAAAGATGTAGAAACTATACAGAGCCTTATATGACATCTAGAGATAGTAAAGTAGTATCTTTTGTTAGTGCCAATCCATGCAGAAGTGACGTTATACAGAAGATATTTTATCCATCTTATAGAGTTGCTATGAGAAGATTAAACAAATTAGTAGACTATGGTTATCTTAAAAGGTGGAGGGAGTCACCAAATGAAAAATACTTTTATTATACAAAGAGTAGGCCTAAACAATTAGAGCACTTAAATACTGCAGCTAAAACAATACTGTATGCTAAATCACTTGGATATGAAGTTATTGAATTTAGAAGAGAAGTTAAGCTTGATAATATACGACCAGATGCAGTTCTTGGATTAAAGAAGGGTAATCAATATGGAGTATTGCTTGTTGAAGTAGAACGATTTAACAATAGCCTTAAGAAAAAAATAGATAAGTATGAGAAGATCTACAAAGAGAGAAAATACTTTTCTAAATTCAAGATACTTTATATTAGCAATTACAAAATAGAAAGTAGCATTATTGATATAATCAATATAAAGTTTGATGTTGTAAATAGATTATAAAGTGATTATAAAGTGATTAGAAAATGATTAGAAAGTAATTATGAAGTGATTAGAGAATGATTAGGAAGTAATTAAAGAATAAAAAAGTCCTGCAAATTATATATTTGTAGGACTTTTTTTAATGTCTCAAAGAATGTCTTCTTATAATTCATATACACGTTGATACTCAAAGATTAGCTAGTACTAATATATAGCATAAAATCCATCAACTTTTTTATTTAAAAAATTATTTTTATTCGATGTTATATTTTTAACTCCTTATTTGTATGTTAATTTGCCAACAAAAACTGGCAATACAAAAGAAGGAGCTGAAAGCATGGGAAGAATAGTTTTTACACCAGAAAAATGGAAACGTTGTAACAAGGTAAACAAAAGATTAATGGAAGACTTCATGGTTGAATTGAGGAGTAATAAAAAAAGCATACATACTATAGACCAATATCGTTATGATTTGCGAATGGTAATATGCTATATACTAGACAATATGGATAATATGTCTTTTTTGGATATGAAAAAGAAAGATTTTAGACGTATTAAAATGTGGTTAATAGAAGAACGTGGAGTATCTTCTGCACGTTGCTCACGTGTTATGAGTGCGATTCATAGTATGCTAGATTATGCTGAAGATGAAGAAGAGTACAACTATGAGTATAACGTATCAAAGAAAGTTAAAGGACTATCAAAAGAACCAGTACGTGAAATTGTATTTCTTAGTGATGAACGTATTAAAAAGCTTAGGAATGCACTCAAAGAACGTGAGATGTATAAATATATGGCATTGGTAGATATGCTATATGATTCAGCAGCAAGGAGACGTGAGATTCATCAAGTATTACGTAATGGATTGTTAGAACGTAACTATACAAATGTCGTGCGTGGGAAAGGTGGTAAACAGTTTCCGTTGCTATACTTTAGTAGAAGCCATGAAAGCTTAGGTTTATATCTATCTACTAGAAAAGATAAACTAAATGATTTATGGATTATAGGTTCAGGAGATACAGCAAGACCTGCTAGTTATGAGTCTATTTATGGTTGGGTTGTTTCTATGAGATCAATACTAGAAGAAGTTGAAGGAGAATACATCCACTTCACGCCACACTCATTTAGACATAGTTCTCTTGAAAATATGAAGCGTGGTACACACTACATATGTCGTGAGTTATGCAAAGAAGAAGGCTTTTCATTAGAGCAGCTTAAGGTATTTGCACATCATGAAGATAGTGGAACAACTGAAAGTTATTTGAAGAGAGATGATAATAATATTCTTCAAGAGATGTTTGGTATAAAAATGAATTAAATTACAATTTTTACTTTACATTACATAAATATATCTATATAATTTATTAGGCATGTATATATATTCATGCAACATAACATAAAAGGGATATAAAAAATGTAATGTGGATTAAATTGGTTTATATATTAAAAAACATAATCCAAGGAGTAGAATTACATGTTATATCAAAAAAATACTATTAATATTAAAGACTTATTAAAGGACATAATAAGTATAAGTGTTAATGGAGAAATTATTTATAAAAAATAGTTTCTATAGGGTACATTGTGTGCCCTATTTTTTTATAATTGACGTAGTTTTTGACGGAGTTATGCCTATAATTATGTTTAAATTATTTTTTACAATAGTAAAAAATAATACTAAAGTTTAATGTGAAAAACGTTGATGTTCTAATAGAAACAACGTTTTATCAATATTTATAAACTATCATACAAAATTTAAAAAAAGAGTAGCTCATTCGTAATGAGCAAGTCGCGGGTTCGAGTCCCGCTTCCAGCTTTATCAAGGCTTATGATATATAGGCCTATGTTAATAAAATTCATATTGACGTAATATTGACGTAGTCGTATAAAAAAAGCATCCTCTTTTTAGAGGGTGCTTATTAATTCACTTATTAATTCAGCAGCTTCACGTTTACTATCGTTTGTGCTGTGTACGTATAGATTAATAGTTGTACTTGGCTTAGAATGACCTAGTATTTCAGAAACAGTCTTATAGTCAATTCCACTTTCAATTGCTCTAGTAGCAAATGTATGTCTTAAACAATGAAATGTTACTATTCGTATGCCTGCTTTTTTACATATTAGCTTATGAGCTTTAGCTATACTATCATATTTTATTTGCTCGCCTTTTGTATTTTTAAAAACATAATCTTTATCATTTGATCCTGTAGATAATTTGTGTTTTTTTAAAGATTTACTTAATGATATACTGATTGGTATATCTCTTCTTCCTGATTTTGTTTTTGTATCACCAGTAACAAGTTCATTCTCAATCATATTTCCGTCTTCATCATACTTCATTACCAATCTAGTAGAATTAGTTACGTGTATAATATTTTTGTTTAAGTCTATATTTTTCCATTTTAGAGCAGTTATTTCACCGACTCGCATCCCTGTGCTTAGTGCGGTTATAAACAATAAATTATAAAAGCTATTTGAAGAAGCTTCTAAGTATAGCTTTTGCTCATCTCTAGTAAATACCTCTATTTTTTTTTCTTTATATGTGCTTTTTGGTATTTTAACATCATTCATTACATTGTTTCGTATAAGATTATTTGCTATAGCGTGTTTAAACGTATTATTAAGAAGTATAATTATCAAGTTAATGCTTTTTGGGCTAAGGTTTTTCTTGTCATTAAGAAATTTCTGTGTTTGTACCTGAGTTATGTTTTTTATATCCATATCTCCGAATAGACTATCTTTGAAGTGTGTATTATATATACTCATATATCTTTCAAATGTTCCTAAACTAACTGAATCTTTTACATTTACTAGAAGATGTTCTAACATTAATGAATGTAATTTAACTTTATCTTTCCTTAATTCTTTCCCATATTCTTCTATATCATTAAGCCATTCTCTTGCCATTTTTTCTACAGCTCTAGAGCTTTTCCCTCTGAATGTTCTTCTCATTCCATTTTTGTAAACGTCTATTCTCCATTTTCCTTTTTCTATTTGTTTTGCAGTAGCCATATTCACAATCCTTTCCAGTATAAATAACTTTACCATCTTTAATACAAGTAATAATTCCTGATAAATCCAAACTAAATCACCCCTGATTTATCGAACATATATTCGATTGATAAGTAAATTATAACAATCTTTAAAACTTATTTCAACATAGTTTAAAGTTTTTAAATTATTGTTTTTTAAATTTTAATTTAGAATTTTTAGTAATTCAAGACTGCAAGTATACTTACATTACATTTGTCAAGTTTATACATAAAAAAAATAGAGCATTAATTAAGGCTCTATTTTTCTTCCATAAGTCTATCAATTTTAGAACGCATTTGTTCAATTTGACGTATTAGGTCTTCAAATTGTTCTTTGTCATATGGTTTATTTTTTGCATCGTCTTTCATTTCAATTTCATATTTAGAACCATTTATAGTACCTAAAAACTTATTTGGATTATCTGTTGCTCCAAGAAGATAATCAGTTGAACATTGTAATACTTCAGCTATCTTAACTAAAGTTGCATACTCTGGTTCTCTTATTGAGTTCTCATAATTATAAATGTTTTTGTTTGCTTGTTGACCAGAAAATCCTATATTTTCTCCTAATTCAGTTCTAGATAATCCGATTTCTTTTCTCCTTTGCATTAACCTATTTGCAAATTCACTTTTATTTTTCAATTTTATCACCATGATAATTATACTATGTTTGATATTAGATATACAACGTTAAATTTAACTATTATATGTTTGATTTTAAAAAATATGATAATTATTTTTAAAAAAATATTGACATTCCTCTATTAGAGGATTATTATTTAATCATACTTCATCTGTTAGAGGAATATAATATATATTTCCCCTGATAGGGTAAAAGATAAAGGAGGATAGCATGGGAGTTAATTTAAAAAGAATTAAGGCATACAGAATTTACAATGAGTACAGTCAGGGAGATATGGCAGACAAGATGGAAATAAGCCTAACAAGTTATTGTCATAAAGAGCAAGGACTTAAAGACTTTACATCTACAGAAGTAGGTAAAATGGCTGATATATTTGGTGTACCTGCTGGAGATCTATTTAGTTTAGAAAAGCAACTTCTTTAATACATAGCTTAAAAAGCTATGACAAATAAAAGGAGTGATAGCTAATGTTAAAACTAGAACAGTACAGAAAAGAAAAAGGAATGAGCATAAGGCAGCTAAGCTTGTTAACAGGTATAAGCAGGACTTATCTAACCGCAATAGAGGAAGACATATATAATCCAAGCCTTAATATAATTTGCTCATTATGCCGTGTTTTCTTAATAACACCAAATGATTTAATACCTGAAGAAATGTATAAATAGTAAAAAATAATCTGATTTAGCGAAGGGGGATACATATGAATAAAGAATTTTATAATGCACTAACAAGTGGTGATAATACACCAGTTAAATTATATGTTGAAGGCATACAAAAATTTAATAACGTCAATATACCAATTGTTACTGGTGGTTTTGGAAATAACAATAAAGTTATGTCTGATAAGTCAATAGCTGAAATACATAATATGCAAAATAAACATGTACGAGAAGCTATAACAAAAAACATTAAACGTTTTAAAGAGAATATTGATTTTATTGACTTAAAGAAACGTGCCGACCTGCTCGACCCGTTGAAACTTGGATATTCTAAGCAAGCAATTACACAAGCAGAGCATATTTATTTACTTTCTGAAAGAGGCTACTCAAAACTAATTAAAATCATGGACACCGACCTAGCTTGGGAAATCCATGATCAATTGATAGATGACTACTTTATGTTGAGATATAAGCCACAAGCTCCTATGAGTATGGAAGATATCATTATTTATCAAATGGAACAATCTAAGTTAATGAAGCAACAAATTGAAGAAACTAAAACATATGCTTTAGAAGCTAAAGAAGAAGTACAAGCTGTAAATAAAAAAGTTGAAAGTATAAAGGATGTTGTTGCTATTGATACACATTCATGGAGAGAAGATACTAAAACTTTAATTAATAAGATTGCTACACATAGAGGAGGCACTCATAATATCTACCAGGAAACCAGGCAAGAAGCATATGAACTTCTCAATAAAAGATTTGGAGTCAATTTAGAACAACGACTGATGAATAAAAGAAGACGTATGGCAGAAGAGGGCATTTCTAAAAGTAAAAGAGATAAGCTTACAAAAGTTGACATCATAGCTGAAGATAAAAAGCTTATTGAAGGTTACCTTATTGTTGTAAAAGATATGGCTATTAAATATGGAGCTATATAAACGGAGGTATTCAAATGAAAATTTTAGTTGAATGGGGACAAGCTTTATTATTCGCAATACTATTTTGGATAGTTGTATCAATAGGATTAGTTGCATCAACTTGTATTCATGATTGGCACATAAACCAAAGAATAGAGGTGATTACAAATGAATAATATCTGCAAATTATGTGGAGACAGAACATGTTGCCGTGGTATGTGCGCTGACTTCATGAAAGCTGCTGATAAAAATGACAAGCCTAGAAGAAAGCAAATTACCATTAACAAAAATGGTATAAGGCGTGAAAGCTACATATGAAAAAAGAGCCATTAAGTAGCTGCAACTACTAAGGCCCTAACAAAAATATTAAACATATTAATTTTAAACTAGAAAGTGAGACAAGACAATGAAAAATTTAAAAAAAATAAATGGCAAATTCGTATTTGATACAGAAAAATTAAAAAGATTTTCTCCAAATGAAATTGCATTTTGATAATTAAATAGACGCGAGGTGTACAAATGGAAGAAGTACAAAAAGCATACTATGCAATCATTCCAGCAAATGTTAGATATGATGATGATCTAACACCAAACTCAAAGCTGTTATATGGCGAAATAACAGCTTTATGTAATGAAAAAGGTTATTGTTGGGCAAGCAATGAATATTTTTCTAAGTTATATGGTGTAAGTAAAACATCAATTTCAAATTGGATAAGCCAGCTTAGGAATAAAGGCTATATAACATGTGAAATTGTCTATAAAGAAGGTACTAAAGAAATTTTAAATAGGTATATAAAAATTTCTGCATACCCTATTAAAGAAAACTTTAATACCCCTATTAAAGAAAACTTTGTAGATAATAATACAGTTATTAATAATACAATTAATAATACAAATAATAATATTGTCGTTTGTGTTATTGATTATCTAAACAATATATGTGGCAAAAAATACAAGGCTACTACTTCTAAAACTAAATCATTAATAAATGCTAGGTTAAAGGAAGGATATGAGCTTGATGATTTTAAGAAAGTAATCTTTACAATGTACAACAAATGGAAAGGTACACGATTTGAAGATTATTTAAGGCCATCTACATTATTTAGTGCTGAGAAATTTGAAGGTTACCTAAATCAATATAAAGGTGAATCATTAGATGTTAATAATAGTAACAAACAAGATGAACCATATATTCCATATTAGGAGGTAAACATGTGAATCAGTCATTAATGAAAAGTGCTCATCTTAGAGAAGCAATGGAACGTATAAAGGATGAGAATTACAAACCAAGTTCTAAAAAATATGCTTGTGAATTGTGCAAGGACTCTGGAGCCATAGTAATAACAGATGATGGGGAAGAGATACCGGCATTAGATGCAGTAGGTATGTACTATAAATATACAAAACCATGTAAATGTGTTTTGGAAAAGCAATTACAAAAAAGTTTGAAAAGAACAGGATTAGATATAGAAGAATATCAAAGCAAGAATTTCGAAACGTTTAAAAGAGATACAGAAGAAGCTAACAAGATGTATAAACTAGCACAAGACTTTTTGAAAGATGAACATGCAACAGGTATTGGTTTCTTTGGAAAGAGCGGGACAGGGAAAACTCATATATGCATAGCTATATGCAATGAGCTCTTGAAAAAAGGAGTAATACATAAATACTTCAATTATAGACGCGACATACAAGTTCTTATAGCATGTAGGTTCAATGAAGAAACTTATAACAAAAAACTTTCTGAATGGATGAATGTAAATGTCTTATATATAGATGACTTTCTTAAGTTAGCTAAGAATAAGGACGGCACATATAATGTCCAGGAACTTCAAATAAGCTATGACATTATAAATACTCGGTACATTAATAAGAAAAAAACAATACTTTCAAGTGAATTAAGTGTATCAGATATTAAAAATGTTGATGAAGCTATTGGAAGTAGAATTTTTGAAATGATAGATCCTTATGGAATTAAACTTACAGGAGCTAACAGAAGGTTTATAAGAGAACATTAATAAAAGGGGGAATTGATAGTGGAGAACCAAGTTAAAGCTGAAGACGTAGATGCAGTTATTAATTGGGCAGCAGAAGTTGCTAATAAGAGTGGCAAGAGTATTACTTATATAGTTAGTAGATTTGCATCAGCTAATAAGCGATTAAAGGACGTAGAAAAAGCAAAGGTTGAAGTGGCCAATGCAGTTATAAATAAAAAGTAGATTAATCCAGGGGGGATTTTGTATGAAATACAGTAGAAAAGTTAGACGTTGTGCTCAAGCAATGATCAATGCAGCAGCACTAGTTGAACAATCAGAAGTAAATGAAATTATTTCAGAAAAGAATGCAAACATTGATAGACTTCATAAGCAATTGGCAAAAGCTATTGAAGAAGCAGATGCAAAGGCTAATGAAAACATTGAACTAACAAAAACACTAGGACAAGTTAGATGCGAGTTACGTGATAAATCTAATAATCTTGAAACTTGTGAAAGTGAATTTAAGAAGTTATCAAAAAGTAATGCAGCATTTTCAAAAGAATACAATAGGATGCAAGATGACAATATTGCATTGAAACAAGAAAACTTAGAACTTCAAAAAGTAATAATCGATAAAGATTATAAACTTCATGAGAAGGACAAGCTTATTGAAGAAAAGGACGATTTGATTAAATACTTACAGACACCATGGTACAGGAGGATTTTTAAATGAACATACCACGTTACAAAATACAACTAACAGAAGAAACAAGCAAAGAAGCTTTAGAGAAAGCTACAAATGAGATTTTAGAACTTAAGGATAAGCCTTATGGTGTATATGAAATAGTACAGCATTTTGCATTCAAAGGCGAAGCTATTAGTTTAAAAAATGCAAATGTGTTATGGCTAGGTTGGCAACTTGAACAACATAACATAAAGGTAAGATGGTCCCAATGTTAGTTTGGGAAAAGATAACATACCCTTTCAAAACACTAAACGGAAAAGAAATAAGCAAAAAATTGGTTCATGAGCGTTTCATGGAACAGGACATCAAGGCATGTGACATAGAGGATACAGTTGGATACTTAAGTAAAAAGTTAGAATGTAGTCGAGATTGTTCACAATGCCTTTTATTTTATCTTGGACAAAGTTTAGTGGAGAATAATAAGGGTACAGAAGGAAAACTCAATACAAGCGAAAATAAGAGCTTTAAAACGGTTATAGATGAATTTGGACAAGAACAGTTCAAGCTATTTTAAATAAAAAGAATATTTGAGGTGTATACAGATGGAAGCAGATGAGAAATACGAATGTTTTAGAAAACATTATGAACAATATGAGGAAAGAGAGCAGGACTATATAGTACAGATACAAAAATTAATGATTAAACTGAGTGATAAAAGCAAGGTGATATCTAATGAAAAACAATAAAAAGATATGGACAGAAGAAGAAAAGCAGATACTCGTTGAGCAATATGGTTCTGTTAATATTATTACTTTAATGCAAAAGTTAAATAGGTCAAAACATTCAATAGTAATAATGGCAAGCAGAATGGGATTAGGAAATAAAAGAGATTATGAAGCTCTTAGAATTAAAGAAATAGCTGAAATGTTTGGAGTAGATAAAACAACAGTAAGAAACACATGGATAAAGAATAATGGATTAAAAGCTAGAAGAGTAATGAATGAGTTACTTGTATATCCAGATGACTTGTTGAAGTGGATGAAAAATAACCAAAATTGTTATTCTACTAAAAAATTAGAACAAAATATTTTAGGTAAAGAAGATAAATGGTTAAAGGAAAAAAGAAAAAAAGATAGAAATGCTAAACCACGAGACAAGAAAAAATGGAGTAATGAAGAAAAAGAAAGACTACTTATTTATTACAGAAGAGGACTAAAGTATAGTGAAATATCTGAAAGACTTAATAGAAGCGAAGATGCTTGTAGATGTAGAGTTTCTAATTTGTTTAAATAATAATAAAATCAATTTTCTAAAGGGTGGTTGTATGGAATGTATCAGTTTTGCAGAAAGAGCTGCAGAAGCGTTGAAAAGGATTTTAGATAATGAAGCATTTAGAAATGCTTTAGATGAACTTAGTGCTATAGCATTAACTTTAGAAGATGTACAAGCGTATATCAAAGAAATTAAAAAGCTAAGACATACATATATTCGCAAAATGAGTGTTATTAGCAAGAAGTTGCTTAATGTTGTTAACTCTAAAGTAATAAAGAAAAGAACACATACAAGAGCACGTGAGAGCCACAGAAAGACTTTTGAAGAGGAGGAAGATGCTGAATGAAAGAAAGAATTATTCAAGTAAAGATACAAGCATCTGATAATTATTGTACAAGCAGGGACACACAGAAAAGATGTAAACACATGAAAGAAACATATATGTGTAATCAGTTCTGCCAAGTGTTTAGAAAGCAGCTTGATTTTGATGAAGAAGAAAAAGCGTATATCAGACCAGTTGAATGTATAGCTGCTGAGCAAGGTAAGTTTTTTTAATAAAAGTTGATTTTGAGGAGGTACATAATGATTCAAAAGTACAGAGCAGTTATTGAATTTACTCTTGATGAAGAGGATGAAGCAGCTAATGCAGAGTATTCTGTTGAGTTATTTAATGAATTAAAAGAAGTAGTTAAATGGGAAGGACTTAACAAAGCAACATTGGAAGAAATTGAATAAAAGTGTTTTTTGAAAGTAGGTGATGATTATGCCAGTACCTAAATGTATTAAATGTGAATATGTAAAAGAAGATAAGTATAATGTACAAACATATAGAAGATGCGAAAATGAAAAAGTAGGAGCAAGATACATAAGAGGTAACGAACATAAGACAAGTCCTAAGTGGTGCCCACTTAGAAATAAATAAAATGACTTTTTGGTGGTGCTGGTACAGTGCCAGCACCGGAAAGGAGAAGTATGGATACGGTTGAAATGTGCAAGCACTACTTGCTTAAGCCTATAAGACTTAAGTACAGATACATAATTAATAAGTGTAGCAGGAGGAGAAAATGAAAATAGCAATTATAACAGTGATTGTTGTAGTAGTAGCTTTTGGTATGTGGGCACTTGTAAGAATTAATAAGTATTAAAATTTGCTTTTGAGTGAGGTGAGAAAATGTATAGTATCGAATTACCTGTAAAACCACTTGAAAAATTGTATGTACTAGATACAAGGACAAAAGAAGATGGAGGGTATACGCCTCATGTATTTGAATTTACAGTATATCATTATCATGTTTTAGCTGATGGTGTTATTGCTGTTAATGAATATGGACATAGGATACCACTAGAGCTTATAGGAATAAAAGCTTTTGTGAATAAAGAGGATGCGGAGAAGAAGCTTAAAGAAGTATTAGCAAATTAATATTTGAAAGGTTGTGAAAGTATGAAATACATATCAGTAGAACAGTTTAGAAGTGCTGGTGAAAAAGTTACAAAGTGCATTATGGAATGGTGGGAACCAGAAGAAAACGACTTAGTTAAGGGTGTTAGTGGAACACACTTTTTAGGAGATGGATTTGTTAAAGGTGATATATGGGTTAGTGGTATTGGAAGTGTACCAACAGAAAGGATAAAAGGATATATACCTTTATTAACAACTAGTCATTTAATTGACTTTATAGAATGGAGAACAGGATATGCTATTGAAAAAATTGAATATGGACCAGCTGGTTGTTATTGGATTCAATTATTTGATGATTTTGGTTGTGATTCTCCAAGATGGGTAAAAGAAGAAATGTCTTTCAATGATAAAGAATTAATACAAGCACTATGGAAATGTGCATGTGAAGTCGCAACAGATACTTATTATGATAAAACTGAAGAAAGTAGGATTAAACATTTATTTAATGTTATTGAAAGATTAGAAGATGCAGGTATGCTCGATGTTGAAATTGAAGTATATACAGATGGAGAGTATAAGACAGTAGAAGATTTAGTTAATTCGTTAGAAGATGAATTAAGTTATGCAGCTGAAAGTTGTGAGTAATCAAATTGACTTTTGAATAGGTCGGTGAAGCAATGGAAAATGAAGAAATAACTTCACAACATAATGTATTTGTTCAATATCATAGAGAGCAGACTATTACAACTCATGCTTTCTATGATGAACAAAGATACTTTGAGAATACAAACGATGATGACAACAAGTGTAAGGTACATAAAGTTAGATTCTATGGACAAGAAAAGCACTTTGATACAGTTGGAGACTTTAGATGGTGGCTAACTTGCAAGACATTTGAATTAGAACAAACAAATCTATTTGAAGAATAGGTGATTATATGAAAAGAGATAGAGAGGAGTAATACCGAATCCTGGTAGACCAGGTTGGCCATAATGTGACTTCTATGGCTGTAAAGTTAAAAGAAATGGTGCTCCGCACAAGTAGATAATTTGCCTTAACCAATGATTTTGGTTAGTGGCTGGTATGAAACATGTAGTGTTATTTTCAGGAGGTTTAAGTAGTGCATATGTAGCTTATTTGGTGCTACAGGAACAAAAGAAAGAGGATGTGATTTTACTTCACACACCTACATATAGTGAAAATCATGATGCAGATACATTTAGACATGAGGTCGCAAGACACTTAGGAGTGCCTATAACAGAATGGGGATTAGGATTAGATATATGGGAGCTTATAGAAAAGAATAACTGTATACCAGGTCAATTTATACCATTCTGCACACAGCAGCTAAAACAGAAGATGAAAGAACAGTATTACAAATATCTTAAGTCTATTGGTGAAGAGTTCATTGAATATGTTGGATTTGGTGTAGAAGAATGGAAACGTGTACAAAAGGCTACAGCAAGAGCAGAAAATATAGGAAGAAGAATAGAGTTTCCTATATTTGAACAGAAGATACCAGGTGAAGAAGTAAAACGTATCATAACAGAAGAATGGGGCATTAAGTTACCAAAGGCATACGAACATCTTAATCATAACAACTGTATACCATGTTTTAAAGCAGGAAAACAGTGGTGGAAGATTTATTGGAGACATTATAGAGAGCAATTCGATAAGGCAGCAGAGTATGAGGAAAAGATAGGATACACAGTATTTAAAGGTAAGTCGCTTAAGGAATTAGCTATAGAGTGGGAAAATGAAAGGCTAATTGAAGAAGAACAGGTAAATCTAAGTGATTTAATACCTTGTGAGTGCTGGTTATAAAGTAATCAAAATGAATTTTGAAGTGTTTCCATTTTTGAAGCACTTCGAAAGGGGTTGAAAATGGAAGAAGAAGTTCTTGAAAAGTGCTTAAAGTTATTTAAAGCATATAAAAGATTAATAACTAAAGATAAAAGCGTATCTACAGAGTACGTAATGGAAAAAGTCAATGAAGCTTCTGACATATATATGGACGTTCTTGGAAGCAGCGAGTTCGCTAAAGAAATGATTGGTCGAGTGGTTTATAGAATTATAGAGATTGAAGTAGAAAGGACAAACAAATAACAGATAGGAGGAAAGAGGTCGTGGCCACGTAAATCCTAAGGATACCTCCTATATTACAAATGAAAGTATTAAGTACATTTAACGGAATAAGTTGCGGAAGAGTAGCGTTAGAACGAGCAGGCATTGAAGTTGAAAGATATGTAAGTTTTGAAATTGATAAATACGCTAATAAAGTGTCGCAGAAAAACTATCCGAATGATGAATACTATGGTGATGTATTTGAAGCAGATTTTAAACAATTTAAAGGCTTTGATTTATTAATAGGTGGTAGTCCTTGTACATACTGGAGCATAGCAAAACAAGGAAGAGAGACAACAAGCGAAGGATTTGGATTTGAATTGTTTAAGCAATATGTTAGGGCATTGGAAGAAAGCGAATGTAAATACTTCTTGTATGAAAATAATTACAGTATTCATCAAAACATAAAAGATGAAATAAGCAAATATTTAGGTGTACAGTCTATAATGATTAATTCAAGTTTAGTATCTGCACAAAATAGAAAACGTTGCTATTGGACAAATATACCATGCGTAGAACAACCAAAAGATAGAAATATAATGCTTAATAGTATACTAGAAGATAAAGTAGATGATAAATACTTTATAGATACAGAAAAGGCTATTTATATATGTAACGCAGAAGCAAAAAAAGGAAAGATAGCATATATAGGAAAGGATAGCCAAGGAAGTAGAATATATTCTATTCATGGTAAAAGCGTTACAATATCAGCACAAGGCGGTGGATGGGGAGCTAAGACAGGGCTTTATTGGTTTCCATGCATAACACCAGGAAGACTAGAAAAAAGACAAAATGGACAAAGGTTTAAGGAAAGTAATGCTAAATTTTATACATTAACAACGCAAGATATACATAGAGTACTAACAAAAGGGAGAATAAGAAGGTTAACACCTTTAGAATGTGAGAGATTACAAACATTACCTGATAATTATACAGAAGGAGTTAGTGAAGCACAGAGATATAAAGGAATAGGAAATGGATGGACAGTGGATGTAATAGCACATATATTAAGTTATTTAAAATAAGAATTTGTTTAAGTGGAGGTGAGTGCATGGAAAGAATAGGTGATACAGGAGGCATGGTTAAGCATGAGCAGTACGCATACTGTCCAAACGTACCTAACAGGGTTGTTATAAGAAGATATCACAATGATGAAACAGAAGAATATGATTTTGTAGATTTATCATTAAATGATTTGCATAATCTGATTAACATGATTGAATCTAAATAAAATCCAAATTTGCTTAAGAAAAGAGGTAATGTAAATGGTGTGTCAAAAAGATGGAACTTTAGTATTATCAGCACATGATTTTGACCATATACAAGGGCATATGGATGATGATGAAATGACGTTACAGGAAGCTGTAGAAACAGAAGTTGAACTTATGGGATTAGAAATTAAAGATATTTACTCAATCGAAATGTCACTTGGATTAGGTAAAAGATATATAGATATGTTTTGCAGAATAGCTTGTGAAGTAAAAACGGGAAGAAGTAAATAAAATCAGAGTTTGGAAAGGATGATACAAAATGTTTGCACAAGATTTATTTGAAGATTTTAAGGATGATGTTGAATCAAATAGTTTTATAGGTGTTAGGTATGTTGATACATGGGATTATGAGGATGATTATTCGCACAACGAAATAGATTATGTGAGAAGTGAATTTATTAAAATGGCAAACAAGTATTTTAAAGAAAACAATATGCCATACATCATGAAAGAGATTACGGAAAATGCAATGGTGTGTGATCTAAGCGGAAAAATTTTAGAAAGTAAATAAAATATAAGTTTGGAGGAGAAAGTCATGAATAAGGAAGAGCAGTTAACAAATGCCATTATATTTGCAACTAATAAGCATAGTGGGCAACATGATAAAGCTGGTATGCCATATATTCTACATCCTTTAGCCGTTATGAATATGGTAAATACAATAGATGAAAAGATTGTAGCAGTGCTCCATGACGTAATTGAGGATACAGATGCTACAAAAGAGGATCTTCTATTAATTGGAATTGATAGAGATTTAATTAATGATGTTTTGATATTAAGTCATGACGGAGTGAATTATCAGAAGTACATTGAAAACATTAAGGCATATGAAAGTCAAGTTGCTATTAATGTAAAGATTGCAGATTTAACACATAACAGTGACTTAAATAGATTGAAGGATATTACACCAAAAGATAAGGCAAGATTAGAGAAATACAAAAAAGCTATTGAGTTTTTAAGACAATAAAATCTGATTTTCAAATACATAGGCTTGATCAATTATGAGCTGGCCAAAGGAGGTAATAATGATGGATAATAAATTTAGAGGAAAGACAACAGAAGGTAAATGGCTATATGGTTCACTTATCAATAATGCATTCTTCGTAGCAGGAGCAAACGTGCCAGTTTGTTATATATTTGATAACGAATATGATGATTATGATAGTTGGGAAGATATAGCTGAAATATTAGATGAATGTGAAGTGTTAAACGAAACAGTAGGTCAGTACACAGGAGTAAATGATAATACAGGTAAAGAAATTTATAAAGGGGATATAGTTGAACTACCAAGATGTAATAATACTAGAGCTATAGTTGAAGAATTTGGAGTTGGATATATATTAAGAGAAACTGATGGAAGTGGATTCATAAGATTTGCAGATGAACCTAATCCGCTTAATTTTAAAGTAATAGGTAATATATACGATGACCCAGAGTTAATAAAATGATGTTTTGTAGGAGGTAATATGAAAGGAACAGTATATCAATGCATTGAATGCAAAAAGGTTTTCGGAACAACATTTATATCTGATGGAATTAATTGTCCTTATTGTGGTGGACTTATAGGACCATTAGGTGATGTGATTGACAGAACTGAATATAAAGAATTAGAGCGTAAGAAAAAACTAAAGAAATTTGTAAGCATAAAAGAGGAGCAGACAATGCAGATCATATTGCAGAAGAAATGGCTGATGTAGAGATAATGCTAGAACAAATGAAAATTATGTTTAATAACCATGCGGAAGTAGCAAGGCATAAGATGGGAAAGGTTATTAGATTAGAGCAAAGAGTTAATGAAGCTAATAAAAGTTAGATTTGGAGGTGGTATTTATGGCAAGATACATACCTTATACAAGTACTATTAAAGCACAGCTTAAAGCAGCTAAGAAGAAACAGAATAATAAGAAGGAGAATGCTAATGATAATAAAACAAGAAACATGCAAAAGAATTGAAAGATACTTATTTAGTAGGTTTGAAATAAAAGAACAGCTAGAAATAGAAATTGAGGATGCAACATATGGTGTTAAGACAAGACACCTTGGTGAAGAGATAGGTGGAGGAATAAGCAACGGATATTCTAGCAAGGTAGAAGATGCAGCATTAAAAATATTAGATATTAATAATAGTGATGATGCAAAATGGTGCAGGTTAATAGATGATGTTATAAAAGAGTTTGATAATACTGAATACAAGGATGTAATTGAACTAACATTTAATAAACAGTATAGAATACCTAAAATAGTAAGGTTATTAAACATGGATAGAAGCACTTACTATAACAAAAGAAATGACATAGTAACATACGTGGCGTTAAAGGCTTCAGAAGAAGGGTTACTAAAAAATAAGTTGTCTTAGACAAATAATCTAAGATTATAAATATAAGATTTTTTTAAAAAAAAAGGTGATAGAATAGTATCATACCAAAATAAAAAAAGGTAGTTTTTATTATCGAAAGAGAACGCAAGAATACCACAATTACATTACAGGAAAGGCAATAACTTAAGTGTGCATAAGCTATTGCCTTTTTGTTTGGAAAGAGGGATAACATGAATACTGTAGAACCTCTTAGAGACAAGTATCTTATATTAGATATTGCTGATTATTTACGTGACAAGAATGAACGTGATTATGTACTTTTTATGTTTGGAATATATTCAGGTTTAAGAATATCTGATATATTGCCACTAAGAGTTAGGGATGTAAAGAATAAGGATTATATATATATTAGGGAAAAGAAAACAGGAAAAGAGAAACGATTTCCTATAAATGATGAGCTAAAAAGTATCTTAAAAAGATATGTATCTGATAAAAAGGATTATGACTTATTATTCCCTAAAAGTAGAGGTAAAGGAACACAACAACCTATAAGCAGGCAACGTGTGTGGAAAATACTTAATGAAGCAGCAGAACATTTTGGATACAAAGACCACATAGGATGTCATACGTTGAGGAAGACGTTTGGATATTTACTGTACCAGCAGACACATGATGCTGTTGCTATACAGGAGATACTTAATCACTCAGATATATCTATAACAAAACGATATATTGGAGTTAATCAGGACAGCAAGGATAAAATAATGAGAGGTCTATCGTTAAGACGATAGATTTATTTTTTTATACCTTATAAGTAACACAATAAGAACGTGTAAACAAACAAAGTAAAAAGTATGAGTTTCTTCATTTAAGGAGAAAAATAAAAAGTTAGTTGACAGTTTAACAAGATAAGTAAATTGTCTGACAATAATTAAAATCATACTAAAGCCTTTGAATATCAATAGTTTGGTTTAGATAAGACTATTCAACATGGAAAGGTACTGTACGACGGGGTGGGGGCCACGCGGGTCCGAATC
>OLPD01000316.1_pt1 | contig 40475 bp, 31 predicted proteins | sample 1672111 | NCBI WGS metagenome assembly OLPD01 (sample SAMEA3136646, study PRJEB25190) | human gut metagenome
CCTGCGCAAGACGAAGGCCACATTAAGTGGCCTTCTTTGCGTGCGGAACTCGCGACAAACCAAAACCACCTCGCCAGCCCAGCGACCATGGGGTCCCAAGGTTTTCAAAAAAGCGGTCGGCGCGCAGTGCGCCGACCGCCGATATATGGGGTCTGATATTTTCTACCAGCTAGGGCCTCTTACTCGTCTAGGAGATCTTCTGGCATGTCGTTGCCGTCGCCTAGATCGACAGGGGTTTCTTCGGAAGCAGAGCCGTTTTCTGTGGCTTCGCCTTCGGGCTTTTCCTTGGCTGCCGTCATGCGGGCGACAGCGCATACGCGGTCGTTGTCGTCGACGGTCATCATCTTGACGCCCTGGGTGGCGCGGCCGGTCTGGCTGATCTCGTCGGTCTTGACGCGAATGACCGTCGCGCCCTCCGTCACGATGAACAGCTCGTGCTGCGGGCCCACCGTCTTCATGGCCGCGAGGTTGCCCTTGCGCTCGGTCATTTGAATGGTGTAGACGCCCTGACCGCCGCGATTCTGCTCCGGGTAGTCCGCAACCGGCGTGCGCTTGCCGTAGCCGCGCTCGGTGATGACGAATAGATCGCCGTTGCCGTTAGTGACTTCCATGCCCAGAACGCTCACGCCGTCCTTCAGACCGATACCGCGAACGCCGCTGGTATCGCGGCCGGTGGCGCGCACCTGCTCCTCGGAGAACATGATCGCCTTGCCCGCGGTGGTGGCCAGGATAATCTTGTCGCCGTCGCGCACGCGGCGCACGTTCAGCAGCGCGTCGTCGTCACGCAGGTTGATAGCGATCAGGCCGTCGCGACGGCTGCGGTCATATGCGCTCATCACGGTCTTTTTGACCATGCCGCTCTTGGTGGCAAACATCAGGTACTCGTCGGCCGGGAACTCGCGGCAGCTGATGACGCTCGCGATCTTCTCGCCTTCCTCGAAGGGCAGCAGGTTGACGATCGCGGTACCGCGCGCCTGGCGCGTACCCACCGGCAGCTCGTGCACCTTCAGGCGATAGACCTTGCCCTTGCTCGAGAAGAACAGCACGTACTCGTGCGTGGACGCGATGAACATCTCGTCGATAACGTCGTCCTCTTTGAGGTTGACGCCCGACACGCCCTTGCCACCGCGCTTCTGGGCACGGTAGGCAGCCACTGGGATACGCTTAACGTAGCCGGTGTGGGTGATGGTCACGACCATATCCTCGTCGGCGATGAGGTCCTCGACATCCAGGTCCTTCTCAACCTGGCTGATTTCGGTACGGCGCTTGTCGCCAAACTTCTTGGAGATCTCGCGCATCTCTTCCTTGATGACGCCCAGAATCTTCTCCTCGTGCGCCAGCAGGTCCTCGTAGTAGGCGATGGCGCGGCGCAGGCCGTCCAACTCTTCTTGGATCTTGTCGCGCTCCAGGCCGGTCAGGCGGCGCAGCTTCATCTCGAGGATGGCCGTGGTCTGCTCGGGCGTAAAGCCAAAGCGTTCGATCAGTCGGCTGCTGGCCTCGGAGTCGGTCTGCGAGGAGCGGATGATGCTGATGACCTCGTCGATATGGTCAAGGGCCATCAGGTAGCCCTCGAGGATATGCGCGCGGGCCTGGGCCTTCTTAAGGTCGAAGCGGGTGCGGCGGGTGACGACGTCGACCTGGTGGTCGATGTAGTGCTGCAGCATCTCGCGCAGGCTCAGGCATTTGGGAACGCCGTTGACGAGTGCCAGGTTGTTGGCGCCAAAGGTCGTCTGCAGCGAGGTGTACTTATACAGGTTGTTGAGCACGACCTGCGGAATGACGCCCTTCTTGAGCTCGATGACCAGACGGATGCCCTTCTGGTTGGATTCATCGCGCATATCCGAGATGCCCTCGATGCGCTTGTCGTTGACAAGCTGGGCGATCTTCTCCTGCAGGGTGCCCTTGTTGACCATGTAGGGAATCTCGGTAAAGACCAAGCGGCTGCGGCCGGTCTTGGTGGACTCCACGTGTGCCTTGGCACGCACGGTAATGGAGCCGCGACCGGTCTCGTAGCTCTGCTTAATGCCGGCACTGCCCATGATGATGGCACCGGTGGGGAAGTCCGGACCGGGCATGATCTGCATGAGCTCGTCGACGGTGGCGTCGGGGTTGTCGATCAGGTAGCAGGTGGCCTCGATCGCCTCGGTGAGGTTATGCGGGGCGATGTTGGTGGCCATGCCGACGGCGATGCCTTGGCTGCCGTTAACCAGCAGGTTGGGGAAGCGCGCAGGCAGCGCCACGGGCTCGGCGAGCGATTCGTCGTAGTTGGGCTGCCAGTCGACGGTATCCTTCTGCAGGTCGCGCAGCAGTTCCATGGCGGGCTTTGCCAGGCGGCTCTCGGTGTAACGCATGGCCGCCGCGCCGTCGCCGTCGATGTTACCGAAGTTGCCGTGACCATCGATGAGCGGCGTGCGCATGGAGAACCACTGCGCCAGGCGAACCATGGCCTCGTAGACCGCGGAGTCACCGTGCGGATGGTACTTACCGATAACTTCGCCGACCGTCCAGGCCGACTTCTTATGTGGGCGGTTGGGGTAGATGCCGCTCTCGTTCATCGCGTACAGGATGCGGCGGTGCACCGGCTTTAAGCCGTCGCGCACGTCCGGCAGGGCGCGCGCCGTGATGACTGACATCGAATACTCGATGAAAGACTGCTTCATCTCGCGACCGAACTCCGAAATCTGGAGCTGGCCGCCGTTGATATCCTCGCCGGCCGAGGCGCCGCGATCGACTTCGCCAAAGCTCTCCTCGAGCTCAGCGTCGTCTTCTTCCTCATCATCATCGGCATCGGGGTTATAGGCGTCCGGGTCGCCGTCCTCGCCCTGCTCAGCACGGGCAAGCAGGCGCTTCAGATCATCGGGCATACCGGCATCGCCGGCCTCGTCCATATCCTCGTTATTGTTGATATCGTCTGCCACGTTACCTCCTCTTAAGCGTCAAGGAAACGCGCGTCATGCGCATGTTTTTCAATGTACTCGCGGCGATAGCCGACCTCGGAACCCATGAGCTCGCGCACGGCGCGGTCCGCCACCACGGCGTCCTCGATCGACACACGCTGCAGGATGCGGGTCTTGGGGTCCATCGTCGTCGAGGCAAGCTGCTTGGGGTCCATCTCGCCCAGGCCCTTGTAGCGCTGGACGGTATAGCCCTTGCGCTTTTTGGTGATCTTGCCGTCCTTGGCCTTGCCGTCCTCGTCGTTATCGTCGGGGTTCAGGCCCAGGCTCTGGATGGTGTCGCGCAGGATCTCGTCTTCGGGCTGGCGGCCGTTGGGATACACGTAGTGAATCTTGTTGCGCACCTTAATGCCAAAGATGGGCGGGCAGGCAACATAGACGTAGCCGGCATCGATCAGCGGGCGCATGTACTTGTAGAAGAACGTCAGCAGCAGGATGCGGATATGCGCACCGTCGACGTCTGCATCGGTCATGATGATGATCTTGTGGTAGCGCGCCTTGGTGATATCGAAGTCGCCGCCGTCGCCGGCACTCGTCGTGACGCCGCAACCGATCGCGGTAATCAGCGACTGGATGGTGTCACTCGAGAACGCGCGATGGTCACCAACGCGTTCGACGTTCAAAATCTTGCCGCGCAGGGGCAGAATCGCCTGGATGTCTCGGCGACGGCCGTCCTTGGCCGAACCGCCTGCCGAGTCGCCCTCTACGATGAAGAGCTCGGTGAGCTCGGCATCGCGCACCGAGCAGTCGGCGAGCTTACCGGGCAGGGCCGCCGTCTCGAGCAGGCTCTTGCGGCGGGTCGCTTCGCGCGCCTTGCGGGCGGCGTTGCGCGCCTTGCAGGCCTGTTGCGCCTTCTTGACGATCTCGCGGGCGGGCTTGGGATGCTCCTCGAGGTAATCGACAAGGCCGTCGGTCACAATCTTGAGCGTGAGCGCTCGCATATAGGAGCTACCGAGCTTGGCCTTGGTCTGGCCCTCAAACTGCGGATCGGGCAGCTTGACCGAGATAACGGCCGAAAGGCCCTCGCGCACATCGTCGCCGGTCAGGTTGGCGTCTTTTTCCTTGAGCAGGTTCTGCTTGCGCGCGTAGTCGTTGATTACGCGGGTGAGCGCGGTGCGGAAGCCCTCGAGGTGCATGCCGCCCTCGGGGGTGTAGATGTCGTTGGCAAACGACATGACGTTCTCGCCGTAGCCGCTATTCCACTGCAGGGAAACCTCGACCTCGCCCATCTTGGCCACAGGCGCGTCCGGGTCCGATTTGCCCTCGATGTAGATGGGCTCCTTAAAGGCCTCGGGGACGTCCTTGCCCTCGTTGAGGAACTTGACGAAGTCGATGATGCCGCCCTCGTAGCAAAACTCCTCCACGTGGGGAGTCGCCTCGCGCTCGTCGGTCAGCACGATTTTGAGGTTCTTATTGAGGAACGCCGTCTCCTGCAGACGGTTGTGCAGCGTATCGAAATCGTAGATGCAGGTCTCGAAGATCTCGTCGTCGGGCCAGAAGGTGACGGTGGTGCCCGTCGAATCCGAGGTGCCCACGACCTCCATCTTCTTGACGGTCTTGCCGCGCGAGAACTCCATCTCGTAGGTGTTGCCATCGCGACGAACCTGAACGACCACGCGCTTGGACAGTGCGTTGACGACGGAGATGCCCACGCCGTGCAGGCCGCCCGAGACCTTATAGGCCGAGTTATCGAACTTACCGCCGGCGTGCAAGATCGTCATGACGACCTCGAGCGTCGGGATCTTTTTAACAGGGTGCTCGTCGACGGGGATGCCGCGCCCGTTGTCGACGACCGTGATGGAGTTGTCGGCGTGGACCGTCACCTGGATCTCGGTGCAGAAACCGGCCATGGCCTCGTCGACGGAGTTGTCAACGATCTCCCACACCAGGTGATGCAGACCGCTGGCGCTCGTCGAGCCGATATACATGCCCGGGCGCTTACGAACGGCCTCGAGACCTTCGAGAATCTTAATCTCGCCGCCATCGTAATCGTTTTCGTTTGCCACACGTCCTCCTTCAGTCAAGAAAATGTGTACAGCCTTACTAGTTTATCGTAAAAAAACCCTCGGGAACGAGGGTATTTGGCTCTACAAGGCCACCAGATGCGATTTAAGGCTCTTTTTTGCTTTGCACGCCCTTGGCCCACTCGGCACTGGCTCTCATGGCATTCTCGAGGGCCTCGCGCAGTTTTTGGTCTTCGACGGGCGCCACTTGGCGCTCAATCTCGGTGCGCTCGGCCTCACTTAGGTCGGCGTGCGGGGCCGGCGGGCGCTCGGTCGTCGCCGGGCGCAGGCGCTCCTTGGCGGCGGGCGGCGTGTGACCGGGTGCGGTGGTTTTGAACACCAGGCCGTCCACATGCGCACCGGCGCGCTCCATGCGCGCGCGGATGATCTCACGCAACAGCGTCATTTCCTGCGTCCACGAGGGCGAATCGAGATATACCAGCAGCTCATTGGATTCGGGCAGGTAGCGCAGACCCGTCACATGCCGCCCCTCGCGCGTGCCCGAGCACACCGCGTTCCACGCGCGATAGACCGCGCGCGACTCCTCGGCAGCCTCCATCTGCGCACGGCGCTCAGGCGTCGCCGACGCCAGGATGCGCTGGCGCTCTGCGTTCAAAAACCCACTGAAGGCGACCGTCTCGCTCTCGCGCTCGTAATTAGCACGTCTCACCCATGCTCACCACCTTGGCTCGATCAAGCAGGTCATCGGTAAAGTACCCCAGGTTGGTCGTGGTTATGACCGTCTGGATATCATCGCCGATCAGCCGCAGGAAAGCACCGCGACGCTCGCCGTCGAGCTCGCTCATCACGTCGTCCAAAAGCAGCAGCGGGGCGGTGCCCAGGACATCGCGAGCCACGGCCACCTCGGCCACCTTCCAGGACAGTACCAACGTTCGCTGCTGTCCTTGGCTGGCAAATGAACGAGCGGAGCGACCCGCCACGGTAAATTCAATCTCGTCGCGATGCGGTCCCACCAACGTCACGCCGCGGCGAATTTCCTCGTCGGCGTGCTCATCAAGAGCGGCCAGCATGCGCTCGTACGCCCAGCCCTTCAGCTCTTCGCGATCCTCGACCTGGGGCAAATCCCCCAGCGTGGACGTATAGGTCACGTTGGCAGCCTCACCGGACGCCACTTGCCCGTAGGCAGTGCGCACATGGCCCGCCAGCCGGTCGAGCAGGGCCAACCGGTGCACGAGCAGGGCCGAGCCCGCACGGGCAATCGAATCGTTCCACGCGCCGAGCATCTCACGGCAGCACCAGGTCTCCTTGAGCAAGGCGTTACGCTGGGTCACGCAGCGCCCATAGGTGCTCGCAAGATCGGCATAGCGTGCGCTCAGTTGCATGCCAAAGTCATCGAGGGCGGCGCGGCGCACACTGGCGCCTCGCTTAACCATGTCCAGATGGTCGGGGCAAAACAGCACGCTCGGCAGAACCCCGCGCACACCGGCGGCAGAGCATCTCTTGCCGTTGCGGCTAAACGAGCGCTTACCGTCCTCCGCGCTCAATCCCATATCAAGCACGCGGCCGTCGCCCTCGAGCCTCAGCTCGACCTTGCACGAGCCCACGCCATCATGGACGAGCTCGGCTGCGGTCGGATGCCTAAACGAGGCGCCGCTCGTCAGCAGCTGCAGCGCCTCTATGAGATTGGTCTTTCCCGCCGCGTTGGGTCCCGCAAGTATCGTCACGCCCTCGTCCAGGGCAAGACGATAGTTATCGAAGCTGCGGTAGTGCGCGACGGAAAGATCGCGGGCGAACATGGTCATAGGGCGGTTGCTAGATGCGGACCGGCATGACCAGGTACAGGTAGTTGATCTTGTCGTAGGACTTGAAGATGCCCGCCTGCGAGTAGCTCTTGAGCTCCAGCGTGATCTCCTTCTCCTTGGACAGGGCATTGAGGCAGCCGAAGATGTAGTGGTAGTTGAAGGCGATGGTACCCGACTCGCCCTCGGCCTCGACATCGATCGTCTCCTGTGCAAGGTCCTGGTCATTGGAAATGGAGGACAGGCCCATCTGCCCGTTCTCGACATCGATCTCGAACTTGACGGCGGGGTTGGCGCTCGCGATAACGGCCACGCGCTTGAGGGCGGCGTTAAAGGCGGCGACGTCAATCTTGACGCTCGTCACGCACGAATCGGGGATGAGCTGCTTGTAGTTGGGGTACACGCCCTCGATGCGGCGCGACACGTAGGTGGTATTGCCGGCCTCGAAGACGACCTGGGTGTCGGTAGCCCCGATCATGATGGTCGCCTGGCTGGCCATGATGTTCAGCGCGTCGTTAAAGGCGTCAGCCGGAACATTGAGCTCAAAGGAACCCTCGAGGGTCGAGGTCTCAACCTGCGTATCGCACACGGCCAAGCGGAAGGAATCGGTCGCCACCAGGCGCACGGTGTTGTTTTCGACCTTCATGTGCACGCCGCCCAGGATGGGGCGGGCCTTGTCGGTCGAGGTGACGCGCCATACGCGCCCGACCATCTCGGACAAGATATCGGTCGGCAGCTCCACGGCGCTCTCGATGGCGTATGCCGGAAACTCGGGGAAGTCATTGGCATCGAGCGTGTTCAGGCGGAACGAGCTCTTCTCGCAACCAATCAGCACCTGGCGCTCGGACAGCTCAAAGGTGACCGGGGCATCGGGGAGGGTCTTAGTGATATTGGAGAGCATCTTACAGGGGATAACCATCTCGCCCTCTTCTTCGACATGCGCCGCGATGCGATGACGGATCGAGATGGTGTAGTTAGAGGTCTGGAATTCCAAGATGCCGTCTTGGGCCTTAACGAGCACGCCCGACAGGATGGGGAGGGTGGATGCCGAAGCGACACCCTTCATAACGACGCCGATGGCTTGTGTAAGCGAGCTCTGGCTGACGGTGAACTTCATCTTTTAATACCTTTCTATAGATATAAATATCTTAATAATAGTAATAGCACTGACGAAACTGTTGATTACTCCCAAAGACGCAGGTCAGACCCAAAAAGAGAATCGACAGCAACCTGTGTGCAACAGGGGTGGTTTTCCACGTTCAAAACCTGCGCAAAACTTTTCATCACCGCGGGTTGGGTTTTAGACACCTTATGCCCGTGGCTTCGACAAGTTTTCAACAGGTGTCTCTATTTCCCTACGAGCGCAGTGTAATTTTATCGCGCAGCGACTTGAGGTCTTCGGTGACGGTGCGGTCTTCCTGGATCATCTTCTGGACCTTTTTGTAGCTCGTGCTGACGGTCGAGTGGTTGCGGTTGCCAAATTCGGCGCCCACCGCCGTGGTCGTCATCTCGCACATCTCGATGGCCAGGTAGATAGCGATATGGCGTGCTTTGGCTATATTGGCGTTGCGACGCGGGCCGATGAGCTCCTCGTGCGTCACGCCGTACTGCTCTTCGATGACGGACTGAACCGTCTGGACGTTGATCTTTTTGGCCGATGTGTCGAAGTACTGGCTGGCGATGGCGTCGATATCGTCAAAGGTGAGCTCCCCGCCCTCGCGCTCGCGGTCGCCCGCCTCGCCGGCGCAGCGCTCGCAAAAGCTCTCGAGTTCGCGGATGTTGGTGCCCGAGACCTCGGCCATGTGTTTAAAGTGCTCGTCGGTCAGGTGCCCGCCGTCGCCCCCATAGGCCGCCAGCAGCGAGTCGTCGCCTGCCTCGGGAGCGGCGACGATGGTGTTCTCGTAATAGCGCTGCAAGATCTTGTATTTCATCTCGTAGCTGGGCTCTGCGACCAGGCAGAGCATTCCGGCGTTGAAGCGGCTGGTCAGACGCTCGTCCATGCTCAGGTCCTTGGGGGCGCGGTCTGCCGCGATGACGACCTTCTTGTTATTGCGGATGAACTCGTCCATGAGCTGGAAAAAGTAGTCCACGCTCGCGCGCTTGCCGATGATGTTTTGGATGTCATCGATGATGAGCACGTCCACGCCGTGGTACGCCTGCATGATGGGGGCGTTGCTCTTCTTTTGACGGTCGAACTCGGTCATCAGGTCGTCCAGATATGCCTGGGAGTTGGCATACTTGACCTTGATCTCGGGCGACTTCTCGGCGAGCTCGTTTTTGATGGCAAGCAGCAGGTGCGTCTTGCCCAGGCCCGATTTGCCGTAGATGAAAAGTGATGTGCATGTGCCGCGCTCGTCCGCGAGGGCGGCAAACTTGAGTGCCGAGCGATAGGCATGGCTGTTCTCGGGGCCGTAGACAAAGTTCTCAAAGGTAAATTTTGAGTTCGCGGCGAGCGGGGCTCCATCCGTATTCTGCTCGGCCGGCACGGTCGGTGCTGGCATGGTTGAAGCGGGGGTCGCAGCTTGCGTGGATTTAGTCGGCGCTCCGCCCTTCATCTGGTTCATCATGCGGCGAAAATCGTCGGCTGAGAGCGTGTTCTTGATTGCAATGCCCGAATCCGCGCCCGCCGCTGCGTCGTGAGCGATGGGCATGTGCGTGACGGGTGCGTTCGTTGACGTCGCTACCGCGGTCAGCAACGGCGCCATGGTTTCACGGGAAACATTGCTGTGCTGGTGCTCGATTGTCGGCACGTCGCTTGCGGAGGCTGGTACCGTCGGGGAAGCAGCGGGGGCCGTGGCGGGCGCCGTCGCGGCAGCGGATTCCGTCACGGCGCCTTGCGGTGCCACGATGTCGAGCGCGATCGGTGCAAAGGCGATTTCTTCCAGATAGGCCTCAATGGTCGGCTGATGCTTTTTGAGCTGCGCGATGGCAAAGCGCGAGGGGGCCTCGATCGTGAGCGTATCTTCGGTCAGGCTTATGGCCCGCGATTGCCCCAGCATGTTGATGAGGCGTGCATCTTGGCCGTCGCGCTGGCAAAAGGCGATGGCATCCCCCAGGATGATGCTTGCTTCCTCGTCCACTGTCTCTCCCGTTCTTTAGCTCTGAGCTCGCACGCGAGCGGCGCCGAGTTCGGTCAGATGGTATTTCTGGCCATGCTTGATGACCAAGCCGGCCTGCGCCAAGTCATTGAGCGTGCGTGACCAAGTGGGGGCCGAGTTTCCAAACGCCCTCGCCAGATCGGTTGCACCGCACGCTTGATTTTGCGCCAGATAGCCCAGCGCGGCGTTGCCGCGATCGCTTACGAACACGTCCGGTTGTGGCTGCGCATGCTGATTTGCTGCATTAGGATACATCATTTGAGCTGCTGGTTGTTGAGAACTCTGCATCGGTGGCATTTGCTGTTGAAAACTTTGAGGCCACTGTTGGTAAGGCTGCGGAGGCATCTGTTGGGCCCAGGGGTTGTACTGCTGCTGCGGCATCTGCTGGTACGGCTGCTGATATCCTTGCTGGTACTGCTGCGGGAACTGCTGGCCGTACCCCAGTGGCGGCATCTGCTGATATGGATATCCTTGTTGGTACGGCTGATAGCCCATTTGCTGGCCACCCGGTGCGCCCGTCGCCTGCTGCATTGCTGCTGCATCCTGATCCGCCAGCGGCACGGCCTCTGGCATGTTTGGCGGCATCGACATCGATGTCGCCTGGGGCTCTTGTGTGGGAAGCATTCCGGGCTGCTGCATCTGCCTCACGGGGGGCTGCATCTGCTGCGTTGCCATGGGCTGCTGCGCAAAAGCTCCCGGCAGGGGATATGTGGGCTGCTCCGTCTCGGGCCGCACGGCAGCACCGCGTCCACCGGCGCGCTCGATTTCCTGCACGCGTTTAGGGTCCAGGCTTACCGTAACCACGGTACCGCTACCCATGTTGTCCTCGATGGATACGGCACCGCCGGCGTTTTCCAAATACTCCTGCACCATGGGAAACCCTGCTCCGGTTCCACGGATATAGCGCTTCATCTTGCTGTTTGCACTGGTAACGCCAAAGTCGAAAGCGCGTTCCTTGTCGTCGATGCCGGGTCCTTGGTCAGCAAAGCGGATGGTGTCTCCGCCGTCCAGAATCGAGATGATGGGCTCTGCAAAGTGTGCGTGGATAAAGTTTTCGACAATCTCGCGGATGACCATGAGCGAGATATGGCCACCTTGTTCTTTCATGCACTGGTAGACGGTGTTGGTCGTCTCTTCCAAATACGTGCGGACATCTTGCGGATCAATGACGATCACACGCGGTGTCGACAGCATGTCGTCATAGACGGCGATGCGCGCGGCGTACATGGCTTTTGGCGCCTGCGTTGTCGTCTGTTCACCTTCGCCACGCTTTTCGCGCACGCCGGTGATGTGCTCGTTGTCGGGTGCCGGGTCTCCGGAATCGACCATGGTGTAAAAGTCGTCAGACATGCCGCTCGCAATCTTTCAAAGGGTTTCGAACAAATAGTAGCTCACCGTGCAATGTTTCTCATCTTTCGACAACTTTCCAAAACCTGTTGAAAACTTTGGAAAACGGGCGAAAAGTTCTCAACATTGCCAACATGACCTGTTGAAAACTCGATGAAATATCATGAAAAGTTGCCATGCGGCGCAAATTTCAGTTGGGCTTATGGGGGAACCGTGTGAACTACGCAACCTTTTACCTTTGATTTCTTGACATTTGAACATTGATTTCCCTACAATCTTCAAGCTCACGTGTCTATATCTGCGTCCGCGCTCCCGCGGACACTCGAAATGCAGCAGGAGGAACTTAAGATGAAGCGTACGTATCAGCCTAATAAGCGTAAGCGTGCCAAGACCCATGGCTTCCGTGCCCGTATGGCTACCAAGGGTGGTCGTGCCGTGCTCGCCCGTCGCCGCGCCAAGGGCCGCAAGCGTCTCACTGTCTAGCAGCGATACACACATCTCGCATGAAGACTATTAAGTCTCGGCAAGATTTCGAGCATGTGTTCAGTCAGGGGCGTCGTTTCAATCACCCTCTGATTCGAATGACCATATGTGAATCGGTTGGCGAAGGCGACTCCGGAAGGGTCGCCTTCGTTGGTGCTAAACGGCTCGGTTGTGCAGTCGTGCGCAACCGTTCTAAGCGTGTGATGCGCGAGGCCGCTCGCAGCTGCGGATTTCCCGTTGCGGGTTATGACATCATCTTGTTCGCGACTCCCAAGACGAGGATCTCCTCGCCGCAGGAGATGGACAAGGCATTGCGTTCGCTTATGAAACGCGCCGGCGTTGCCGGGGAGGAGCGATGAGCAATCACGTTTTGCGACGTGTTGCCATCGCTCCTATTCGCATATATCAACAGGTTATTTCGCCCTTATTACCTGACGCCTGCATTTATTACCCAACGTGCTCGCAATATGCCGTTCAGGCGATTGAGAAGTACGGTGTTTTGAGAGGCTGCTGGCTTGCCGTGAGGCGCATCGCTCGCTGCAATCCCCTGCACGTCGGCGGTTATGACCCTGTGCCCTAGCGGGCACTCGCTATCGGAGGAAAACTTACATGTGGGATTGGATCGTTAACATCCTTTTCGAGCTGCTCAAGCTCATCCAGACCTTTGCGGTCGACTGGGGCCTGTCCATCATCATCCTGGTGGTCATCATCCGTCTGCTGCTGACGCCGCTTATGCTCAAGTCGACCAAGTCGACGGCTCGCATGCAGGTGCTGCAGCCCAAGATGCTCGAGATCCAGGAGCGCTATGCCGACGATCCCCAGCGCCAGGCCGAGGAGATGCAGAAGTTCTACAGCGAGAACAAGTTCAACCCCATGGCTGGTTGTCTGCCGCTGTTGATCCAGATGCCTGTCCTGTTCGCCCTGTTTACGCTGCTGCGTAACCTGCCGAACTACTTTAGCGACGGCACGTTCTCGTTCTTCAACATCCTGCCTGACCTTACCACCACGCCGAGCGCTTCCTTTGCCGATGGCTTTATGGTTGCGCTGCCTGCGCTGGTTTGCCTGATTCTGTTTGCCGTTCTCACTTTGATTCCGCAGCTTTACATGTCGCGCAATCAGACTGGCCAGCAGGCCCAGAGCATGCGTATGATGGCTGTTGTCATGACCGTCATGATGCTTTGGATGGGTTGGAGCCTGCCCGTCGGCGTTCTGCTGTACTATGATGTGTCTTCTGCCTGGCAGGTTGTCCAGCAGATCTTCGTGACGCAGAAGGTTATCGATAAGGCTAAGGCCGATGAGGAGGAGCGTCTCAAGAACGCTCCGCTTCAGGTCGAGGTTACTCGTCGCGAGAAAAAGCCGCGCCCGCACAAGAAGAAGTAGTCGGGATATCAATCTTATTTAGGTACCAAACTTTTGGAGTTCGTTATGTCTGAAGAGATCGTCGAGGATATGCTTGAGGAGGTTGCCCCGCAGGTCGCGGGCGATTATCCCGAGATTGCACAGCGCTACAAGGCTGGTGAAGAGCTGACCGATGAGGAGCTCGACACCATTGCCGATGTTGCTATTTCCATTCTGCGTTCCATCCTTTCGCACTTCGATGCGGCGAACTCTCCCATCGATGAGTATGAGGGCGATGAGGGTGAGTTGATTCTGGACGTAACCGCTCCGGATCTTGCTGTACTCATTGGTCGTCATGGACGTACCCTCGATGCTCTTCAGGTTATGTTCTCGCTGCTGGTGAGCCGCAAGCTTGGCTTTAGGTATCCGGTCGTCGTCGACGTTGAGGGTTATAAGAGCCGTCGACAGGACAAGGTTGCTTCTATGGCACAGTCCGCTGCCGAGCGCGCTATTCGCACTCATAAGAGTGTTTCCCTGCCGCCTATGAATGCCTATGAGCGTCGACTGGTTCATATTGCCCTTCGTGGTAACGATGCCGTTGACACGCATTCTGAGGGCTCTGATCCCGATCGCCATGTTGTGATTGTTGCTCGATAAGCTTCTCGAGCCTATGCTAAGGGGGCGTGGTTTCCACGTCCCCTTTTTTTGTCAAAAGTTCTCGATACACTGATTTTTGTCAGAAAGGAGAATGTCATGTTTGTCCTTACTCAGGAACAAGCAACACAAATGCTTGAGCATCTCACTATCTACTGCAGGGACTATTCTTTAAAAGTTTCATCGGATGAATTGAAGGCTTGTATCAGCCATCTTGATCTTGTCCTTCAAGCCAATAAAACAACTAATTTGACCCGAATTCTTAATGTTGAAGATGCTGCTGTACTTCATATTTTGGATTCACTCCTGTTGCTACCTTACATAGAGAAGGCGCCCGAAGGAGCATTGCTCGATATGGGTACTGGTGCAGGTTTCCCGGGTATTCCTTTGACGATTGTTACGCATCGTAGAGCGACCTATATTGATTCAGTCGGCAAGAAGGTCGATGCTGTCAATTCATTTGTTCAGACTCTCGGATTAAAACATGCACATGCAGTTCATGATCGCCTTGAAGAATATGCTCGATCTCATAAGAAGCAGTTTTCTGTTGTAACAGCTCGTGCATTGGCGCCTTTACCAGTTCTTGTTGAGTATGCTGCCCCGTATCTTAAGGATGGTGGACTCTTTATTGTTACTAAGGGTAATCCGTCTGATGAAGAGCTTGCTTCGGGTATGTCTGCTGCAAAGATCTGTGGCTTTACGTTGTTCCAGAACGATGCAATTGATTTGCCGGGTGGTTTAGGCCATAGGGAGTTCATTGTTCTTAAGAAGAGTTATCCGGCTTCTGTTTCATTGCCTCGTGCAAATGGCATGGCTAAGAAGAACCCGCTTGCTTAGATGTTTCACGTGAAACATAATGGATAGTAATAACTTGCAATGTTTCACGTGAAACATTGCAGGGATATCGAATCGGAATGTTTCACGTGAAACATCCTCCGTTTGACAGCTTTAATACACACAAGGAGGGACCGTGGGATTTCGCGACGTTAAGCGTTCTAAGAGCGCAAAAGACACGCGCATCATTGCTATCATCAACCAAAAAGGCGGCGTAGGTAAGTCCACCACAGCTGTAAATCTTGCAGCAGCGTTGGGTGAACTGGGCCGAAAAACGTTAATTGTTGATTTTGACCCGCAGGGTAATAGTACGAGTGGTTTTGGAATCGAAAAAGAAGAACTCAATCACTGCATATATGATGCATTGCTGAACGATGTTCCGGCAGAATCACTCATTCTTGATACAAATTGCAGTAAGGTATTTGTAATCCCGGCTACTATCCAGCTTGCAGGTGCGGAAATCGAACTTGTCAGTGCGATTGCCCGTGAGACTCGCTTAAAGGATCTGCTTGAGCCTGTTCAGGATGAGTTTGATTTTATATTTATCGACTGTCCGCCATCGCTTGGTTTGTTAACCATTAATGCGTTAACAGCTGCGGATAGTGTTTTGATTCCTATTCAGTGCGAATATTACGCACTCGAAGGTGTCACAAAGCTGCTTGAATCGATGAAGATGGTTAAAACACGCCTAAATAAGAGCCTTGATACTTATGGCGTGCTTATGACTATGTACGATTCGCGCACATCGCTTTCGAACCAGGTTGTGGAAGAGGTTCAATCGTATTTTGGAGACAAGGCATTCAAGACCTTGATTCCACGTACGGTTAAAATTTCAGAAGCACCGTCGTTCGGTGAGCCTGTAATTACCTATGCGCCACAGAATAAGGGCGCAAAGGCGTATATGAACCTTGCTAAAGAGGTGATTAAGCGTGCCTAGCCCTAAGAAGCGCGGCGGCTTGGGCCGTGGACTCAATGCACTGGTTTCAGAAGCTGAATATGAGACTGGTGGATCTGCAGCGTCAGCATCAAATGCCGCTTCGGAAACTAAGCTTCCAATCGAAGACATCGTTCCGAATCCAAATCAGCCACGAATTCATTTCAACGAGACAGAGCTTCGCGAGTTGAGTGAGTCAATCCAGGAGCACGGCGTTCTGCAGCCGCTTCTTGTGCGCAAGCACGGTAACGGCTATGAGATTATTGCGGGTGAACGCCGTTATCAGGCTTCGAAGCTTGCTGGCCTTGAAGAGCTCCCCGTCATCATTAAGGACGTTGATGATGAGGAAATGCTCGCACTCGCGCTGATTGAAAACCTTCAGCGCTCTGACCTTAACCCCGTCGAAGAGGCTAAGGGATATCGACAGCTCATCGATTCAAGCGGAATGACTCAAGAAGCCTTGTCAAAGGCTGTAAGCAAGTCCCGCTCTGCAATCACCAATTCGTTGCGCTTGCTTGATCTTCCAGAGGTAGTTCAGCACATGATCTTCGAGGGCAAGCTGACTGCTGGTCATGCTCGTGCAATTCTTGCTGTTCCGTATGAAGATGCGCGTATTAAACTTGCAGAGAAAGTTGTTGCAGAGGGTTTGTCCGTCCGTGCGACAGAAAATCTTGCTCCACTGTTTTCTGCCGGAGAGACGCTTAAAACACCACGCCCTGCAACACCTCAGTCTTTTAAGAAAGCTGCACGCGTTCTGCGTCAGGTCTTTAACACGAACGTTCGCGTCAAGAGCTCGCGCGGTAAGAATAAAATCGAGATTGAGTTTAAGGACGAGGAAGAGCTGTCTCGCATTCTTGGCGAGATGATTCAATTTGACCAGGGGGATCAGGATGAAGAATAAAGTTCTGACTACTCTTGCTTTGGCTGCAACTGTAGCGGTTGGTGCGTTTGCGGGATTTAAGATCGCAACAGATGATGAGTTGCGTGGTCGTCTTCTTCGCGGGGCGCAGGATATCGTCGATACATCCAAAAAGAAAATGGATGTTATGACTGAGGATGTCGCTATGCGTACAGCTCAGGTAACTAAGAATCCCAAGATTAATCAAGATTGGGTTAATCATCAATGGGAAAATGTAGGCTTTTAGGTACCTAACAATTATTAGCCTATATTTATGGGGTCCTTGTCTGAATGCCAGAACAGGGACCCCTTGTTTCTTGCGAAAAAGTTGTTGAACGATCGCGTGATGCAGATTAGTGATAGATATGAAACAGCCCCGGTTGCAATTAGGCAACCGGGGCTGTTCGATGTTTCACATGAAACGTTTAGGTTAGTCTCCCCTACGCGTTCTTCTGAATCTTGAAGCGCTGCTTGAGCTGGCCGCAAGCAGCGTCGATATCGTTGCCGCGAGAGTTACGGATCGTGGTCTCAATACCACGGGACTCAAGACGACGCTGAAGGTCTTCAACCTTATGAATCGGCGACGGCTTGAGAGGACTGCCTTCGATGTCGTTGAGCTGGATCAGGTTGACGTGGCACAGCGTGCCCTCGCAGAAGTCGCAGAGCGCCTGCATCTCGGGGTTTGTGTCATTGACGCCCTCGATCATAGCGTATTCGTATGTCGGACGGCGGCCGGTCTTTTCGGTGTAGAGCTGAAGGGCCTCGTGAAGGCGCAGAAGTGTGTACTTCTTAACGCCCGGCATGAGTTTATTGCGGGTGGATTGAATGGCAGAGTGCAGCGAGACAGCGAGAGTAAACTGCTCGGGAATGTCAGCAAACTTGCGGATGCCAGGAATAACGCCGCTGGTGGAGACGGTGAGATGGCGTGCCCCGATACCGATTCCGTCGGAGTCATTAAGGATGCGTAGTGCCTTGAGGACCTCGTCATAGTTGGCAAAAGGCTCACCCTGGCCCATGAACACCACGCTCGTCGCGCGCTCACCAAAGTCGTTGGAAACGTGGAGTACCTGGTCAACGATCTCCTGAGCGGTCAGCGAGCGCTTGAGGCCGTTCAGTCCGGTAGCGCAAAAAGCGCAGCCCATGCCACAGCCGGCTTGAGTGGATACACAGACAGACAGCTTGTTACGACGAGGCATGCCGACGGTCTCGACGGAGATGCCGTCGTGGTACTCGAGTAGGTATTTACGAGAGCCATCCTTAGATACCTGTTTGGTGAGCTCGGTCGGCGTGTCGAAGGCGAATGCCTCCTTCAGCTGCTCGCGGAAGGCCTTGGGAAGGTTGGTCATATCATCAAACGAACAAACGTTCTTCTCAAAAACCCATTCGACAAGCTGCTTCGCACGGAAGGCGGGTTGGCCGAGTTCGGCGACAAGTTCGCGAATATCATTTTGGCTCAAGTCGCGAATGTCTTGAGATTTAGTCCTGGGATTCATGGAAGCCTTTCGATTTTGGGGAAACGTAGAGGGTATCGCTACAATATGGTATCAGCTGCAGGAATTATAGAGGAGGAGTCTGCCCATGCCGGGTAAAAGCCTAGAGAACATGCACGTAGCGGTCTTGGCGGGCGGCCATTCCGCCGAACGCGAGATTTCGCTCAATTCGGGAAAAAATGTCGTGGTGGCACTGAAAGAGGCCGGCTACACCTTGGTGGAGCTGCTCGACACCGCCGCCGATGACTTTATGGTGACTATGGCGACCGGTGGCTTCGACGTGGCGTTTATCGCCATGCACGGAGCCGGCGGCGAGGATGGCGCCATGCAGGGGGCCATGGAGACGCTGGGTATCCCCTACACGGCGTCAGGCGTGCTCGCCAGCGCATGTGGCGCCGATAAAGAGGTTTCGAAGCTTCTGTATGCCAAGGCGGGCATCCCCGTTGCCCCTGGTCTGGCGCTTGAGGCGGGCGACAAGGTCGATATCGATCGTATCGTCGAGATTTGTGGCGAGCGTTGCTTTGTAAAGCCCGCCGTCAACGGCTCCAGCTACGGCATTTCGCTCGTCCATGAGCCCTCCGAGCTGCCCGCGGCGATCTCCAAGGCTTTTGAGTACGGTGATAAGGTGCTGGTCGAAAAATGTATCGAGGGAACCGAGATCACCGTGGGCGTGTACGGCGAGGACGACGTGCGCGCCCTGCCGATCGTCGAGATTCGCAAGCCCGAGGACTGCGAGTTCTACGACCTGGATGTAAAGTACGTCGATCCCACGGATATCCACCGTATTCCGGCGCAGATTTCGCCCGAAAACTATGCACGTGCCCAGAAACTTGCCTGTGCGGCCCACAAAGCCCTCGGCTGTCTGGGCATTTCGCGCAGCGATTTTATCGTGAGCGAGGACGGCCCTGTCATTCTCGAGACCAACACCATTCCCGGCATGACCGATACGTCGCTGTATCCCGATGAGATTCGCCATACCGACGACATGACGTTCCCGCAGGTGTGCGACAGTCTGATCCGTATGGGTCTCCGTCGAGCGGGCGTTGCATGCTAATCGAGGACGCCGTATCTCCTGGAACGCCGCAGTTCGTCATTGATTCTTATGCCACGCTCGCCGAGCGCGCTAAGACGCAGTCGTTTGGCCTCATCGAGGAGGACGTAATCGTCCTCGATACCGAGACCACGGGTCTTTCGGTGCAGGACAACGAGTTAATTGAGATTTCCGCGGCCCGCCTTTCGGGCCGCGAGATCATTGACCGCTTTGATACGTTCGTGCATCCCAAGCAGCTGATTCCTGCGGAGATTACCGAGCTCACGAGCATTACGAACGCCGATGTGGCAGATGCTCCGACGGCCGTCGAGGCCGTCGCGGCACTCGCCGACTTTGTGGGCGGCTGTCCTGTTATCGCGCATAACGCCACGTTTGACCGGTCGTTCATCGAATCGGTCAAGGGCGGCGTCAACGTGAGTGATATCTGGATCGATTCGCTGGCGCTGTCGCGCATTGCGCTTCCGCGCCTGACATCGCACAAACTGTCCTTTATGGCCGACTTGTTTGGGTGCGATTCGGTGTCGCACCGTGCGAACGCCGACGTTGATGCCCTGTGCGGTGTGTGGCGCGTGTTGTTGGTCGCACTTACCGACCTGCCTTCGGGCCTCATGGCGCGCTTGGCGGACATGCACGCGGACGTGCCTTGGTCCTATCGCCCTATTTTTTCTTTTTTGGCTGGCCAGAATCTGGGTTCGATATTTTCGCTCAGCGCCGCTCGTGCCGACGTGCTCAAGGCCGATCGCGCAGACGATCGCGTTGATGCGGACGAGCTGCCGGTCCTTAAGATGCCGAGCCGTGAAGAGATCGAGGCGGATTACACCCCCGGCGGCCTGGTCAATCGCATGTACCCCACCTATGAGCCGCGCGACGAGCAGGTCGCGATGGCGGTTGAGGTACGCGATGCGCTGGTCACGGGTACCCATCGCGTGATCGAGGCGGGCACAGGCGTCGGTAAGTCGATGGCCTATCTCGTGCCCTTCGCCGAGGCTGCCCGCCGAAACAACATTACCGTCGGCATTGCGACCAAATCGAATAATCTTGCCGACCAGCTTATGTACCATGAGCTGCCAAAGCTCGCCGAACAGCTGGACGGGGGCCTATCATTTTGTGCACTCAAGGGCTATGACCACTATCCGTGCCTGCGCAAGCTCGAGCGCATGAGCCGTGGTCAGGTTGAGATTACCACCAAGCGCGATCCTGCTGACACGCTCACGGCGGTTGCGGTGATCATGGCGTATGTGTGCCAATCTGCCGATGGCGACCTCGATTCACTCGGCATTCGCTGGCGCAGCGTCAACCGTCCCGACTTTACGACAGCTTCGCGCGAGTGTGCTCGTCGTCTGTGTCCGTTCTTCCCTGACAAATGTCTGGTCCACGGGGCGCGCCGCCGTGCGGCGCATGCCGACGTGGTGGTCACCAACCATTCCCTGCTGTTCCGCAACGTGGCTGCCGAGGGAAGGATTTTGCCTCCGATTCGTCACTGGGTGGTCGACGAGGCTCATTCCATCGAGCGCGAGGCTCGTCGCCAATGGGCGCGCGTGGTTTCGGCCGATGAGTCGCGCGTGCTGTTTGAGCGCTTAGGTGGGTCGAGTGCCGGCGCGCTGAGTCAGGTTTCCCGTGACCTGGCCACTTCCGAGGGCTCTACGCTCTACCTGGGGCTCGTCGCCAAAGCGACGTCGACGGTTGCCCGCGCGAGCATGGCGATTGCCGATGTGTTCGATGGCGTTCGCGAGCTTGGCCGCCGTGCCCGCGGGAGCTATGACAACGCGAATCTGTGGATTGGCCCCGAGCTGCGCGAGTCGGATGACTGGCACGATTTTTTGCAGTCGGCCCATACCGCAATTGATGCGCTGGACCAGGCGGATAAAAGCGTAGACGCGCTGGTGCAAGCCGTCGCTGCCGATAAGCCCGAGGTCGTCGTCGACCTGGGTGACATTTCGCGCCGTCTGCACGAACTGGCCGAGAATCTCAAGCTCATCATTGAGGGTGCGGATGAGCACTACGTGTACTCGCTGCAGGTGAACCGTCGGCTGCGCGCGGGCGGGGAGTCTATGACCGCCGAGCGCATCGATATCGGCGAGGCCCTGGCGAACGAGTGGCTGCCCGAGGTGCACACGGCAATCTTCGCTTCGGCGACCATGACGGTGTCCAAGAGCTTTGAGCATTTCAACCATGCCGTCGGCCTCGATCGCATCGGTGCGTCGACATCCTCATCCCTGCACCTGGATTCGAGCTATGACTTTGACTCGAATATGGCCGTGGTCGTGGCGGGGGACATTCCCGATCCGCGCGATCGCGAGCGCTATCTGTCGGCGCTTGAGTGCGTGCTGGTCGATGCCCATCTCGCCATGGGTGGATCGGTGCTCACGCTCTTCACTAACAGGCGCGATATGGAGGATCTGTATGCCCGTGTCGAGCCCAAATTGGCGCGAGCGGGTCTGGAGCTCAATTGCCAACGGCGCTCGTTTCCGCGTCGTCTGCGCGATCGGTTTATCAATGAGCCGACCTCATCGCTCTTTGCGCTCAAGGCATTTTGGGAGGGCTTTGACGCCAGCGGCGAGACACTGCGTTGCGTCATTATCCCCAAGCTGCCGTTCTCGAGCCCCACGGATCCTCTTTCGTGTGAGCGCAACCTGCGCGAGGACCGCGCCTGGGCGCGCTACTCGCTGCCCGAGGCGGTACTCGAAGTCAAGCAGGCCGCTGGCCGTCTCATCCGCTCGTCGACTGATTGCGGCGTGCTCATCTTGGCAGATCCGCGCTTGGTGACAAAGGGCTACGGCAAGAAGTTCTTGACGTCGCTGCCCACGACTTCCTACCAGCGTATCGAGTCGGCGCAGATCGGTCATTATTTGCAGCTGTGGCGTGCACGCCACGAACGACGCCGTTAAAGCGGGAAGGTCAGGCTCTTCGCCATATCGCATAGACGCAATGCCTGGGCGGGGTCATCCAGTATGCGGATGGCTCCGCCCGCTGCGATTACCTGGCAGAACAGCCAGTGCTCTGACCCATAACGCACGGTCACCGTTGCCATGTCCGCCCCGTTTGGCTCAATCGACATGATGCCGGCCCAGTCTAGGCGCTCTGCCATGTCAAGCGGCATGAGGAGTTTTGCGCTCTGCTCCGCTCGGGAAAGGGATTCGTGGAGGGACGAGGACGCGGGCGTGTGGCGCTCCACGGAATCGTCGGTAAGGGCAAGGCCTTCGATTTTGTCCATGCGGTAGGAGCGCTGCTCATCAACTTCGACATCCCAGGCAATCAGATATGTTTGATCGCCATGCGTCGCGATGCGCAGGGGGTCGATGAGACGTTCGCGCGGCCGTGCGTCGTCCATCGAGCGGTAGGTGATGCGGCATCGAACGCCGTCTTGAATCGCGCAGTTCAGCTGTTGCCAGTGCGATCCTCGGGCAACGGTATCGACGACGCGCTGGTTGTAGCCGAGCTCCTCGGGTAGGAGGGCATGCCGGATACGCTCTGCTGCCCGAGAGTCGATTCCCATCGATTCGAGCTCGTGGTTGAGTACGGCGCCTTCGGCGGCACTTAGACGCAAGGGCAGCACACGACCCGCATCGCCTGTCAGGATGATGCGCTCGCCGTGGCGTTCGCAGATGATGCGCGCGCCCGACTCACGGTCGGCGAGGGTCGAGACGATATCGAGAATTTCATCGAGCGTCGCGCCCGTGATATCAAAGCGGCTGCAGATATCCCCTCGTGTCATACCGGTCTCGCCGGCGGCGTAGAGGGCCTCCATGATGTCGATCGCACGCGAGAGCCTTTGCTCGCTGGTGAGTTTACGCGCGGGCATGCTCGTGCACCGTCCTTTCGATGAGGTGGTTCCACGCCAGTTTGAGTGCATCGGGGGCAACGGGTCTCATGCCGTCCATGGCGTGCTCCATGCAGAACGAGGCGGCGGCATTAAGGTCGCGCACGCCGACGGTCCAGGTCCAACCCTCTTCGGTGCGTGTGAGCTCCCCCCGGCCGCGCGTAAGGCCGCTGACCATGTCGGCCTGGGCTTGCGGAGCAAACGAAAAGGTTGCCGTAACGGGCTTGCAATCGGCAAAATCAAACTCAAAGAACAGGCGATCGTTCAGGTTGAAGTCGGCGGGGATGGAGTAGGCCTTCGAGGGGCGCCATGCGCGAACGATACGGTCGCAGCGAAACGTCCTGATTTCATCGGTGGCGTTGTCGAGTCCGCAAAAATACGCCACGCCCTCGTGCTCGAACATGCCGTATACGCAGACGGTGCGCTCTTTTTGCTCCCCGTGCCCGTTTTGATACAAAAAGCGCAGCGCGCAGCGTTCGGCGAAAGCGCTCCACACCGTATCGACGGCGGGCGAGCGATGAGCGAGAGGCTCTTCTGCGGTCGATGCACCAGTGAGGTAGGCGATCTTGGAGCGTATGTCTGCAAGCGGCGTGGCAAACGCGGCCGAACCGGTCGCAAGGGCCTGGTCGATAGCGTCGAGCAAGATGTCCGCGTCGTCTGCAGTGATGAGGCCACCGGCCGCAAACGTGTGCTCGCGATCGATGGTCCACGCGCTTTCTTCGGTTTCTTGGGCGCCTGCTGCACGGACTTCCTTGATCGTGATTCCGCGTTCGAGGAGTTTTTCGCGATCGCGGCGAAACTTGCGCTTATCCGAGTCGATATTGCCCGACCCGTAGCCAAGATCGGAATCCAGGACAATTTGTTCTGTGGTCAATGGCTCGGGAGAGCTGTTAAGGACAAAGAACAGATTGAGGATGCGCTGGGCGGTCTTGTCGAAACCGGGCCCCGGCGCCCCCTTTTTATTCGTTACGGTTATATCGCTTGCCGTCATAGAATCCTCGCATGGGAAGGTGTTTGATGCCATGATTTTAGTCCGATATGGAGATTAGGCTATATCCTTGTCCGCTTGGGGCGTTAAGATGCCCAGAATTCGGCCGTTTGCGTCCGCTCGGGGTATACTTTCGACTATATACGGTTCTAATGTGCATACATTGGGCCTATTTGTCGGATTATGGATGTGGAGCGCACATGGCGAACACCCAGAACTATATTAACCACCTGCTGCAGAACACGGGCATCACGCCGGCATGCAGCGAAGAAGAGCGCTTGGCTGCCGAGGATATCGCTCAAATTTTCCGCAACCACGGCTTTGATCCCGAGGTGCAGGAGTTTAATGCTCCCGCGCCGAGTAGGATGGCGTTTGCCGTTACGGGCATTCTGGCATTTGCCGGTGCCCTGCTTATGGGCATTGGCGGCGGTATCGGTTTAGTCGGCACCCTGTTGGCCATTGTCGGAGCCGTGCTCTATGCGCTCGAGCGAACCGGTCGCCCCGTGATCTCGCGCCTGGGCAAGACGGGCGTGAGCCAAAACGTCATCGCCTACCACAAGGCGTCGGGCCCGCTTGCCTCTCCGCGCAATCGCCCGGTCGTCGTCGTCGCGCACTATGACTCCCCGCGCGCCGAACTGCTCGCTCGCGAGCCCTATGCGCCGTACCGCGCGCTGATCGCTAAGTTGCTCCCGATTGCCACGATTGCTCCCGCGGCTATTGCCATCCTGCGTATCTTGCCGCTTCCCGGCGCATTGAAGGTCCTGCTGTGGATTGTCGCGATCCTTGCCTCCCTCGTGGCGCTCGCCAATGCCGCCAATATTATTTCCAATCGTTTTGTCCTTCCCTACACGTCCGGCTCGGTTTGCAACAAGTCGTCTGTTGCCGCCATGCTGGGTGTCATGGATAACGTCGCCCCCTATCAGGGTGAGAACGAGTTCCCTGACGATATTCCGTTTGACACGTATTTCGGCGAGCAGAAGCGTCGCGCCGAGGAGATGGCGCGCGCGGCAGCCGAGTACGCCGCGGCCCAGCAGCAAAACGATTACGGCAATACCATCGAGTACGAAGAGCCTGCCTATACCGAGGACGAGTTTGGTCAACCGACCGCTTCCGCGGATGAGGCCGAGCAGGGTGAGGCTTTTGATGAGCAAATCGATGGATTCGAAGGCGCCTCTGCCGACGAGACCCTGATTGGCGTCATCACACCCGAGTCCCAGGTTCAAGATATCCCGGCCGAGGAGCCCGTTGCGGACGAGTCCACTGCCGAGCCGGCAGAGGAGCCTGCCGCGGCTGAGGAGCCCGAGCCCGAGCCCAAGCTTTATCGCAATGCCGCCGGTAACATCCGATTTGGCTCGGATGCCATCCGTGCCCTGGGCATGCTTCCCGAATCCTGCACGCTCGATTACGAAGAGGGCGAGGAACCGACGTTTGAACCCGCGCCCCAGCCCGATCCTGTCGTGGCTGCGCAGCCCGATGAGGCCGATGCCATCGAGGCGGTGGCCGATGCAGATACCGCCATCGATCCCGCAGCCGGTCTGGACGTCGTGGCGCCTGCCCCGGCGCCCGAGGACCTCGATAATACCGAGGACGACTACGATGCGTATCCGCAGCGTGTGTCCTACGAGAGCGACACCGACTTTTCTGCCGAGCTTCCGGTGACGACGCCCCATGCCGATATCGCTTCCGCGTTTTCTTCGATCGGTGCCAGCGCCTCTCATTTCTTTAAGGGGGCATTCGAAAAGGGCAAGAAACTCGTTGACGACTTTGAGGAAAAGCGCGCTGTTGCCCGCGAGGCAGCCGAGCGCGATGCTGTGGCCCAACAACAGGCGGCCGAGGCCGAGCGTGAGCGCGCGGCACAGGAATTTGAGCAAAACGACGCCGAGCAGCCGGTATCCGTTGATGTTGCCGACGCCACGACGTCTTTCGAGGCACCGCAGCCTTCGTCTGCGGATGTTGCCGGGGAGACGGCGACCTTCGAAACCCAACAGCCGGTTGACAGCACTGTGTCGTTTGATGCCACGATGACGTTTGAGAAACAGGGTGCCGCTATCGCCGAGCCCCTTTCCGCTCCTGTCGAGGACGAGCTCACTGCGCCCGATTCGGTTGAGGATCAATCTGCGGCGGAACAGGTCGCTGCGGACAGCTCCGAGCAAGAACCTGAACCCGTGCCCCCTGAAGCTCCGCAGACGGATGAGTCGAGGCCCTACTCTACGCAGATCTTCACCATGCCCGCGCCGAGTGATCCCAGCGCTACGGTTGCCAACGTTGCTCCGTCGCAGACCGAGACGGTCGATGCCCTGATGGCTCAGATTTCGTCTCAGGCGTCGCCGCGCCCGAACGTGAATGTTCCCGACCCAGCATCCGCGCCGGCTCCCATGACCTCTGCGTCTCCGCTGGCCTCGGTCCCCGATCCCTCGATGCCTTCGATGCAGCAGGCCAATGTCGCCTCGCGCACCTCGCTGTTCGACCTTCCCGACCCTTCGGCTCAGGTTAACGATCCCTTCGCGACGGCACAGGGTTCCGAGCCCACATCGGCTCCGGTTGTTCCTCCCATGCCGGCCACCTCGGATGTTCAGCCGCTTGAGACCATCTCGGCTCCTGCCGCTTCGGCCGCCAAGCCGCAAAAGCGCGGCTTGAGAGGTCTGTTCGGTCGCAAAAAGAAAAACGAGCAGGACAGCATGAGCGATTGGCTTGGCGTCGAGGATGATTACGACGCCAAGAAGTCTGGTCGCGGCATCGGCTCGTGGGATAACTTCGAGGATGATGACGACGGCTGGAAGGGTGGCGCCACGTCTTCCGATGGGGCTTCTACCGAAGACATGCTCGCTGCCGTTGCTTCCATGGGTGATGACGAGTTGCTTGGCCACGACATCTGGTTTGCGGCTACAGGCGCTTCCGATTGCGACGGCGCCGGCATGAAGGCGTTCCTGGCCGCGCATCGCGACAAACTCCGCGGCGTGTTCTTTATCAACCTTGAGTCCATTGGTGCCGGCAGGCTTTCGGTCGTGACGGTCGAGGGCGAGCAGCAATTGCTCAAGGGTGATCGACGCATCATGAACCTGGTCAATAAGGTGTGCAAGTCGTTCCATGTCGATTGCGGTGCATTTGAGATGCCCTATGCCAAGACCGACGCCTATGCTGCGCTCGAGGCAAGCCGACGCGCCCTAACCATTGCCGGCGTCGACGGTCCACGTCTGGCGTACGCTTACACCGAGGACGATCTGCCGTACAACGTCAATCCGACAAATATCGCTACGGTGTCCGAGGTTGTGACCGAGGTCATTCGTCGTTCGTAGGTTGACCTCTAAGGAGTCTGCGTGTTTTCGTACATCAAGCGCCACTGGCCCATCTATCTCATCTTGGTTCTGATCGCCATTGCCCTTGGTTTCGGGGCCGCGTATATCGTGGGTGTTAAAGGCTCGACGCCTGAGTCCACGATTAGCGAAGAAGTGGAGCACGAGCAGAGTTTGGGAGCCGATGGCATCTCCGAGTCCGAACAGGCGCTCATCGACGGTGGGTCTACATCTGGGGAATAGCCATTTCGCTACGCACGAATAAGAGGCGAGCCGGGAGACGGGCTCGCCTCTTTTTTATTGCGTCAGCGACGTTTCGACGCCAGCTTTAGATGGGCAAACCAGATTGCCGCGGCGCCGGAGGTCACGAAGGCGGTGAGGCAGGCGGCGATGGGAAGGGAACCCGTTGCCGGTAAATCTTGCGGCATGGCGCATCGCTGGATGACGCGATCCTCGTCATGCGATTCAAGGTTGCTACCGCCGCCATTGCGACAGAGGTCAACGCGAGCACTGTTGGCGAGTACGGTCTGGGGCGTGTAAGACGATGCGGCCTGCATATGGATGACGGCACCGTGGATATCCGAGTCAAGGACGGCGCTCGCATCATCAAGGTCGTCATGCTCGTCTTTGAGGTCCTCGCGGGTCCAAGATTCTGCAGCGCCTCTTGTCGTGAAGTCGGCCGATACGGCCCCATACTCAAGACGAATGCCCGTGATGGTGGTGTCGCGCAAAAGAGCGAGCTCTTTTGCCTCGAGGGTGACCGACTCCGTTGTTGGGATATCGGCTTTCCAAAGATGCCAATCGTCGTAATCGACCATGCGCAAATCGTCACCTAGGAGCTTTTTGACTTCGTCCGTTTCGAGCCAGGGGTTGTCATGCCCGTCGCTGAGCGTCGCATTGGCCTGTTCGCTCGTATCGATACTTCCCACTGGGGACGTTCGATACCACACGTTGTAAAGACCGTCGATGTCCCCGGTCGCGACAGGGGTTTCGATGGCGATGAGTCTGGCAGTGCCGTCCTTGGCGCATTCGAGATCGTCGGTGATGGTGAATTCATCAACCCAGGTATTCGACTCATTTTTAGCATCGAGCGTATAGGAGAAGGAGCCGTCCACATCGGATTGTGCCACGGCTCGGTTTTTGCCATCGCCGTTGGCGACGAGACCCTTACCGATAGGGCGGGCGATCTCTTGCCGCTTGTCGACTCTGCCCTCGATCTCGATGGGTGCGTCCTTCATGGTTACCGTCTGCACTTCTCCTGTGGCCTTAATTTCAAATGTCATGTCTTCGGCAAGGTCGTAAGTGCGCGGGGACATCGCTTCGCGCAGGGTGTAGGTGCCGGGCAAAAGATGCTCGATGCGATGCGGTTTGTCAGAGGTGGTCCAAGCGTCAATTTCGGTTCCGTCGGCACCGTGGAGGGAGAGCCTGGCACCTTCCACTTCTTGGTTACCGGTCAAATCTACTTTGGAGATGTCGATTTTGGTGTAGTCGTTAGAAACATCGAGGTACGCATTGATCACGGGTGTTTCCTGGTCGGCATACGACAGCTCGACGGTGTGGGCGCTTTGGTCGAGCAGGTATCCTTCGGGTGCCTGTACCTCAATAACCTCATAGATGGCAGTTCCGCACCCCAGCGAAAGATGATTCGCGAACGCAAATCCCCGCTCGTCGGTCGTGATGGTGTCGACGGTTTCGCCGTCCAGGGCAACAATGCTGCCGTCGGGGCGCACGATATCGCCCACGGCGCGGATATCAAAAACAGCGCCGGCAAGGGCATGTCCGTCTACGGCATCGTTCTTAACGATCTCGATGCTTCCTGTTGCCGCGTCGTCGTAAAACGAGGCGACCGCGACGGGCGTTAAGTTCATGTCGGCGGGAATCGTTATCTCCAGATCTTCTCCAACAAGATACGGTTCCTTGGCAGAAGTCTCTCGTATGTAATACGTGCCCGGGTTAAGCGATTCGGGCAGGGTGACGGTGCCGGTCGCGTTAGTCGTAAAAGTGTCCATTACGTTATGTGCTGGATACCAGCATGTTTGTGAGACAGGTTCGTGATTACTGTCGAGGAGTTGGAAGGTGAATCCGGCTAGGGGAACAGAAGCGCCTGTTTGGGCATCGCGTTTTACAATCTGGAGATGCGCCGACAGCGCGTGGTTGTCCACGATATATTGAAGCTCGGCGCCGTCGGAAATCTGATTGGCCTCGACGGTCCATTCCCCTGCACGTTTAAAACCCTCGGGGACGGTTTCCGGAACCTCGCGAACCGTGTAGCCGGCGCGGTCATATGGGATGGCTCCGTGGACACCGGCGGGTCGCTTGCCTGCGCCGAACCATGCTTCGGGCTGATCTTTGGTGGAGGCAAAGCCATAGATGTTTGTGGTCAGTGTGCCAACAACCTGCTGAGAGCTATTGCTGACAACCTCAAAGACAACACCTCCTGCCGGCTGCTCCAGGCCGGATTGGTCGCTATTGCCGTAGTCCTTGAATTTTGAAATCTCGAGGTCAAACGTAATGGGGATATCGGAAACGCGAGATTCGATCTCGACCACGCCTGAATCGCCGAGCTGGTCGGCTCCAACGGTATAGGTCCAGCTGTCGTTGGATGACAGGTAGCCCTCGGGGGTTTTTGATTCGTAGATGGTAAAGGTTCCTAAGGGGACATCGGCGAGGGTAGCCCGACCGCTTTCGTCGGTCGTGAGGATTTGCGCCCATCCAGGGGTTGATTGCGACACACACGTGAACTCTGCTCCTGCGAGTGAAGATCCCACCTGGGGGCCGGCATTCGTCGCGGCATCGAGTTTTACGATACGCAGGTTGATGGTGCCGGGCTGTTCATCAATGGCGACCTGTCCACCGTCATTCCCCGTGGTAAAGGCGATGTGATCACGACGGGGGACATAGCCGGCCGGTGCCTTCGTTTCAACTAGGTAGTATGCCGTGTTGGGCAGAAGTGTTGCTTGCGCCCGACCGTTGCTGTCCATCTGGATGGTGCCGACATGCGCGCCGCTGGCGCTCTCAAAAATATCGAATGTTGCCCCGTCAAACTGATAAGTATTGTTTCCGCTGGTAATGGCGGCGTTTGCAGACTGTTTTTTGAAGGAAGCAGAGACCGCCGGCAGTACATAGAGCATGTCCTGACGTTTGCTGCCGCCCGATACGGCTCCTAGATAGCGTCGCGCGCGGTGCGGAGCGGCTTTGATGCTTCCTGATTTTGCGCTGTCGTGGAGCCACCGCGCCGCCGCCACGACTTCATTGTCAGTGGTAAAGTGCCCACTCTTGGTTTTGCCCTGAGCGGTCGTGTAAGAGTAAGTACCGTCGACATGGGTAGTGCCGTTGAGCATCCATACGGCAAGCTGGGTCGCGGCGCGGGCGCGATCGGGTGAAAGATGGTAACCGCCAAACGACGTGGCGGTAGGATATCCGTGACAAACGATTGCCGCGAACTCGTCGTCGAGCCACACCCAGCCTTGATCAAAGTTGAGCCATGGGCCGCCCGGCTTGGTGGGGCCGGGGCGCTCCTGGTTCATGCAGTAGGCAACCGAGGCGTCTTGAGCTTCATACTTGCCGATGAAGAAGGGCCCACAATCATCGCTAATAGTGCGGAAGCCGAGCTGATCGTAGCCATCGACGGCAAATGCGGCTCCCGGTGTCAGGCAGCCGAAAAGCAGGAAGAGGAGCAGGAGCAGCGGACCTGTTGCGATTGCGCTGTGGACAGAGTGCGTGGGTGCGTTGGACATGGCTGCTCCTTATCCCTCGTGCGCCGCATGGGGAGGTTGCGACGCGTAGGATGAGGCTACCCCCGAGGCTCATGCGGGTAAGTACCGGAGCCTGACCAAAAGCTTGCCCGATTTCTGACAAATCGAGCTCAAATACAACAATCAGATAAAAGTGCAGGTAGAAGATGGTAAGAAAAGAAAGACAAAGGTCCTCGTCTCCACAATTGACGCGATTTTCAAACGAATCTCCACAGCTAAAACAAGCATCGCCACCCTTGTATCGAACAAGACAACCGCGTTATACTATCCCCCACATATGCGGGCATCGCCAAGTGGTAAGGCATCAGCTTCCCAAGCTGACACTCGCGGGTTCGAGTCCCGTTGCCCGCTCCAGTAAAAAGCACAAGCACGGCAGCGTTACGTTGCCGTGCTTTTTACTACCAAGCGCCGGGACTCGAACCCGCCAGGGTGCGAGCGTTAAGCAAACGCGAAGCGTTTGTAGCGAGCAGGCGAAGGCGCCGACAGGCGCCTGAAGCCGGTGCGTATTTGCGAAGCAAATACGCGGATGTCCCGTTGCCCGCTCCATCGAGTACGGGGGACCTCGGGAACGTCGGGTCCAACCCGCTGTGCCCGTGCGTGTGCACGGACCGGGTCTGCCGACCGCAGCCGGTGCGGATTTGCGAAGCAAATGCGCGGACGTCCCGTTGCTCGCTCCAATTCCAAAATGTTAGGTTAATGCCTACTGCCCATACTTGCACCTGCGCACGGTACAATGGTTGGGTTACGACCAACGTGCCAATAACCAAAAAGGAGCCGCTATGATCGATCGCTATACCCGCCCGGAGATGGGACACATCTTCTCCCTCGAGAACAAGTACGCCATTTGGCAGGAGATCGAGGTTCTGGCCTGCGAGGCCCAGGCGGAGCTCGGCAAGATCGGTATTTCCAAAGACGAGGCCCAGTGGATCCGCGACCATGCCAACTTTGAGAAGGCGAAGGTCGATGAGATCGAGGAAGTCACGCGCCACGACGTCATTGCCTTCCTGACCAACATGAAGGAGTACATCGATGCCGATGTTCCCGAGGGCGACCCCAAGCCCAGCCGCTGGGTTCACTATGGCATGACCAGCTCCGATCTGGGCGACACGGCCCTGTGCTACCAGCTCACCCAGGCCTGCGACCTGATCATCGAGGACGTCAAAAAACTCGGCGAGATCTGCAAGCGTCGCGCCTTTGAGGAGCGCAACACGCTCTGCGCCGGCCGTACTCATGGCATCCATGCCGAGCCGATGACCTTCGGCATGAAGTTTGGCTCTTGGGCCTGGGAGCTCAAGCGCGATCTGGACCGTCTTGAGGATGCCCGCAAGAACGTTGCCTTTGGTGCCATCTCGGGCGCTGTCGGCACGTACAGCTCCATCGAGCCGTTTGTCGAGGAATATGTCTGCGAGCACCTGGGCCTGGTTCACGACCCGCTGTCCACGCAGGTTATTAGCCGCGATCATCACGCCTACCTCGCCGGCGTTCTTGCCACCACCGCGGCCACCTGTGAGCGCATCGCTACCGAGGTTCGCAATCTGCAGAAGACCGATACACTCGAGGCCGAGGAACCGTTCCGTAAGGGTCAAAAGGGCAGCTCCGCCATGCCGCACAAGCGCAACCCCATCACCATGGAGAAGGTCTGCGGCCTGTCGCGCGTCGTGAAGGCCAACGCGCAGGTTGCCTTCGACAACGTCGCCCTGTGGCACGAGCGTGACATTTCGCACTCCTCTGCCGAGCGCGTCGCCCAGGCCGACAGCTTCATCGCCCTCGACCACATGTTCCAGTGCCTCATCCGCGTTATCGACGGCCTGCAGCTGTATCCCGCTCGCATGATGGCCAACCTCAACAAGACACGCGGCCTCATCTTCTCCTCCAAGGTCCTGCTCGCCCTCGTCGACACGGGCATCACCCGCGAGGACGCGTACGCCATTGTGCAGGAGAACGCCATGGCAACCTGGCACGAGGTACAGGATTGTGTCTCCGGCCCTACCTTTAAGGAGCGTCTCGAGGCCGATCCGCGCTGCACCGTCAGCCAGGAGAAACTCGACGAGATCTTTGATCCGTGGGACTTCCTCACCCGTATCGACACGGTCTTCGATCGCCTGGAGCAGCTGAGCTTCGAGTAGGTTCGGGCATAACGTTAGCTTTTTAGGGCGCTTTGCTGGTAATGTGTGTTGCCGGCAAAGCGCCTCGTTGCATTTAGGGAAAGACGGGGATAATAGTCGTCTCGAATAACATTCTGAGAGGGGATCGCATGATTTCGTTTGATTACAAGCCTCAGGGCGTGTGTGCTCGCAATATTCACCTTGATCTTTCCGATGACGGCAACAAGGTGATGGGCGTTGAGTTTACCGGCGGCTGCGACGGCAATCTCAAGGCTATCTCCAAGCTGGTCGAGGGCGCTCCTGCCGATCGCGTAATCGAGGTTCTCGCCGGTAATACCTGCGGTATGAAAAAGACCTCCTGCGCCGACCAGCTTACACGCGCTATCGAGGCCGCTCGCACCGAGATCGCCTAATGGGTATCGCCGATCACATCAAGAACGGAATATCGCGTCGCGGCTTTGTACTCGGTGGGGCTGCCGCGGGCGCTGCCACGGTGCTTGCCGGATGCTCGAAAAAAACGGGCACCAGCGATGATGCCGCCGGCGAGCCGCAGGTTATCAAGGATGATTCCAAAATCATCTCGATTACGGATGAGTACGAGGCAGTCGACATCGATCTTGAGCCGGCGGCGTCATGGACGCTGCCTCTGGGTACGCTGCTGTACTACTGCGACGGCGATTACGCCGCGGCGATGATGGCGCCCGCATCGGCACTGCACGCCAACACACTCGGTGTGCTCAACCTGGGCGATGGCTCGCTTACCACATTAATCGAGGATCCTATCGAGGGCACGGGATATGCATTCTACGATGTCCGTGCCGGTGACGGCGTATTCGCGTGGGTTGAGATGAACTTTGCCAATTCATCGTGGAAGCTCTACGCTCAAAATCTGTCGGGCGCTTCGCTCTCTGGCGACGTGGTTGAGCTCGATCGAGGTGGCAAGGACTATGATCCGCCCCTGTTTACGGCGTTCGGGTCATCGGTCATCTGGTATAAAATGCCTTCGGCAGGCGGCAATAAAACGAGTAGCGATTCGTTTTGCTATCGTCGCTCGCTTGATGAATCCAAGGCCGGGGTAATTTGGAAATCGACGGGCCGCTTTGCATCGGCCCCGCGCGCGTGCGACGGCATTTTGACCATCTCGCCGCGTGTCCGCAACGACGAAGGCGTCTACTACGGCATAACGGCAATCGATCTGACCGACGGCAACAACACCAAACGTGCCCAGCTAGTTCTTCCCTCGTCAGTCTCGCCTTTCGAGGCCGTATACATGGGCGATACCTTCGTGTTTTCTATCGAGGCGACCTATAGTGGCGTGGGCAGCCTGGGCAACATGGGCACGTATATCGGTAATGAGGGAGGGCCGTATCTCTTCCTGTCCCGCGAGCCGCTCGCATGTGCGGCTGGCAAGAAGAATAAATACCTTGTTAAGGTACAGGCGTCGCATTTCCTGATCGACACCTCTGCCAAGACCTATGGCTCGCTGCTGTCGCCCGACCGCGCTTTAGAGTATGGCGATTATCCAGCTACGGCGGGAAAGTCGGACTCATTTCTTACGTACGCCACGGTACGCAACAGCCAGGGTATACCCGAGACGGTCACTGCACGCCTATTCTCTCTTTAAGCTTAGAGGGGTTAAAAAGGCGCCAACAGGGGAATAAACGCGTTGTAATTGTGAGTACCGCCCGCCGAGCTGCCGCGTCATAGCGGCATCCGGCGGGCTCAGGTGCGTTAAAATGGGCTTGTTCTTAGCTAATTGAGACAGGGGGGCCGTGTTATGGCTTCAGATGCAAAAAAGATTCTGCTGGTCGAGGATGAGAAGGCAATCCGTGACGCCGTCGCTGCCTATCTCGAGCGCGAAGGCTACTGGGTTGTGGGCGTCGGCGACGGCCAGTCCGCGATCGAGGAGTTCGAGAAGCATCAGTTCGACCTGGTCGTGCTCGACCTTATGCTCCCCAAGATCCCCGGCGAGCGCGTTTGCCGCACCATTCGCGATACCTCGGATGTTCCCATCATCATGCTGACTGCCAAGGGTGAGATCGAGGACCGTATTATCGGTCTTGAGCTCGGCGCCGACGACTATCTGATTAAGCCGTTCTCGCCGCGCGAGCTCGTCGCCCGCGTTCGCGCTCTGTTCCGCCGTGCCCATCAGGCCGACGAGCCCGCCGTCGAGGTACTCGACTTCGGCGATCTGGTCATCGATATCTCGGGCCACAAGATCTTGGTCGAGGGCAAGGAAGTCGACCTGACGGCTTCCGAGTTCAAGCTGCTCACCACGCTTGCCCGCCATCCCGGCCGTGTGTATAACCGCATGGAGCTGGTCGAGAAAGTGCTCGGGTATGACTTTGAGGGCTATGAGCGCACCATCGATAGCCACGTGAAGAATCTTCGCGCCAAGCTGGGCGATGATCCCAAGAAGCCCAAGTGGCTCTACACCGTCCATGGTGTCGGCTATCGCTTCGAGGCTCCGGCCAAGACCGATAAGTCGGACGAGAAATAGGGAAATCACATATGACACCTGCGCGCTTTGAAATCGGACAAAAGCACAAGCAGGAGAGCGAGGCGGGTTCCAAGGCTAGTTGGAACACGCCTCGTTCCGATTCACGGCCAACGATGAGCTATCCCTCGCGCATGGCACTTGCTTTTGCTCTGACATCGCTCATGACGGTATTGGTGCTGGTGGGCGTTGTCTCTGTTGTGTGGGGCACGGTCTTTTCGGATTACACACGCTCCAATATCGTCGAAATCGCAAATTCCGCTGCCGAGAAGTTGGCAACCTCATATGAGGAAAACGGCTCTTGGACCGCGGGAGAACTGCGCACGGTCGCAGCGTCGAGTTTGGTTTCCGACGATCTGGGCATGCAGGTCGTCAATAAAAAGGGCGTGATCGTTTATGACGATTCCTGGCCCTCGGCAAGCGCCACCGCCGATGTACGCGAAAACCAGGCTACGACCGACGACACGAGCGGCAAGAGGGCATCGCATAGCCCGGTTTCGTCTGCTCCAACCGACTCCGATAGCGTTGCTGACGTCGAGATTGTAACGTCTTCCGGCGAGCATGTCGGTCAGGTAAAGCTGTGGGCCATCGGCTCCGACGCTCTGCTCACCAAGGCGGACTCTGCGTTTAGGGAGAAGACCTTTAACGCCATGGCCCTCGCCGCGGTTGTTGCAATCTGCATTTCGGTCGTTATCGGATCGCTCGTGTCGCGCATGCTCACCAAGCCGATTCATCGCATCACCAGTACCGCAAAGCAAATCCGTGACGGCGACCTGTCGGCTCGCACGGGACTGCGCGGTGATGACGAGATCGATCAGCTGGGTGAGACCTTCGATGAGATGGCCACTTCGCTCGAGAAGGATATGAAACACGAGAAGCGCCTGACCTCAGACGTTGCACACGAGCTTCGCACGCCGCTTATGGCCATGCTCGCAACGGTCGAGGCCATGCAGGATGGCGTGTATCCCACCGACGATGAGCATTTGGAGACCGTTGCTTCCGAGACGCGTCGCTTGGCTCGTCTGGTGCAGCAGATGCTCGACCTGTCGCGCATGGAAAACAGCGCGGCTCCGCTCAACCTTGAGCCGGTGGACATGGTTCCTTTCGTGCGTTCCATCGTCAATGCCCAGGAGCGCCTGTTTGTCGACCGCGATCTGCGCCTGCGTTTTGCGGACGAGACCCAGGGTCACGACGATGTCGTCGAGGCCGATCCCGACATGATCACGCAATGTGTTATCAACCTCATGAGCAACGCCATGCGCTACACCCCCGAGGGCGGTTGGGTCGTGGTGTCGGTGCTCAGTGACCGCAAGCACGTCAGCATTGCCGTTTCTGATACCGGTATCGGTATTGCCAAGGACGATCTGTCGCGTATCTTCGGACGATTTTGGCGCGCCGATGCCAGCCGCGCCCGCGAAGCTGGCGGCCTGGGCGTTGGCCTCGCCGTGACCAAGCAGATCGTCGAGCGTCACCATGGCTACATATCCGTGGAGTCGGAGCTTGGAAAGGGTACGACTTTTACAATTCATCTGCCCCGCGAGCACACGGCAGACGCGGCATCTACTACAATGGAGCACTAGCTTTTCGCTATTCGGTGAAGGAGGGGCCGCGTCCCTGCCGCTCCGAGTTTGCGAAAACATGCGGGAAAGAACCCGCATTTCTGTCGTATTTAGGTAAGGAGTGACTCACGTGACAACGATGGAGCGTCGTCCGGATTCCCGTGGCAAGGTTCGTGATATTTACGATGCCGGTGAAAACCTGCTGATGGTCGCCACCGACCGCATTTCTGCGTTCGACTTCATTCTTCCCGACGAGATTCCGTTTAAGGGAGAGGTACTCAATCGCATCTCGGCATTCTGGTTCGATAAGTTTGCCGACATCGTCCCCAACCATCTCGTTTCCATCGACCCGGCGGATTTCCCCGAGGAGTTTGCTGAGTATCGTGACTACCTCGCTGGCCGCGCCATGCTGGTTAAGAAGGCCCAGACGATTCCTATCGAGTGCATCGTCCGCGGCTATCTGACCGGTTCGGGCAAGAAGACCTACGACGAGAACGGCACCGTCTGCGGCATCCAGCTGCCTGAGGGCCTGACCGAGGCTTCCAAGCTTCCTGAGCCGCTGTTCACGCCGTCCACGAAGGCCGAGATCGGTGACCACGACGAGAACATCTCGTTCGAGCGTTGCTGCGAGATCGTGGGCGAGGACATCGCCACGCAGATTCGCGACCTTTCCCTCAAGATCTACAAGGCTGCCGCCGAGTACGCCGCGACCCGTGGCATCATCATTGCCGACACCAAGTTCGAGTTTGGTGTTATTGATGGCAAGGTCACGCTGATCGACGAGTGCCTCACGCCCGACTCCAGCCGTTTCTGGCCTGCTGCCAGCTACGAGGAGGGCAAGATCCAGCCTAGCTACGACAAGCAATTCGTCCGCAATTGGCTCAAGGCCAACTGGGATATGACGGGGGAGACCCCGCACCTGCCCGCCGAGGTCATCGATGGCACGTCCGAGCGCTATCGCGAGGCCTTCCAGATCATCACGGGCTCCCAGTTCACAAGCATGAAGGAGAACGCATAAGTGAGTACCCGTAGCGCCACGAACAAGCGCACGCAATCCCACGAAGTTACCGGGGTTGCGCGCAAGTCTGCCGCATCTGCTAAGCCCGCCCGCCAAGCAGCGAGCTCCGTTCGCGTCGTGCCGGCTTCGTCTAAGGCACGCCGCAAAGAGCTCGAGAAGGGCGAGAACCTCGAGGGCCTCTCTAAAGAGGAGAAGCGCGCCCGCAAGGCTAAGCAGCGCGCCAAGGAGGACCGCATCTATACGGTGTCGAATATCCTCCTCAAGCAGGACGAGGACTACACCAAGCGCCGTCGCATCTGGTGGATTGTGCTCGCCATTGGCATGGTGCTCGTCGTGGCAATTTGGGCCTCGCTGTACTTCGCTCCCGCTGGCATGGTGTCCAGCCCTGTCCAGATGGTCGGCATTGTTTTGTCCTACGTCATCATTTTGGGCGACTTTATCTATGACTTCGCTCGTATTCGTCCCTTGCGCAACATGTACCGCGCGCAGGCCGAGGGCATGTCCGAGAACAAGCTCAACGCTCTTATTGAGCGCGCGGCTGCCGAGGAGGACAAGAAGGACTCCAAGAAGAAGTAGCGTTTGCATACATACTTATCGCTAAGATATAAGGCGCGTCGTTTTTGCGGCGCGCCTTTTTACTGTTCTATAGATAGATGGAGTGGCACATGATTCGAGCTGCCCTGACGGTCGAAGAGGCTCTGGAGGGCATGAAGGCCCTGGAGCCCAAGATTAAAAACTACGCGCGTCTGGTCGTCCGCAAGGGCGTAAACGTCAAGCCCGGCCAGGAGGTCGTCGTTCAGTCTCCGGTCGAGTGCGCGCCGTTTGCGCGCGTGGTGGTCGCGGAGGCCTATGCTGCCGGCGCCGGCCACGTGACGGTCATTTGGGCCGATGATGCCGTGACGAGGCTCACGTACGAGCATGTCGAGAAAAGCTATTTTGAGCAGACGCCCGAGTGGAAGCGCATGCAGCTGGATTCCTTGGCCCAGGATGGTGCCTGCTTTGTCTTTATCGAGGGTGCGGATCCTGCGGCCCTCAAGGGCATCGATCCAGCCAAGCCGGCCGCGGCATCAAAGGCGAGGAATACGCAGTGCAAAGTTTTCCGCCGTGGACTGGATTACAACATCAATCCGTGGTGCATCGCCGGCGCTCCGGTCGTGGCTTGGGCGCACGAGGTGTTCCCGGGAGACGCCGATGAGGTTGCAATCTATAAGCTGTGGAATGCGATTCTGCACACCGCGCGCGCCGATGGCCAGGACCCAGAGAGCGACTGGGAACTCCATGACGCCGCATTCGAAAAGAACCTGCGTTTCCTGAACGACAATCGTTTCGACTACCTGCATTACAACGCGGCAAATGGAACCGATCTGACGATTGGCATGACGAAAGGTCACGAGTGGGCCGGCGGCAAGGGCAAGACGCCCGATGGGCACCCCTTCTTCCCCAACATTCCCACCGAGGAAGTCTTCACTTCGCCCGATCGCATGCGCGCCGACGGTATCGTGTACTCGGCCATGCCGCTCATCCATCACGGCAATAAGGTCGAAGATTTTTGGATTAAGTTCGAGGGCGGCCGCGTGGTGGACTACGACGCCCGCGTGGGCAAGGCAACGCTCGCAAGTATCATCGATACTGACGAGGGCGCTGCTCACCTGGGAGAGGTCGCGCTCATTTCCAAGAACACGCCGATCCGCGAAAGTGGTGTTCTGTTCTACGATACGCTCTATGACGAGAACGCTAGCTGCCATCTCGCGCTAGGTGTCGGTTTCCCCGAATGCATCGAGGGTGGGTATGACATGTCCAAGGAGGAGCTCCTGGAGCATGGCGTTAACGTCTCGAGCACGCACGTCGATTTTATGATCGGCACGGACGACATCGATATTACGGGCATTACGCCTGATGGACGTGAAGTTGTGATTTTCCAGAACGGCCAATGGAGTTGGGAATAGTCCCAGACCGTGGTACAATGCCACCCGCGGGCCGTTAGCTCAGCTGGCAGAGCAGGGGACTTTTAATCCCAAGGTCCAGGGTTCGAACCCCTGACGGCCCACCATAGAAAAGAAAGCGATCGACTCCGGTTGGTCGCTTTTTTGTTGCCGCGACATGGGTTCAAACCCGTCGGGGCGCGGAGCTGAGTAAACGCGTGAGCGTTTGCCAGCGCAGCGCGCAAGGCGAGAAAGCGCCGCAGCGGCCGCCTGCGAAGCAGGCTGAACCCCTGACGGCCCACCCAAAGATTGCCGAGACGGTCAACTTCGGTTGGCCGTCTTTTTTGTCGCCCTTTCATGGGTTCGAACCCGTATCTGTCTATATATAAGAACGCTTGGCGAACAAAACCTGCCTTTTACCGATGGGAAACAAATGGCTGATGCCTTTGGAGTAAAGTAGCGCTCCAGAGATGACCGATGTCTCAATACTCATAAAACAGCTGGTCATCGCCAATATCAGAAGCCAATGCTTCAGTTTTAACCTCAGTGATGCGACTGAGGGGCCTATTCATTTGTGAACAAAATATGGAGTGCGCGATTCCCGCCCACGGCGCCCCTCCGGTCTGGCAATATATCTCCTTGCCGCGCGGCCCGGTGGAACCGGGAACCAGCGC
>OLPD01000327.1_pt1 | contig 39705 bp, 36 predicted proteins | sample 1672111 | NCBI WGS metagenome assembly OLPD01 (sample SAMEA3136646, study PRJEB25190) | human gut metagenome
CGTAGCGGGTGGTTTAAAGCTGGCCGCTGCGCGGCCAGCGGACTAAAGTCTTGAACTGAAACAGGGGCGCTCTCCAAGAGAGCGCCCCTGCCGGGTTTCCATAGTACTGGCGAAACAGTTTTATAGTTCTGGCGAAGCAGTCCTTGAGATCCGCCTTGCCTTATGCCAAGAACTCCTTGGTGGTCGCCACGATGTTGGCGGCGTCCAGGCCATACTTGTGCAAGAGCTCGGCACCCGGGCCGGACTCGCCAAAGGTGTCGTTGACGCCGATCTTCTTGAGGGGCGTCGGGCACTGCTCGCACAGGACGTCGGCAACGGCGCTGCCCAGGCCACCGATTACAGAATGCTCCTCGACGGTCACGACGTGGCCGGTCTTGGTGGCGCTCTTGACGATCAGGTCGGCATCGATGGGCTTGATGGTGTGCATGTTGATGACCTCGGCGTCGATGCCCTCGGCAGCGAGCTGCTCGGCGGCCTCGAGAGCCTCGCCGACCATCAGGCCGCAGGCGATGATGGTGACGTCGGCGCCCTCGCGCATGACAATGCCCTTACCCAACTCGAAGTTGTAGGTCTCGGGGTCGTTGATAACCGGCGAGGCCAAACGAGCGAAGCGCATGTACACCGGACCGTCGCACTCGTAGGCGGCGCGCGTCACGGCGCGGGCCTCGACGTCGTCGGCAGGAACGATCACAGTCATGCCGGGGATGACGCGCATGAGGGCGATATCCTCGCAGCACTGGTGCGTGGCACCATCCTCGCCCACCGAGATACCGGCGTGCGTGGCACCAATCTTAACGTTGAGGTGCGGGTAGCCGATGGAGTTACGGACCTGCTCAAAAGCGCGGCCGGCTGCGAACATGGCAAAGGTGCTCGCGAAGGCAACGCGGCCGGTGGTCGCGATACCGGCGGCGACGCCCATCAGGTTGCTCTCGGCGATACCCACGTCGAAGAAGCGGTCGGGGCAGGCGGCCTTGAACTTGCCGGTCTGCGTGGCGGCGGCCAGGTCGGCGTCGAGGACCACAAAGTCATCGTGCTCGTTGGCGAGCTCGACGAGGGCCTCGCCGTAGCTTACGCGCGTGGCGATTTTTTTGACGTCTGCCATCCTAGAGCTCCTCTCCGGCGGCCGTGAGCTCTGCCATGGCCTGCTCAAACTGTTCATCGTTGGGGGCCTTGCCGTGCCAACCAACCTGGTTCTCCATAAAGGACACGCCCTTGCCCTTCAGGGTCTCGGCGATAATGGCGGTCGGCTGCCCCTTGGTGGCGCGAGCCTCGGCAAAGGCGGCGCGGATCTGGTCGAAGTCGTTGCCGTCGGCGAGCTCCACCACGTGGAACTTAAAGGCGCGGAACTTGTCGGCGAGCGGCATGGGGTCGTTGACCTCCTCGACGGGACCGTCGATCTGCAGGCCGTTGTGGTCGACGATCACGCAGAGGTTGTCGAGCTGCTGGTTGCCAGCAAACATGGCGGCCTCCCAGACCTGGCCCTCCTCACTCTCGCCATCGCCCAGCAGGGCGTACGTGCGATAAGTATCGCCCCAGTGCTTGGCGGCAACGGCCATGCCCACGGCGGCGGAAATGCCCTGGCCGAGCGAGCCGGTGGACATGTCGACGCCCGGGGTGTCGTTCATGTTGGGGTGGCCCTGCAGGTGGCTGCCGATATGGCGCAGCGTCTCGAGGTCCTCCTTGGGGAAGAACCCACGCTCGGCGAGCACGGCGTACAGGCCCGGAGCGCAATGGCCCTTGGAGAGCACAAAACGATCGCGGTCGGCCTTGCGGGGATCGGCCGGGTCGACGTTCATTTCCTCAAAGTACAGATAGGTCATGATGTCGGCAGCGCCGAGCGAACCGCCCGGATGGCCGGACTTGGCAGCGTGCACTCCGGTGACGATGCCCTTCCTTACCTCGTTGGCAACCTTTTTGAGCTCTTCGTCGCTCATTGTGCCTTCCTTTCATCCTCATTAGACAAAATGCGCACGGCACCGAAGGTAATCCCAACACAGCCGCAATGCACGTACGTCATTCATTATGCTGGAAACTGATGGCTTTACCAGAGTTTTTATCATTATTTGAACAATTTAGCAGGCAGAACCGCTGATGAAACGGTTTATCAATGTGAACGTCTTTTGGATGGAACGTGGTCGACCCTACGCGCTAATGTCCTTGAATCCCTCGCCGAAGGCTTCCGTAACGTCGGCAACCGTCACGATGGCATGAGGATCGCGCTCGCGCACGATCGTCTTGAGGGTATTGAGCTCTCGACGGCTCACGATGACCATAACCACTGGCTTCTCGGCACCCGAATACATGCCAGTCGCCTTAAACTTGGTACAACCACGACCCAGGCCATACATAATATCGGCAGCGATATCAGGGAACTTGTCCGAGATGATGAGTACCATACGGCGTTTGTTGCCACCATCGACCACGGCATCGATTACGTAGCCGCTAATGACCATCGAAAGGCCTGCATACAGTGCGTTTTCGATTGAAAAGACCGGAGCCGATAGCGCGCATACGGCAACATCGATCGCCATGACGGTCGAGCCCACGGGCAGTGAGGTATTACGCGAGATGATTTGGCCAATCGTGTCCGAGCCGCCGGTGTTGGCACCGGCGCGCAACACCATGCCGTAACCGATGCCCGTAATAATGCCGCCCCACATGGCAGGGAGCATCAGGTCCGCATCCGCCAGAGGTGCTACAAACGGGGCGAACAGATCGGTAAAGAAGCCCAGCAGCACAAAGCCCGTCGCGGTCTGCACCACGTAGAACATGCCGCCCTCGCGCATAACGACCAACAACAGCAAGGCGTTCATCACGATCGTCTGAATACCGACGGGAAGCGACACGCCTCGCGCTGCGCCGACCGCCTGGATAATAGTCGCAAGGCCCGTAACGCCACCGGCGGCAAGACCGTTGGGAATCAAAAACAGGTCGGTCGCGATGGCGGCCAAGGCGCACCCCAACATGATCTGGGGCAGATCGTGAAAGAAGTTCATCGAAAGAATGCGCTTGATGTCCAGACGATATGCCATGCTGCCTCCCTCAAAAAAGCGCACCCAAACGGATGCGCTTTGAACTTCTTCTTGTATTCGATTCTACCGATTCGCCGAACAAAAACCACCCCTGCGCAGGGTTTATTCTGGATACAAACCCGTCCAACCGTTGGGCTTGGCATCGGCTTGAAGCCGCCCGATGTTTTAGACCTCCGAGCCTTCTGCATCGGCGTTGCCGGTCGCCCAGCGATGGTAGCCAATAACAAACGGGTCCAGGTCACCATCGTCAAGAACTGCCTCGACATTGCTGGTCTCCACGCCCGTGCGTAGGTCCTTAACCATCTGGTACGGGTAGAGCACGTAGCTGCGAATCTGGTTGCCAAAACCGATCGTGGTCTTGGGTCCGCGAATCTCATCCAGGGCCTCGGCGCGCTTCTCGAGCTCAATCTCGTACAGGCGAGCCTTGAGGATCTGCATGCACGCGGCCTTGTTCTGGATCTGGCTGCGCTCGTTTTGGCAGGTAACCACAATGCCGCTGGGGAAATGCGTCACGCGCACGGCGGAGTCGGTGGTGTTGACGCCCTGACCGCCCGGGCCGCTCGCGTGGTACACGTCCACGCGGATGTCATCGGGACTGATTTCGATGTCGATATCATCGGGTAGCACGGGGATGACCTCGACGCCGGCAAACGTGGTCTGGCGGCGTTTCTTGTCGTCGGTGGGGCTAATGCGAACCAAGCGGTGAACGCCGGCCTCGGCGCGCAGCATGCCAAATGCGTCCTTGCCCTCGACGGTAAAGGTCGCGCGGTCGATGCCGATGACCTCGGCCGCGGGACAGTCGTTGATGGTGACCTTCCAGCCGCGACGCTGGCAGTACTTCATGTACATCTTAAAGAGCATGAAGGTCCAGTCCTGGGCCTCCAGACCACCCTGTCCGGGCTTGATGGTCACAATGGCATCGCCGTGATCGAACTCACCGGTAAACCAACTCGAAAGCTCAAGCTCATCGATGGCCCGGGCCAGGCGCTCAGCCGTGGCTGTAGCCTCCTCGCGAAGGGCGACGGCGTCGGGGTCATCCCCCATCTCCTCGGCAAGCTCCAGCGCGGCGCGGGCATCGGAAAGCTCGCCGCGCGCGGTGTCCACGGCAGCGATATCTTCCTTGGTGCGCGCGATCTCCTCCATGGTGGCACGGGCGGCGTCGGCGTCATCCCAAAAGCCAGGGGCAACACTTTTGGCCTCGAGCTCGAACACGCGGGTACGCTTCTCGTCCAGGTGGAGATACGACTCGACCTCACCGAGCCGGTCCGCAAACGCGTCCAGCTCGGCGGGCGTTACCTCTAAAGCCTCAGCCATTAACGATTCCTGCCGTGGCAGTACTTAAACTTCTTGCCGCTACCGCAGGGGCACGGGTCGTTGCGGCCCACGTTGACATACGGATCGTCGCTCTCGGACTTGCGATAGGTGGTCACCTTGCCACCGTTGTTGACGGCAGCCGGACCACCCTGGACAGCCGTGCGGGCCTGCACCTGCGCCTGCTTACGCAGCACCGAGTCGCCGTTGTCACCATCGACCTCGGCAGGACCGGAGAAGCGCGCGCCCTCGAGCGCGGGCCCCTCCTTGTGCTCCACGGCACGCGGGGCAGCCTTGATCTCGATGCGCAGAACCGTGCGCAGGTAATCCTCATACATGGTATCGACGAGTATCTGGAACGCGCCGTAGGCCTCGGTCTTGTACTCAACCAGCGGGTCGCGCTGGCCAAAGCCGCGCAGGCCGATGCCGGTCTTGAGGTAGTCCATCTCCTGCAGGTAGTTCATCCAGCGGGTATCGATGACGCGCAGCATGACCTGGGTGTTGAGCTCGCGCATCAGGTCCTCGCCCAAGCGCTCGGCCTTCATGTTGTAGCACTTCTCTACGTAAGCCAGGACATCGGCAGCCAGGGCCTCATAATCCTCGTCGGGGAACTTCGGCGTATCGATGTGGCCGGTGAGCTCCACAACCCACTTGCGCAGGCCCTCCAGGTCGCGCTCGCCATCGTGGCTGTCCTTGGTGCAGAACTCCTGCACGCAGCGGTACACGGTATCGTGCATGACCTCGGTGATGTGGTCGGTCAGGTCCTTGCCGTCCAGAATCTTATTGCGCTCGGCGTAGATGACCTGGCGCTGCTTGTTCATGACGTCGTCGTACTCAAGGACGCTCTTACGCATGGAGAAGTTGATGCTCTCGACCTTGTGCTGGGCGCTCTCGACGGCCTTGGAGATGATCTTGTGCTGAATGGGCATGTCGTCGCCCATGTCGGCCGTGACCATCATCTTGGAGACGCGGTCCATCTTGTCGCCGCCGAACAGGCGCATGAGGTCGTCCTCGAGCGACAGGTAGAACTGGGTCTCGCCCGGATCGCCCTGACGACCGGAGCGGCCGCGCAGCTGGTTGTCGATACGACGGGACTCGTGGCGCTCGGTGCCGATAACGGTCAGGCCGCCGGCGGCAAGCACGCGCTCGCGCTCGGCCTTGCAGGTCTCCTTGGCCTCGGCGTTAAACTGCTCGAGCTGCTCGGGCGTCACGTCCTCCATGGTCAGGCCCTCGTACTCAAGGCGCTCGCGCACCAGCTCGTCGGGGTTGCCGCCCAGCAGGATGTCGGTACCACGACCGGCCATGTTGGTGGCGATGGTCACGGCGCCGTAGCGTCCGGCCTGGGCCACGATGTGGGCCTCGCGTTCATGGTGCTTGGCGTTGAGGACCTCGTGTGCGATGCCGCGCTTGGTAAGGGCGGCGGACAGCTTCTCGGAGCTCTCGATGGAGACGGTGCCCACCAGGACCGGTTGGCCCTTGGCGTGACGACGCTCAACGTCGTCGGCAACGGCGTTGTATTTAGCCTGAATGGTGCGGTACACCAGGTCCTCGTGGTCCACGCGCTGCACTGGCTTGTTGGAGGGGATGACCTCGACGGGCAGCTTGTAGATCTCGCGGAACTCAGCATCCTCGGTAAGTGCCGTGCCGGTCATGCCGGAGAGCTTGTCATACAGACGGAAGTAGTTCTGCAGGGTGATGGTGGCGAGTGTCTGGTTCTCCTCGCGTACGAGCACGCCCTCTTTGGCCTCAATGGCCTGGTGCAGGCCCTCGGAGTAACGGCGGCCTTCCATAATGCGGCCGGTGAACTCGTCGACGATCTTGACCTCGCCGTTGGTGACCACGTACTGCTTATCGCGGTGGAACATGTACTGGGCCTTCAGCGCTTGCTGCAGGTGGTTGACCAGCTGGCCGGAGAGATCGGCATAGATGTCATCGATACCCAGGCGGCGCTCGATTTTCTTAAGACCGCGCTCGGTGGCGGCGATGGTGTGCTTGGCCTCGTCCATGACGTAGTCGCCCGTGGGTTCAACGTCCTCGGTGGCGGTGAGCATGTCGTGCGACACGTCCTCACCGCGCTCCAAGCCGCGCACGGCACGCGCGAAGTCCTTGTAGGTGCTGGCGGACTTGGTACCGGCACCCGAGATGATGAGCGGCGTTCTGGCCTCATCGATCAGGATGGAGTCGACCTCGTCGACGATGGCGTAATGGTGGCCGCGCTGAACGCGCTGCTCGGGGCGGGTGACCATGTTGTCGCGCAGGTAGTCGAAACCGAACTCGGAGTTGGTGCCGTAGGTGACGTCTGCCTGGTAGGCCGGACGCTTGAGCTCGAGCGGCATGTTGTTCTGGAGCAGACCGACGGTCATTCCCAGGTACTTGTAGATGCGGCCCATCCACTCGGAGTCGCGCTTTGCCAGGTAATCGTTGACGGTAACGACATGCACGCCCTTGCCGGCGATAGCGTTGAGGTAGCCGGCCAAGGTGGAGACGAGCGTCTTGCCCTCGCCGGTCTTCATCTCGGCAATATGACCCTCATGAAGCGCCATGGCGCCGATGAGCTGTACGTCAAAGTGACGCATGCCCGTGATGCGCTTGGAAGCCTCGCGCACGGTGGCAAAAGCCTCGGGAAGCATGTCGTCGAGCGACTCGCCGTTGGCGTAGCGCTCACGGAACTTATCGGTCTGGGCGCGGAGCTCCTCCTCGGTCATCTTCTCAAACTGGGGCTCAAGACCGTTGATCTGGTCAACGATCTTGTAGTAGCGCTTCAGGTCCTTATCGGATCCAAAGGACAGCAGCTTTGACATGAATCCCATGTGGTTTTCCTTTTTGGCCATCGCCCACGCCGTGCAGCTGCGGACGAGTTAAACACAGATGATTGTACTTTAGCCAAACAAGGCGCGGCCTATACGGTCGAGCTCGACCGCCACGTAATAACTACGACCAACCTGCCACAATGGGACAGGTTAATTTTGGCAGGTCTATCTGGGCAAACGCCGCCTCTCCGCCATGTGGTGCCATGGGGACAGGTTAGTTTGCACTAATTTAAAAAGAAAAGGGCCGCGCACCCAAACGGATGCACGGCCCTTATGCCATGAATGCGAGTGTTTCCGCGGCGAGCTATTTACTCAGCAGCCTCGGTGGTCTCGGCCTCGGCAGCGGCCTCCTCGACGGGAGCCTCTGCGGGAGCCTCGGCGGCCTGCTTGGCAGCCTCCTCGGCAAACTTAGCGGCACGCTTGGCCTTCTCGGCAGCCTTAGCCTCAGCGGCGGCCTTGCGAGCGGCCTCGGCCTCAGCAGCCTTGGCAGCCTTGGCAGCCTTGGCCTCCTCGGCCTTCTTGAGCTGGGCGGCAGCGGCGCCACCGAACTTGTCGGCGAAGCGCTGGACGCGTCCACCGGTGTCGACGAACTTCTGCTGGCCGGTGTAGAACGGGTGGCACTCGTTGCAAAGCTCAACCTTCATCTCGGACACGGTAGCGTGCGTCTTGAAGGTGTTGCCGCAGGAGCACGTCACCGTGCACTCGACATACTGGGGATGGATACCCTGCTTCATGGTAGGACTCCTTATTGGTCAGGCGCTGGTTACCGATCAGCGCATAAGGCGTCTTGGTTTCCGACCAAGACAACAAACTCGGCTATGGTACCACGGCGCCGCGTGTCCCACAAAAGGTTCACGGTCTTTTCGGAACGACACGAATCTGACCCATCGAAACACATCTCCACCGTTCCTTCAACTGGGAAAATGCCGTCCCCGGGGCCTGAGAAGGGCCCCGGGGACGTTCGACTGACTGCGGGAACGGCCTTTCCGCTCAATGTGTTCGGCTGAGATCGGAAATCAACCAAACTGAACTAGGTTCAGTTGACATGGTTAAAAACGAGGGGCGACGCTTTTGCGTCACCCCTCGTCCCGGCCGGGTTGCTTTAGTTGTACACACGGTAGTTACACTTGAACTGGGTTATGTGTCCATAGTTGGGGCCGTACCAACCCGATGTATAGCTGATTACTTTTGCGCCTAGATAGTCGTAGCCCTTGTTGTAGCGAAGCTCACGGTAGGTCGTGTCGTACTCTGCTACGTAAAACGCGTCTCCAGAGAAGGCTTTGTACCGGTCCTTAACCGTCGAAGCCATGTACGCGGGTTCGACATCGCCTTTCTCCCCGTTGAGCGCATAGACGGGTGCCGCGATTCCGCATCAAGCCGTTGCCACGAGGATGGCGTAGACAGCCATGCGCGACGCATTGGACTTCAGCTGTTCAGATAGTTTCATGTCATTCGCCTCCCTCGTATGTATCGAGGTATTCCTGCTTGAGCGTCTGCGAGGACGACTTGATCTTTTCCACGAGCGTGCCGGCCTCGATGAAGTAGAACGAGTTGGTGAGGTCTGCCAGGTCGTCGAGCAGATGGCTTGAGATGAGCACGCTGCGTCCCCGCGCCACCTCGCTGCGCATCGCGTCGCAGGAGGTTTTCCGCTTTCCCGGATCGAGGCCGTTCAGCGGTTCATCGAGGATGAGGTACGGGCAACCGGTCGCTATCGCCATGGCAAGCTTTACCTGCTGCTTCATTCCTGTCGAGAGTTTACGGGTCGGCTTGTCGAGATATGGGGAGATTCCGAGGGAGTCGCAGAGCGAGTCGATGTCGGCGGCCGATTTCCACGCCTCCCTAACGAAAGCAAGGTGCTCGATGGCCGATAGCGTGGGATAGAGATCCGCGCTGCCCGAAGAGCTCAGGTAGACGAGTTCTGCAAATTCGGCTGATCGACGTTGGCAGATTCCGTCTGCCGCCAGGCTTCCCGAGCGGATGCGGGTGGGAAATTGGCCCGACAGCGCTTCAAGAAGGGTGGTTTTCCCCGAGCCGTTGGGAGCAACGAGGCCCGCCGCCGTTCCCGGGCTCAGGAAAAGCGACCCGATTGAAAGTATCGTCGTGCTTCCGTATCCCACGCTCGCGTCCAGAAGCTCGAGCCCATGGTGCTTTTTCGCGGGTCCAGGCTGTTTGGGGGAACGTGCCGCAACGGCGCCGACCGCAAAAAGGACCGCGACGTATGCCAGGGCCACGGCAAGCATCGATGCGCTGCCTGAACCGGAGCCAATGAATTCTGTCGGGAAGCATCCTACGTAACCCGTTGCCTCGATAGGCGAGAATACGGCCAGCGGCAGGAGATTGAGCGCGGCATTATGCCCTAGTGCCGAATCGGACAGTAACGGGAATGCCGGGGCCGCGACAAGCAGCGCGGAGGTAAGGGGGCCCGCGAGGACGCGCCTCGTTGCGGTCGATAGGACGGCGGAGCAAACGGATATCAAGGTTCCGCCCGCAAGCAGCGCGAGAAGCAGGGCTGTGAAGACGTTTCCCGCGGTCGTGGTGGTAAGCGCGCCGTCATGGAAGAAGGCGATCGGGTACCCAATTTGCCCGAAGCCGTTTAGGGCCAAGGCGTAAATGCCCCCGGGTGCGAGGCCGGCGAGGAGCATCGCGGTCCCCGCGGCGATTATCGAAAACACGATCTGGATAAGGCGCCGGAATTTGGGCACGGGCGCCTTTGCCGCCAGGGTCCCGGGCCTTGTGGCGCCGAGCACGAGTATCGACGAGAGAAGGAAGGGGATGAAGGGAAGGAAAGACGGCGCCGTGGCAATGGCGTAAGGCAGGAAGGAAAGGAATGGCAGGTCGTTTGCGGAGGCCGGGATATCCGTGATGCCGGAGCTGCTCAGGGCACGGCAATATGCGAGCGCTGCGTCATTGGTCTCTTGGTCTCCCACGATGGACCCGGATTGGAAGCCTTCGCCCATGAGCGCGTAGTAGCTCTCGGCAGAATCGAGAAAGGCGGCGTCGGTTTGGGCGGCAAGGGCGGCGTTCGCGTATCTTGCAAGCTCCGCGTCATTTTGCTGCTCTGGAGATAGGTCTGTGCCGCTGGCCTGGGGCGCGCGCGTATTGAATGCGTCGACAAAGCTCTGCATGCCCTGTTTCATAAAGAAGGGCCCGTAGATGGGTGAATTGAACGCAATGGGGATGGAGAAGGCTGCGGCGAGAACGAGCGTACAAATCCATACGGCCTTGTCTCTTAGGATTAGTTTGAGAAGAAGTCGACAGTACATTTAGAAGCACCTACGTTCCTCAAAGAATTGTTAGATTAAAAGTAACAGACCGGATGAAGATACGTGCGACGGGGGCGAGGCGAATGGCTGAGCGGTATCGATACGCGGGTTCAACTGTATTATATTGACCACATAGATTATCAAAACCGTCGTAAAACCCCTGGTTTCAACTACGGGGAGTGTCAACGGTATTCACTTTTTCAGCAATGCCGTATTTACGTAATGTCGTTATTGCATAGTTCTGTTATTTCGTTTTGCCGTGTGCCGGGTTTTAGGGCAGAGCCCTAAATCGTACGCCGCCGGGCAAAACGCAGTTTTGTACGGCGGCGTACGACTCTTGCGGAACCGAACTATGACACAACGCAACTGTGTCATAACGTAACTACGTAGTAGCGTAGCTGTGCGATAACGCGATTACGGCAAATCGAAATAACAGAACAACGTGACTGTGGAATAGCAGAACAATTGAACATTGAACTAATCGCGCCTGAAAATTTTCCGCAAGTGTCGTGCGCCGCCGTACAAAGCCCGGCGGCGCACTAGGGCTCTGCCCTAAAAACCCGGCGCCCTTGGCGGCGTTAAAAAGTGACGCAATAACGTTGTTACGTTATTGCGTTATTACACAGTTCGGCAGTCACACTTTTACATTGTTGCGGCATGACACAGTTACGCAATGTCTCCGGTGCGTCTCGGTAAAAGGTTCGCTACCGGACAGCCACCGGACACCGAGGCGATCTAAGCGCGGCGATGGTTTGCCGTGAAATGTGCTGTGAGATGAAAAATCTCGCAAGAGACGCGAACTTGTACCTCCATCGTAAATGTAGCCACAAGTTCGCAGCCGTTGGCTCTTGCCAGGGCTCCGCCCTTGGACCTGGGTCGGTAAGTTGACTGCGATTGCATCGGTTGATTGATGGCAGTTGGAATCGACGCCGTAGTTTTTAAATCTGTTATGAAGCGTGAAACTCAAAAACTCATCGTATTGATTTTCATTTGATTCGAAACGCCCGCGCAAAAGTCAAACGACTCGCGCGGGCGTTTCGGTTTTCGTTTCGCATCTCAAATCGCGTCTAAACAAAACGTGAGTTTTGAAAATCGATAGCGACCTCTGGTCGCGATCATAGGCGGCTTGACCGCCGCATGAAAATCGACTCGCCATTCGAACCGTAATGCGATTCGCGGTACCTTTCGACAATCCAACAACGCTACGAGTCTCACTAAAGACTCTCCGCGTCATTGAAATGTCGAAAGATGCCTCAACTTTTTCGCAAGCGTATCGAAAAACGATCCGATAAAGTCGAATGTTTGCGTCGCGGGCGCCGCAAACCCGCTCCGCTCTCGCTACAGCGAATCTCTAACACTCAGCATCCTTCGCGTTAAAAATTCACTTTCGCTCACGGTCTTCACGCAGTTACAACGCCGCGAGGCCTCTCGCTTGGAATGAGGCCTCTCATTCCACGTCTACACTGCGTTTCGCCCAATCCCCGTTCCGGAGATTGCAAGATGTACATAAATCATGATAACCGGGCCCGTAGTCCCTGTTATCATGATTTACGAATCTTGCTTTTCTCCTGTCACGGAGAAAAGGGAAAGAGTGAACGCAGCACGCTTTTTGCGGGTTGGTTTCACTCTTTCTAAAAAATTAGGCAACCATAGCAAGAGGTGACGGATGCCAATCCTCAGTTTCTTGCTTACTTTTCCGGAGGCCACTCCGGAGAAAGTAGAAAAATGGCACGAAATGAATTCGTAAAGGCTCGCGTTTCTCCTGAAGAGAAAGAGATCTATCAACAACTTTGCGAACAAGCTGGTTGTACGGAAGCTGAGTTGATTCGATCCGTACTGATTCATCGGGAAATCTCACTTGATGATCTTGATGACGAAATGCAAGTTCTTGATCGGAAGAAAAAGGCCCTCCATAAGCAACAGGAGGATTACAGGAGAGCACAGGCATCGCGTAAAACCGATGAACGTGGCGAGCCGATTTCTGAAAAAAGGAGTATTCCGTTCCAAGTAATGCTCACTGCTCCAGAAAAAAAGGCAATTGAGCAGCGTGCAGCGGCGCTCGGCATTTCTGCAAGCGAACTGGTTCGCCGCAGCGCAATTTACGGAAAGATCGAATCATTTAATTTTGACATCGCGGAAGTTGAAAAACTCCATCATGAGTTATTGAAGGAAGGAACAAACCTCAATCAGCTGATGTATTTTGTGAACGCCCAAGGGCTTCCCGCGTACAACGAGAAAGCTGTTTTCCGAACGCTTGAAAAGGTTTATCAAAATGCTCGAAAGGTCGACCGGTTCATCGAGAAATTAGAGAAGCGTTATCACGTCGACTATATTCCAAGCGATTATTTGGCAGATGAACCAGACAACAGAAATCTTTAACTCGGACCTATACTTCGCGAATGATGCGCACAGCGCCATTGCAAGACCGATCGCAAGGCCAACGGCCGCTATCTTTGCATAGCTCCTGCCCGCGCGTCCCAGTTTTCGGCCTAAAACGGGATGCATTTTCCGAACCGGCGCTCAAAAGGAAACCGTATCCCGCTTTGGGGCGGGGGCTGCGGAAAATTGGCCCGTGATCTGGTTCGGATTGGAGTATGCGTTAACCGTTGATGTTGGCCGGTGTGGGCATGGAGATAGATGAGTGGATCGAGCGATATAATGACATGCTATGGAGGCCATATGCTCTTTTCCCGCCGTTCTGCCACATCTGCCTGCGTCATTGTGCTTATCGTAATGGCGGTTACCCCTTATCACCGGTTTTCATCTTCAATCGGCTTTGCATCAGGTGCAATGACCTGGCTCGTTATCCTCGGCGCATGCCTCGCGGCGTTTGGTCATGGTGTTGCGCTCCGCAAGGGGAGAGAAATAAGACGGCCGGGTCGCCTTGGCGTCTTCGGTGTTTTCCTTGCTGCTATTGCGGTGGTTCCCGAATGGGTCGACCTGGCCTTCTATGCTCGCGGAGATTCTATCCCAATCGTGTTTGCACCAATCTGGTTGTTGCATGGTGTTTCGTGTACCTTGTGCTTCACTGGGTCGTTGCTCCTCTCATATGTAATTTGGGATACGGCGGGCTCTCCTTTGATACGGGGGGCGGCGCGGGACGGCGAAAGGGGGACCCGCCGATCGCAGAGCGCGCTTTTTGCAGAAACAATAGTTGTCCTGTCTTGCCTGCTGTTTTGCTGTCGAGTTTCATGGAGAGTCGTTCCCGAGCCATGGGGGATGCCCTCTGTAACGGCCGCATCAATTGGCATCGTGCTTTTAATTCCTCTGGTCTACCTCGTATTGGCTGCGGTCCCGCTGCTTTGCTGTCCCCGCGCCTTTGGTCGGGGGCAGGGCGACGTGTTTGCCCGTTCTGTGCTCGTAGCAGTTCCCATTGGCCTTGTTCCGGCTGTCGAGGTGGCATACTTTGCAAGCGATGCCACGGTCATTGTGTCGCTGACGATGGGGTCCGCTATTGCCGCCTTCGGATGCACGTTGCTCAGGAAGAAGCGGAACAACGATTCGGATACCCCCCGCACGTCCGACCCATTCGATGCTGGGGCGTTTTCCCCTGCCCTGTCGCCTCGAGAAGAGCAGTTTGTTCGGCTGCTGCTCAAAGGGAAAACGCCGGCGGAGATTGCCAGGGAGACGGGTACGAAGCCATCGACGGTACGAACAACGCTTCACCGAGCATACGGGAAGGCGTCGGTTGCGGGCTCAGGCGAGCTCGTGGCGTTGTTTGCAGGTGAGGGTGATGCTGTAGGGCCTGAGCCGCTGCAGCGGCATGCTGACGATCTGCTGGTATCAGCTCGGACGCGCCGGCTGTTTCGATACCTGCTCACATCATTTTTTATTCTTCTTGCGGCGGGTCCCTTGGTAATGGCGGATAGCGATTGGAGTTCCGGCGTTACGCATGCAATCGCTTTTTCTCTTGCAAGCTATACATTGGGTCTCGGGCTGCTTCTGTCGCTGTGCAGCGTGGGTGGAAAACCGAAGCGCGGGGACGATCTGGATGGAGCGGATGGGGCGATCGGGCTCGGAAGCCCGTGTGTGTGGGCGATACTGTCTGCCGTGGAATGGTCTTTTGTCTATATCGCGGCATGGAGGTGCATACGCGATCCGTTGATGGCTGCGCCGGTCCTGTTTTGCGGCATAGCGTCTATGGCTTCGCTCGCCGTTAAGCTGTGCCCGTTTAAGGTTCATGCCCATACTCGGGCTATCGCGCCATTAGTTTCGATAGGTGTGGCTGCTTTAATCTATGCAGCAACTAGGGGGCGAATTCATGGACTTGCGGTACTGACGGGGATGCTGCTCACGTATATAGTGCTGCGAAGCTGTCCGCAGCGCAAAATGCTCGGGGTATGGATGCTCTGCTTTGGGGCGACGGTTCCTGCTTGGGTTGTCTTGCTCAACATGGTGCAGGATCTGACGGTTTTCGAGCCGTTGTTCCTCGCGTCGTTGTTGGGGCAAAGTTCGGCTCTCAATGTCGTCGTGGCAACGGTGATCGTCTGCTGGTCTGTGCCCATATTCGTCACGCACATCGCGCTCGCCCGCTCGGTTGAGGACGAGAAGGCCGTCTTGGAGTACCGCGCGAACGGGTCCACCGAAACAGCTCGCGTGCGCCAGCTGGCCCTGCTTATGTCGCGCTCCCTTTCCGATGTTCAGTCGCAAATTTTGCTGATGACGGCAGAGGGCGCAACGACAAAGACCATTGCGGAGGATGTCGGTTACGCTGCATCTACGGTGCAAGCACTGCGGTCTGCTTCTTACCGCCAGTTGAGGATCAAGAATAAAACGCAGCTTATTTCATTGTTATCGCAGGTAGATAACATGTAAACGCCTGAGCGGTCGACTCAATAGCGGGTGTTTACAGACATCTTTCTCTATTCATGCAAAGGTTGCCGTGCGTCGACGCATTGTTAACCGCTTTTGATTGGAGAAGGCCATGATTAAGCCAAGGAGCGCTATTGCTCGAATCGGAGTCGGCTTGGCGATTGTTGCGGGCTTGTCGATGGGTGCACCTGCCGCATCATTTGCTCAAGAGGAGTTTGACACTTCCCAGGTTTCTAGCATTTCGCAGAGCGCGGATGCCGGAATTGCCACATGCAAGAACAACGAAGATAGAGATTTCGCTTTTCAATGTTCTGGCACGAGCGCAACCGGCTATCGCCAGAAAGAAGATTCATCTTCAGTCTACATTTGGATCAAAGGCTATTCAGGGAAGCCGTTACGCTTGTACGTGGACGGTGCCTATGACACTAGAGGAACGGGCAACATGAATTGCACGCAGGGCGTTTATCGCTCCAACCATGAGCGTGAATGGGAGATATACAACCTCGTCCGTGAGAATAAGCGCAGCCATGCTCGTCTGACTGCATGGGCCGAGTCCGGATACGGCACGGTCTATGGAAAGTGGAGCCCCGATTGCTTAGGCCATTTTAACAAACTTCCCTCCTAGCCAATCCGCAGCTTCTTGTTGTGATTAGGGCCGGGCCGAGCGTTGCTGCTCGGTCCGGCCGAAGGGAGGGTGATGTCGCTTGAATAGAAATCTAATGCGGCACGAGTTGTCCAAGATATTTGGCAATCCTATATTTGCGTTGACCCTTATGGTTGCAACTGTAATTTCGATGGCGGCTGCCATTGAGGCATGGTGGACGCTCGAGACTGAGCGCAAGCAGCTGTTATCGCTTGGCTATGGCGTTGGTTTGCAAGTCCAGGCATACCTCGGCCAAACGCGTGAAAGTAGCTTTGGTAACTGGATCGTTGTGAGTGCAAATGCACCGCTATCGGCATCAGTGTTTTTCTATGCGCTGCCGTTGCTTGCCATGCTGGCCGGGTCGTGGTCATGCCTGTCCGAGCGTTTGAGCGGTTACGAGGCGCAGATCTGCACACGTGTTTCTAGAAATGCATACGTGAACGTGAAGATGCTGTCTGCTTTTCTCTCTGCGTTTGCGGTCACGGCTATTCCGCTACTCGTGAACTTCCTGATTGTCTCAATGCTGTTTCCCGCGTATCTCCCCCGGGTCGATGAATCGACTTACGTCGGGCTCTATCTGCATAGCTATTTTTCTGGTCTGTTTTATTCCCGGCCTCTGTTATATGTGCTGGTTTATACGCTGTTCGATGCGGTGACGCTGGGGGCTCTATCCATGGCCGTGACTGGTCTGTCGGTTGTGTTTCGCAGCAGAATCAAGGCGATGGTCGTTCCATATCTGATTATGGTTGCATGGCACTTTGTTAACGATTGGATTTTTAGCGTCCTTTCATGCGTCGGCTTTAACTGCAACATTCTTAATAGCATCAGGTCGGAATCGCTAAATAACTGGCCCGACATTCGAGCAGGGTTTGCGGAAATCATTTTGCTGTTCGTCTTTTCTTTGATTTCCGCGAGATTCTTAAAAAGACGCGAGGTGGTCTGATGCTGTTTAGGCTGGTCGCCGCGGACCTGAGGACCGTTTTGAAGAAGAACATCCTTACTTTTATTGCGATTGCGGCAGTGACCGTTGCGAACTTGGTGTACGCCTACGGCTTGTCTTCTGTGTATGGGGTTCGGACGGATACCTTGGGGTTTGCTGATAATCTCGCGCTCGTGTTTGCCGGATCCGCTCCGTTTGAGCCTAGGCCCGGGCTCATGTTTGTGCCTCCGTTAGGATGGCTATTTGTCATTCTGCTTATTCTCTATACAACACTCGATTATCCGACCGAATCGTTGCACGGGTTTGGTTTGCAAGCGCTTGTTCGATGCCGGTCAAGAACCCTTTGGTGGGTCTCGCGTTTTATCTTGGTGGCGGCGGTAACGGCATTTTCGCTGCTCGTGGTGGTTTGCTCTGTTGTGATTTGGAGCTTGATGGTGAGCGCCTCGTTCAGCGCGGTCATTCATGGTGAGTCGCTTCAGCTGGCTAATTTGGCGCCGTGGTTTCTCAAAGCTGGCGAGGCGGATGCGCTGCCGTTTTTCACAGGTCTCTTTTTTGCTTTCGAGGCGCTTGCGTTTGCGCAGGCAGTGATTGGCTTTGTACTTGGGCCGTCGGTCTCGTTTGTGGTTTTAATGAGCTACCTGATCTGTTCGGCATTTGCGCGGCATTGGGTGCTGTTAGGCAACGCCCTAATGCTGTTGCGCTGGGGCGGAATTGTCAAAGAGGGAATCGCGACGGGCTCGAGCGTCTTGTTTTCAATTGTGATTATGTCGTTATGCCTATCGTTGGGTGGACTGTGGTTTCGAAGGGCCGACCTTATAGAAAAGGGGGACAAGATATGAGCGTGATCGTTAGGGACGTATCGAAGCGCATGGGCAAAAACGATGTTCTGCGCAACGTGTCCATCGAGGTTGACCCTGGGACTGTGGTTGGGCTTCAGGGGATAAACGGTTCGGGTAAGACCATGCTTATGCGAGCGGTCTGCGGATTGATCAAGCCTACCGAAGGCGAAATCTCTATCGATGGCCAAAGGCTTGGGGCGGACATCTCGTTCCCGCCGAGTCTGGGGATGTTGATCGAGGCGCCTTCCTTTTTGGGATATCTGTCTGGCTACGACAATCTGGAGCTCATCGCTCAGATCAAGGGCGTTGCCACCCCCGAGGACATTCGCTCTGCCCTGCGGCTCGTGGGGCTCGATGCAGACGAAAAAAAGAAGTTCCGAGCATACTCGCTTGGGATGAAGCAACGTCTGGGGATAGCTGCGGCAATTATGGAAAAGCCGAAGCTACTTGTTCTCGATGAGCCAACAAATGCCCTCGACGAAGCGGGCGTGGAAATGCTCAAGCGCGTTGTGGCGATGGCGGCATCAACGGGTCGCGAGGTTATTCTGTCCAGCCATGACGGAGAGGTGCTCGAGGAGCTGGCCGATCGGGTTTACTGTATGCGCGACGGTGCCGTTGTGAAAGTTCGGGAAAGGTCGTGAGCGCGATGAAGAAGGCCATGTGGACAAGAAGGGCGGTGCTTGCTCTTTTCGGCTGTGCTGCTACCGGCATTGCGGGCATGAGGGTGAGCGTCGTTAACGGGAACCGGACGGTCATTCCTGAGAAATATTATGCGGAGGGCGAATGGCTCTCGATGGATGGGGCGTTTCTGGGGTCGAAGGATGTGGCGACTGACGGGTATTCGTTTTGCATAGACGGGGCAGAGCTGCTCACGCCGCGCGAGTATCTCAAGCGTGCGCATGATGATTATTCAAAATATGGCATCGTGGATACGGAAACGAAATTGAAGGACGCCGACATCACGTGTGTTATCGCCGTAAAGATGCGTGTCAGGAATAAGGACAATGTCGAAGGCGGAATCAAAACGTATGTTTGGCATTTGGTGCCGGAGTCTGCGCCAAACTATGACTTTGTGGTCAATACCGATCTGATAACGCAGGCAATGCCGGCTCTGGGCGGCTCTGCTGCGTTTGCTGTACAGGTTGGGGCGGAGAACGAGTTGCTCGTCCCATTCATGATGCAAAACACCAACGACTATTTCGAAGGTTACGAGACCGTCCGTTTTGAGAAGGCTTTTCCTGGGACTTATACGATGAAGATGACCGATCTGCCAGAGAGAAGGCTCTTAAGGTTTGAAGTGAAGTAGCTCGAAGATCCCGCGGTTCGCGACGAGCTCCTTGCGCGCCGCGGCTACGCAAGGGAGATTCGCAACCGCTATGCCGGCTCCGTTCCCGATGCCGGTGACGACCGCGTCCGCGCCACCGGCCAAGCGCACGGCGGTAGCGCCGTGTCGCGACAGATGGACGATCGCGTCGTCGATCGCGGTGACTACTCGCACGGCGACACGCCCCGCTAGTTTTGAACTGTCCTGCCCTAGCGCGTTGCAATTCAATCAGCTGTTACAGAATCCTGGAAGAAAGGGCCAAACCGAAGTGTCTGGCCGGACGCCAATTGTCCGGGAACTGCTTCGGATTCGACCCTCTTCTACTTTACTTCCATGGCCATGCGGAAGGCTAGTACTCCTTAACCGGATGCTTCTTACCGAAACCACCGTCGATGCCGAAACGGCAGAGCCTGTCGATGGCGCGAAGGTGCTCATCAATGGCGTTGGCGATCTGAGTGTCAACGATGCTGTCATAGTCGTTAAGGCTGCGGACCGCCTCGTCGGCGGCCATGCAGGCCTTGATGGCTTGATTGAACTGAGCCTTAAAGATGTCGAGCGTGTGACCGGGGTTGTCGCGTCGCCGTTTGAGGCTCAGCTGTCCTTGTTGCTTGCGACGCCGCGCGTCGCCGGTGGCGAGGGTCTCAGATCCTTTAGCAACAATGCTCGCATTGTCCTTTCGGGCAAGGCAGCGCGTTTGGCCGGGCGCTACAACTGCTATGCAGACTTCCTATTTGAGGAGACGGGTGACAAGAAGTCGCTTGTCGTCGAGTGCCAAGGCAGGCTTGTGCACAGTGGGGCCGATGCCGCAATGTCGGATTCCGATCGCGCCACCGCATTGCAGCAAATGGGTTTCAACGTCATGTTGCTGACGTATCAGCAAATCGCCGATGAGAAGAACTTCGAGATAGTGAAGCGCATGTTGTTTGAGGAGATTGGCTTGGAGTATCGCGAGAAGACGGACGCCAGCTTGATGCGCAGCGCAGTCTTCGTCGCGAGCTCTTTATCGATTGGAACACGCTGGGGCGCTAAAGTTTCCGAGCCTTGCCCTTACCTCTGCTCTTGCGAAACCTTGCAGTGAATATAAGGGGCGTTGCAATAAGCAATAGTTCGAATGCAACAGCGCCGACAATCATCGCCTTGCAGTCGTCGGACAACGGGTTAAGGGCCGCAAGCAGCGAGAAAACGCCGCACTCGAGCTCAAACCAGGCCACCGAGCGAGCACTTGCGAGATACCAAGCATCCTTCTCGTCGCTCTCGAGACCGGCAGGCTGGTTCCAATGCTCTGGACTGACCAGATGGAGAACGAGGGCCAAAAGCGCGATGCAAGCCAGCATGACAATAGGGAGGAGCAACAGCTCGACAGGAGAGCCCCAGCGGTTCGGCTGCATGTCAACGCCGTAGTGGACGGGGACCTTCTCTCCGGTGGGCACTGCTGCGATAGCAAAACCTGTCAGCACGACGCTGCAAGCGCCGGTTAGCCACCCCATCGCTTCTACTATGCGAACATCCTTTGTTATCCATGGCGCTTTTTTGGGCATAACCCCTCCTTCTCAACTGCGGAGGCTCGGTCTGCCATCTCGCGCTCGAGCCGATGTACGACTTCCATTAAATCGCTCATGCTATTCCTTTCCCTCGGGTGTTCTGTCTAATATATCGCCCCGTGCGGACACGATTCTCACCTAAGGAATGGCAATGGTGTGTTCATAAACACGCAGATAGACGACTTAACAGGATTCGATTTACGGGGTGATTGAACCTGTGGCGGTGCGGATGCCCCGACCCGCGGCACGACTTAACCGCCGTTATGTTAGCGACATGTCTAACATAACGGCGGCGCAGGGCGCTCACTCCCTGCGGCAACGCCGATTCCGGGAAGGCACGCCGGGGCTATGCCGACCTGAGTATCCTCTCGGCCTTCTCGATCGCGGCCGAGCGCAGAAACTCCGACTTCCGCATCCCGCACGCGGCGGCCGCCCGTTCGATGAGGTCGGCGCCCGTCTTCGGGCACTTGAAAGACAGGTTGGCGTTGGCCTCCACCTCGGAAAGCCTGGGGCGGCCGACTCGGAGGTTCACCAGGCTCCCCTCCCAGGAGCCGGATTCGTATTCCGCGCACTCGCGCTCGATGTCCTCATCCGTGATAACGGATCCGTTTGCAAGCCTATATTCCATCAGTAACCTCTCCTTCTCGCGTTCTCGATCTCCCTTAGCGTCTTCTTGCTCGGCGGCGTCATGGCGTGGTAGACGAGCCACGCGCCGTCGGCCAGGAGGACACCGACCATCTCGATGTACCGGCCTTGCGGGTCGTAGCCCGTCCGCATCTCGCACTCCCCGGGTATGCGGACGGCCGCGAAGCAGTAGCTCTCCCACGCCGCCTCGACATCACCGTCATCTAGCTCGGGGTGCCGCTCGTGAACTCTCTGGTGTATCCGGACCATGAGCCTCCAATCTTTACGATAATATTCTACTACTATTTGGTAGTAGAATATTATCCGTCCCAACATATTCCATTAGCCGTTCGTCCCAAAACGTATGCTGAACGGCACCCGAAAACCGAACCCTCGATGCCGTGAACAGCGAGTGCCAAAACCCAGTGGCAAAACCTCTACTTGCATTCCCATGAGAAAATCAAAAGACAAGGCAGGAGGCTGAAAATGACCAGATACGGATACGCTCGCGTGAGCACGAAGGATCAGAAGCTAGATAGGCAAATCGAGGCGTTGGTCAACGCCGGCGTGCCCTATGGCCATATCTACAAAGACAAGGTCACGGGTGCCAAGGACGGCGACCGAACTCAGCAGAAGCGTCTGTTCAAGAAGATGAAGGCCGGCGATGAAGTGGTAGTCGAGTCCTGGGAGCGCCTAACCAGATCGACCAGGCAATTGCTGAACTACGACCTTATGTTCCGAAATCTCGGCGTGAAGCTAACTTCCTTGAAACAGCCGGTCGACCTCGATACCGCCTTCGGTCGATTCGTCCTCGGCACTCACGCCTGCACCGCCGAGCTCGAGCGCGACCTGATCAAGCAGCGCCAGGCCGAGGGCATCGCCGTAAAACGGAACCATGGTGGCAACGTCGGGGGCCGCCCGCGCATCGCGGACGTCAAGGCCGATGCTGCCGTGAAACTCTACCTTGCGCGGGAAACGCCCATCCCCGACATCTGCGCCGCCACCGGTATATCGAAATCGACTTTGTACCGCATCCTCCGTGAACGCGGATTGGTGGGCGTCAGAAGATAAATCCGAGTGCGCTACTATATAAGAGTGCGGTATTTCTCCAACTGAAACCCCCTGCGTGAACGCATAACGTATGACTTGAGGCGCCTTTTAGAACTCACCGATCGCAGGATGACTACAAATCAACAGCGGCCGTGCATTGTTCCCAGCCATATGGCATGGCGGAGCCATGCCGTTGTTGATTGGAGTGCCGCACCATGGCAGACAATCCGAGCGAAAAGAAAATCAGCGAGGCATCCGGCGTGAAGGCCGTCTTCGATGAGGCTGCCGAGCGGATCGAGGCGACATGGCGGGAGAAGCTGCTGCGCGAGACTGCCGACCTCAGGACCGAGAACGCACTGCTCATGGCCCAGGTGGATGAATTCAGCCGCAAGCTCGCCGAGGCGACGGATCGGAATGAAAAGATTGAGGCCGACTGCAATGAGCGGGTCGCCTTTATAGAGGAGAAGTTCGGACTCGATACCGCGAGCCTCGAGCTCGAGAACAACGAGCTCCATGCCGCGAGCGTCAGATACCTCGCCGATGCTCGGGAACTCGACAGGCAGGTCGTCCAACTCCATGCCGAGGCCGTGGCCATGGTCGATGAGATCGAGCGACTGCGCGGCGAGCGTGACGCCGCGCTGAAAGCTCAAGCCGAGTTGAACGACGCACTCCTGGCCCAGCGCGACCTGATGGCCGAGGTCGCCGCCCTCAAGGACCGCCTTGCCGCCTCCGAGCAGCGTGCGGCCGTGGCCGAGGCCAAGATCGAGGTCATGACCCAGATGAAGAGCGAGTAGCCCCGCGCTTCTCCTATCAGGCGGCTGATTTCTAGAGACCTCCTAGAACGCTTCTAGGAGGTCTCTAGAACCGAGCGCGGCATCTTCAATCGGCACGATGTCTCGGTAGATCAGGCGATGCTTGGCGTCGCACCATTTGTCGCCGTGGTAGTGGCCGAAGAACCAGACGCGGTAGTCGAGCCGCCCGTCGAGCTCGCCCAGGAAGGTTTGCAGCTGATCCCCACGGTACCCGCGTCCATGCTCGCGGCACAGCACCTCAGCAAGGGCAGCAGGGGCCTCGTGAGTCACAACGCAATCGACCTTCCAGCCCACGCGATTGAGCGAGGAACGGCAGTGTTCCGTCTCTTTCTCGCTCGGCATCTCCTCGGGCCACCAGCTCCTCCCCTCCTTGCGATACTGCCTGTCGTTGCTCGCGGCTCCGCCCATGGTAAGAACCGTGGTTCCCGCGATGTCGAATACCCCTCCGCGCATGAGGTGCAGCACGTGCGGTCGTACCTCATGGACGAGACCGCCGCTCCACTCCCGTACCGGCAGTTCTGCCAGGGCGTGGTGGTTCTCATGGTTGCCGTCTACGAAACACGTGGTCCACGGCTTCGATTCGAACCAGTCGAGCCAGTATTTCTCGGCGTTGGATCCATCCCAGACAAAGCCGAAGTCGCCGGCCACGATCACCGCGTCATCGCGCGTCAGGGTCCGGCCCAGCGGCCAAGACCTGAAGGCGAACCTGCTGGCCCCGTACTCGGCCCTGCCGTGCACGTCTCCTGTCACATAGACAGCCATCAGTACGCACCCCACGGCAGGAGTTTGTCCCCGAGCCTCACGATCCGGTCGTACAGCACGGTATGACGTTCGTCCGGGTTGCCGTCTCGGTGAAAATGGCCGTAATACCAGCGCTTGTAGTCCAGGCGATCCTCGAGCTCGTCGAGGAATCCGGTCAGCCGGTCCACATCAGGGCGCTCCCAGCCTGGGTCCGGGTAGAGCGTCGGCGAGAGCATGCACGTGGCGCAGGTATGGGTGATGACGCAGTCGACCTTCCAGCCGACCTCGTCGAGCTTTGCCCGCGCGGTATCGAAATCGCGCTCGTCCGGGAGCTCCTGAGGCCACCAGCTGGAATACGGCACGCGGTATTCCCTGTCCACGCTCGTGGCACCGCCCATGGTGAAGATTGTCGAACCGTCGAGCTCAAAGACCTCGCCGCGCGTCAGGCGCCGAATGGGCGAGGTGTCCGACAGGCGCTGCGTCAGCCCGCCATGCCATAACTCCATGGGGCGCTCCTCCCAGTGATCGAAGCGCTCGTGGTTGCCGTCGACGAACAGTACCGTGTAGGGGCGCGACTCCAGCCAGGCGATGTCGGCGCATTCCTCGGCAGAGAAATCCCACGGAAAGCCAAAGTCACCGGCAACGATGAGATAGTCGTCGCTGGTAAGGCTGTCGCCGAGCTCCCAGTCGCGGAGCTTTTGCATGTCGAGCCCACCGTGGATGTCGCCTGTCACATAGACCGTCATCGGATTACCACTTCCCTCTTGTACGCCGCCAGCTCGCGCTCGACCTGCCTGTCGCCGGTCTCGTTGACCCACCAGGGCCATTTCACCCGGCCGCACGGCTCGTCGACTCCGGCGAACCATTCCCTCAGCTCGTCGAGGCTCACCGGGGAGTGCCCGTTGGCATCGCAACCGACGTCGTAGCGCAGAAGGCCCTGCTTGCGGTTGAACTCGTTGTACGCGTCGCCGCTGCTGTGGATGTGCCCGTGGAGGTGCCACGACCCATGGTTCATGCCCTGCCAGTCGGCCATGGGGTAATGGCTCAGGACGATCTTCTGCCCGTCGATCTTGAGCACGCAGATCGGCGGCTCCACGGTGAACGCGCCCGCGACCGCCGGCTGGGTCCAGTCCTTGTCGTGGTTTCCCGGGACGAGGTGGATGCGCCTGCAGGCGATCCGCTTGCGCAGGGCATAGGCGTCCTGGGCGGTCATCTTGAATGAGAAATCCCCCAGGATGTAGAGCTCGTCGTCCACGGCAACCCTGTCGTTGATGCCGTCGACGATGGCGTCGTTCATCTGCCAAATCGTCTCCCACGGGCGGCCGGTGAACTTCAGCACGTTCTCATGCCCGAAGTGGGTGTCGCTGGTAAACCAGATCATATTTATGTCTCCTTCTGTCGCTAAAAAACGTTCTCCTTCGAGGTCAGGAGACGTTTTATGAGCGACATGAGGTGCATATCCCTCATGTTTCAAGCTCCAATCTGTCGGATTTGCCCAACTAAAAGTTTACGCCCACGCGCGAACAGGATTTGATTTTTGAAATATGGACGAATTCCTCGTCAGGAGGGTAAAATGGTGCCGACGGCAGCCCAAGTTGTGGTGAGCTGGGCAGAGCCGTTGCTTAATGAAGTTGGGTCATCGTCTTAGCGACGGTGGCCTTTCTTTTTGGGCTTCGAACCCTGCTTGAGTGCCTTGGAAAGGCCGACAAGGGCCGTGAGGAGCGAGACCATAGCGGTCAGGAGCTTCACGAGCTCGGTGAAATCGGTCATGGGCATCACCTCCCATCAAATGGAGGGCTCTGCCCGGCACGAGGGCTGCCGACAGCAAGGACGATTCTATCAGAGCGGCTGACTCCCGCCCGATATTACCATCCCACCGCGTCTGTGCAAAAAAGAGGGCCGCCAAACAGCGACCCTCCAGCGAAAGTGCGCGTTATTTAGGACAGTCAAATTCTTTGAAAAACAAATGGCTGCTGTAGAATTACAAATAAGAGTCACCCGGAAGGAGCGATCGATGAAAAGCAAACGATTTGTCCTGAATGCACTTCTGGTAGTAGCAATATTGACGCTCTTCGTCTTTTCGTACTCATACATGAATCAGCCAAGATTTGGATATGCTTTATACGCTGTGTTTTCCGGCGAAACAACTTACAACACTTACAACACTATAGGCTTCATTGACGCAATCTTTTTCTATGTAGTCGGCCCCTTATCAAGCGAACTGGTCGCTTTTGTTGTCTGCTTCAACCTGAATCAACGAAGCCAGACTCATTCAGCGACTTCGGCCAAACAAGGAATAAATCTCTTCGCAATAACGATAGTTCTGCAAATTCTGACAGTGTTAATTATCGCCCTGACCGCAACAAACATTTTGAAGTATGAGTACGGACTCGTCGCAAGCTGCCTCATGGCAATTGCCACAGGTATAGCGGTTTCGCATACGAATCCGGCAAAGAAGCAGCTCAACTAACAGGGCCTATTTGGAATCCGAATCGTCCATGGAGCCGTCGATGCCGGTTTTGGTGTCGTCCGTATTGGAATCGTCATCCTCGGGGCTTATAGGACACATTTTGTCCTATAAGCCCCGATCAATTCATACTCCTCATCCTCGCCGAATTGCGAGTATGGCAGAATCAGCACTGGATGGCAGCGCGCTAGGCCGTGTTCGCGGAGTTACCCCCCGTTTTTATCGTAACAGCTGATTCTAGGGACGCTTCAAAAAGTCAACCGAGGGTTTTGTCCCGTCAAGACGCCGAACGAGAATTACGTACCGCCAAGAGCCTCAAAACACGCCCCTCGCGGGACAGAATCCTCACTCGATTTCCATGCGGAGCAAAAACCTCAATCAATCATCCTCCGCAACGTCTATCCACCAAAAAGGCCGCCCAACGTGGAGCGGCCTTTGCTCGTAGCTTTTTACTGATAGTTACTCAAAATTTATTCCAACACATCCACAGAAGAGCAGCGAATCGTATTTCTCTTTCGGGAATCGAGAAAATAGCCTACCTTGACTTTAGACCCAACGCTCACGGGGCTATCGCTTACATAGCGTGTATGTTCTGAATCAACCAGAATGGTCAGACGATCAGACCCGTCGTTATATGGATCTTCGCTTTCGACCGACATGGTAAAATCGCCAGAGCTGTTAACGTTCAACACCGATCCGCTCACGAACCACAAATGTGAATAGTCACCTCCGCTATCTTTTTGGCAACGCTCCACTTTTAGAAATAGCGCAGAGAATGCGAACACGGCAACTGATATAGCGATGAAAACCTTAACGCCACCACCCTTGCCATGAAATCCAAATTTATTCGCCAAAGAAAAATACCCCTGCCTTATCCGTGTAATTAGCATAGGCATAATTCAAATAACGAGGAGAGCTGTACCACCCATCGGCAACAACCAGCATGTTCATTTTCTTAGCGCCATTGGTCATCTGGCCATAACCTTCAACAGCCATAGCGTGACCAGACCGCTTTCCATTCTTATTGATTCCAAGACAGACAATCGACATATTATTGTGGTCTGCTCGGGCAGAGAATGCGTTAAAAGTGGGGTTGTCCGCATACGTATATGTAACAGCCTTGCCATGCCTTGAACAATATGTCGTAAATGCCGGGCCGATTTTACTGTTTAGTGTTGAGCCATAGGTGATTCCACCGGTTGTTCTTTCTTTCGTTGTGTCGCTTAAACTCCAAAGCTCATCATATTCATTTTTAACTTTATCGAATCGGGATGGTAGATTACAGTAAAAAACCGAACAATTAAGCATGGCAGAGACGGCGCAAGCGTATCTCTTAGCAGAAGCTTCGACTTGATCCTCAGAAATAGAAATGAATTCAGGTATGGTTTTCATGTAGGATATGCCATAACCACCTGTGCCCGTATTAATAAATACATCATCCCAGCTGCCTGTAGACGGTGTCTCAGACTCATCGTCAAACGAATATGCTTCAGTTTCAAGCCCATCCGTTATCTCGTTCTTTTCTTCGGAATACAAGCCGTAGTCAAATGGCGAGGTCTTTACCACCTTTCCGTCGTACCCGCCATCGCTTTCCAATAACACGCTGGCCTGTCCAAGCCTGTCTACAGGACTCGCTGCCCCATCGGACAGGGAATACTCGGATATCAAATCTTCTTGGCTATTATCAAATATTACATATCCAGCTGCTTCCCCATCATCCTTGCGAAAATCAATTGAATAGCCAATTGCCCTTCCGTTGTCCCCGTATATTTTGATGGGATCGCATGCATGCCTGGATACACCCCCATCAACATCACAGGCAAATTCTTCGGCCATCTGCCTTGCCAAATCTGGCGTAAGCAAGGTCAATGATTCGGCACGGCAAGTAACGGGGCTAGTCAAAGCACAAAGCAGCACAACCCCCACAATTAAGATGAAATGATTGAATTTTCGTTCCAAAGATTCCATAAGATCGCCTTCCATTCCAGATCTTATTTGCCGCTATGCTAGAAACAATATTTAATATTGTCAATCAGTTAGCACTTTTTAGGATATTCACTAAGGCTTTGACGTCAAAGGGTCGCCCCGATCAATTCATACTCCTCATCCTCGCCGAATTGCGAGTATGGCAGAATCGGCACTGGATGGCAGCGCGCTAGGCCGTGTCCGCGGAGTTACCCCCCCTTGTTTTTATCGTAACAGCTGATTCTAGGGACGTTTCACTGTGCCCCTTTTGGCAATTTCCTGCGCCCTTTTTGGAAACTCGAGCGCCTATCTGACCGATGGGAAAGATTTAGCGAATTTAGGTGTACCACTTTGTGTTAGTTTGTATTTTAGACAGTATTTGTGATACGCTTTGTTTCAATCAGTAGTGGTACGATTTCGCTTGTTCAACGAAGGAGGTAATTGTCTATGGCAGTGGCCGAGGAGAAGAAAAGAATCCAGGTTACTCTGCCTCTCGAAATTTGGCGTGATCTCGATAACTACGCGAAGAGTCGCGGTGTAGCCAAGTCGTCTATGGCGGCGATCGCTATTTCCGAGTTTTTGGAGCGTGTTAAAGAGCAAAAATAGATATGAAAAAAGCCCCCTACCGGCAAGTAAGAAGGGCTTTTTCCATGTTCAAATGTGGCTTTCTGGCCTGTTACCTGCAATCCTAGCACACGTATGCTTTGATTTGGGTCCCTATGTTGAAGTACTACCAAAATACTATGGCATCACTTCGACTGATGGCTAGATAGCCTCAACGAGAGGCTAGTTTATGGATACAAGAAATTTAAAACCGGATGTGGGCGGTGGCTATCCGTGGGACACGGATAGCCACCCGTCCAGTCCCGCAAACCCGTCTGGAATGGGGACGGCGTCCGATTTCGCGAATCAGGCCGTCACAGATGCCGCCATGGCCAATAGTGAGAGTCACCGCGAGGTACTTCGCCGGGCATCGGATGAATCGTCCCGTGTCGCCCACATGGTGCAGGATATGGTCAGCGAGAAGGTCGCGATCATCAAGCCGCCATGGATGCTCGAGCTCGGTCTGCCTAGGCTCGACACCGATATTATGGGGCGGATTTGGTCGTTCCAGCGCAAGGACGTCTACAAATCAACCTGCTACATCAGCCTTGCCACCATGGCGGCTGACGTCAAGTCGGATCGCTCGAATGTTAAAAAGAGAATCGACAAGCTTGTCGAACTCGGTCTTTTGATTAAGTCGCCGCGCGGGAATAACAAATCGGTTGAGTACCGGCTCGATATGACGGCGATCGCTAAGCGCAGACTCGAAGTCGAGGAGGGCAAGAAAAAGCAACGTGCTGAGAATTCGGCGAAACGCAAAGCTCAGTGGGACGCAAAGCATTCTGCCTAGTTTGAAGGGCTATGGGTTCATACAACCCATAGCCCTATTTCTTTTCCTTACAAACTATGGGTTAAACCAACCTACAGTCTAACTATGGGTTGGTTTAACCCATAGTTAGACGAAAAATAATTTTATTGATAGGGGGTTAAATAACGGTTCTTCAGCAAGTCTATCGGTTAGGACAACCCATAGACTTGCTCACAGGGATCGCGGATGCTTTTCTGTGACGGTAGAGCTATGGGTTGAAAGAACCCATAGAAAATTTAAGCCACTTTTCTGGCTATGGGTTAATTCAACCCATAGAAAGCGATCGGAAAACGCCAAAAAGTACCGAAATAGTTATTTCAACCCATAGTTTGAGCCTGTGTTAACCTGGGCCAACTTATCAACTATGGGTTGTCTCACGAGACTATGGGTTGAAATAACCCATGCCAACTATGGGTTCAGTTAACCCATGCACTATGGGTTGAAATAACCACAACTATGGGTTGAAATAACCACAACTATGGGTTCATACAACCCACCAAGTCTGACTAGAGTGAATTAGATTCACTTAGTCTGAGCTCAAGAGGGAAACAGAGAAATCCACCAGAAAGCATTTAATAATCGAACGATATACAAACAAGAAAAGCCATCGTCCTTGCCCTCCGCTCACTGCGTTCGCTCCGCGTCGCTACCGCTCCTTGGCGCTCGCTACGCTCGCCCTCCGGTCGCCTACGGCTCCCTGCGCGTCGGCTGCGCCTCCTTGCCCTCCGCTCGGCTATGCCTCACTCCGCGTCGCCTTCGGCTCCTTGGCATGGCCTTCGGCCAAAAGTGTGGGGGCTAACGCCCCAGCTCCCCGACTACGTCGCTGTCAGCCCTCAGCGCCGGCGTCGCCTTCGGCTCCCCGGGCGAACTAATCCCACTTAATTGCAAGCCCTACAATTCGGCAATGACGCCGAATCCGCTTTCCGGTTGATCTGGATACCGACATATGGTCAACCTCACTTCAATTACCGGCAGGGAGCTACAGAATCGAAAATAAGACGTCCTATCGGTGAGGTTCGACCGTTTTCTCACTGATAGATAAAACGGGGTCTTAAATCGGCTCTCAGTGGCCAAGGTAAAAGAAAAACGGGCACCTTTCGGTGCCCGTTAACTCAGCTAGAACTCTTTTTCGGCCAGATAGCGATCGAAAAGCTCCCGAGCGATATCCGATACGGACTTGTCCTCCTCGAGCGCCACTTGCTTCAAACGTTTTCGGTAACTCTCCGGAACGTACACGGACAGCTGAACAAGCCTCTCAGATGCCCCTTCAGCGCCCTTTTTGGGGCGCCCGGCTTTCCGCACCTGAGGAGCCGGTTTCTGGGGCTCAGATGCGCTTTCAACGATTTTCTGCTGCCTCTCCTCGGCCTTCTCCGCTGCGACGTCGAAGTATGAGGTCGCCTTTTTGAACTTTGCCATTTACAGCACCTCTTCCAGCTCGTTCAGGATGTTTTCAATCGCCTGGGCGGCCTTGCCGTTTTTCGCGATCTCGTATACGGGCTTGCCCAGGGCCGCGCCCTGTTTGAATGCCGCCGCGGTCGGAACAGTGCCCAGCACGGGAAGGTCATCGGCCTCAAGAAGCTCGAGGAATTGTCTGTCCACGGTCTGGTTCGCCGCGAAGTTGTTGACGATGATTGCGAACGACAAGTCAGGATTGGCCTCGGTGATGACCTTGATCGTGCGTTTCATGGGCTTCAGGCCCAGCGTGCCGGGCTGCACCGGGATGATTGCGATATCCGCATTCTTGGCATACTCGGCGGTGTCGTCGCTCAGGAAACCCGGCGTGTCGATGACATTCACGGCGTCCTCGTCGTCGAGCAGGTTCTTCTCGTGGTTCGCGCCGCCCTGAGGATCGAGATTGCCGAATCCGACTTTGTGGCCGCGGCGCTCGAGACCCCAGGCGATCTCGTCGGCGAACGTCGTCTTGCCGACGCCGCCCTTCTGATTGACTAGCAGGATGTTCGTCGTCATGTCCTCCCCTTTCTGAAATAGCATAGTCATATATTAGCACATTAACATGTGCCTACATTAAGTAATTTTAAGTTGCAGTTAGAAATATATGAGCATGTTAAGTAATTAGTATAGTACTACGTTACCGTGCTCATGACTGTGGGTTGGTTTAACCTATAGTCATGCTAAAGTTGCCAAAAGGGGCACAAAGGCCAATACGTTTGCGCAGTGCCGGCACAGCGACCTAGCATCGTATGCACCGGCGGAATCATCGCAGGCCTGCAAGGAGAGCATATCCACGGGCTCGTGGTCGCCGGAGGCCTCGTGATGCAGCACGCGCCGGGCGGCGACTGGAAGCGCGTCGATTGGGATGCACTTGCTGCCCGGCTCGACAGATACGGTTACAAGGTCGCTGATTGCGAGACGGAGACCCTTCCGACCGCCGACGCGGCAAGGCGGTTACGCGTGTGGGAACGCAAGGGTAAAAACGCATCGTCGCTGAACCGGTGAGTCAGTATTCTTTAGTTGGATGATGGATATCGAAATTAATTAGCGAGATAATGTATGCGTTTCGCCATGAGAGAGAGGGGTCTGTCATGAGCTGGAAACCGAGAAAATGCGTTATCGCCGGTCTCGTGACAACCGGTCCTGGCGGCGGCTTGTTTGCAACTGCAATGACATCGTACCGACTTTTCACTTGCATGTTCTGAAAGGCAGTTGCCATGCTGTCGCAAAATCAATCGAGATACTTGAACACAATCGGCTTTGCCCTGCTTGCATTACTCTTTGCTAGCGACCTTTTGCTGAAACCGCCCAAGGAACTCGTTTCGCTTGCCATAGCCTGCATTTCCGCCCTTTACTTTACGGCAACCCTAATCGTCGGACTAAAGGAAAGGAAAAAAGGCGCAGTCGTTGCATCTGCCGTAGGCGTGACCACAGCCATTGCCTCATTCTTTATCTGACACATTGGTGATCTAGGGGCGATATCGTAGGAATACGACCGGGAGAGTCGGGACCATAGGCTCCGGTAAGAACCTTCGCCATGCCCCACGCATCGAGCCCGATGATTTCCCCGCCGGACGCCCTGACGGTCACGGCCTCCGGCGCCCGCGCGGTCTCATCGTCCGTGAGGCGGATGGGTGTGACGCTGCCGGCGTCCATCCGCCTCACGACCTCATTCCGCTCATCGCCCCAGCCCCGCTTGAGCCATTTGATGACGGTCGGACGCGAGACGCCAAGGACGCACGGGCGCAGCTCGAGCTCTAATACATGAGGTACCAGCTTGTAATGCGTGAACATATGACTACATTAACATGGTCATGTATTATCGAGCGTCTGCTGCTCCGGATTCGCCCGCCTGTTATCTTGGGATCGACAGTTTCTTGCAAGGAGGCAGCCATGCTCCAGAGTGTCTTTGGATCCGATGGCCAGATCCATCTTGAGAGCCAGGTCAGCAGCCAACGTTTCGACCTCACCACGGGCGAAGTGAAAACGGCCATCCCGACCGCTGAGAACATGAGCGCCGTCTTCGGCAAGGATGGCGTGGAGACGGAGATTCAGGTGGGGCAGATGCGCCAAACACTGGGCAAGCCTGGCTTCGATTGGCTGTTTAATAAGCACTAACGGTTGAGTTATTGCAGCACAATCGCAGCTGTAAATATGTGACCATATGACTATGCCAACATGTGCGCACAGTCATATGGTCACAGTTGTAGATCGGTTGAATTTGCGGAAGGTTTTGCCCGAAGCATCCGGCACCGCCGGATGCTTTTGGAACGGCCTCTCGTTTGATTGCTTTCCTATCGTTTGCTCCCAGACTGGGCGTCTAAAAAGGCGGCCGAACCGGCCGCCCACAAATAAATAAACATTTACCGAACGTAAGAGGAGAGGAACGATGCACGTTACTCCCAGTGGCCGGCGACGTCGACAACCCAATGCTGTCCCGTAGCCTGCTGCTCATAATGCCCCTGGTCCTCGCTGGTGGTGTATGAGTCGTCAAGCAGGGAGCCTCCCTTGCCGCCGTTAACCATGTCGTTATAAACCCAGGCATTTGCAGCAGACTTAGAATCGAACGGCCCGACATTGCCGTTGGGGGTAACGACCCAGTAGCGCTCGTGGCGCACGTACACGACGTTCGGGACCCAGACCTGGCCGTAGTCGGTCTCCCAGTGCCCCTGCTCGGGAACCCATTTCTTCTGGCTACCGCTGTTGGAAGAAGAGTTAGTGCTGCTGGAACTCTGCGAATTGCCGGAATTCTGCTTGGACTGGGAGGAATCGCCCTTGTTGTCCGACTTTGAGGAATCGGAAGACTTGTTATCCTCCTTCTTGGAGTCATCGGACTTCTGGTCCTTGTCGTCGGATTCTTTCTTCTCCTCGGTCTGGGCTTCAGAGGTTTGCGTCGCCTTTTCTTCGCTTGGCTTCTTTTTGTCTTTATTCTTTACCGCTGTGGCGGCCCTTTCCGTAGAGCCGCTTCCTTGCTTTGCAACGCTGGCACATCCAAGTTGAGGTGCCGAAAGGCACACCAGAAGCGCAACGATAATAGCCTTTGTTCTCACACCGATCTCCCTGCCCATGAAACCGGGCGTTGGACACCAGCCGATATCCAACGCCCGGCTCGCTTTTACATCTGCTCGCGGCGCTTCTTTTGATCGAGGAAGACGCCGGCTGCCACGAGGACGGTACCGCCGATGACGAACGTCTCGCCGATGAGTCCCGCGCGGTCACCGGTCTGGGCGAGGCTGCCGGGCTGGGCGGTATCCTTGCCGGCGAGGTGCTTCGGGGTGTATGCCGCCTGCTGCTTTGCCGTCTCCTCTGCCTCCTGTCGTGCGATCTCATCGGAAAGTTTCTGCTCCGCTGCGATGCGGTCGGACTTCGCCAACTCGTAGGCGGCGAGTGCCGCATCATAGCCGGGCTGGAGCCCGTCCACCGCGGCCTGCCTCTCGTCCAGGATGGCCTTGGCGGGCGCGACCTTGGCACGTGCCTCGACTGCTGCGGCGAAAAGCGCGTTGAGGGCGTCATCCGCGTTCACATCATGGCCGGAAGCGATCGCCGCGCCGGCATCGATGGAGTTCAGCTTCGACAGCTTGGCGTCTGCCTGCGCCTTTGCCTGCTCGGCAGCGGAGACCAGGGACTCGGCGGCGATGGTATCCGCCTTCGCGGCAGCGAGGGCGGCCTTGGTGTCATTGACGGCCTTTACTGCATCCTGCTCGCGCTGCTGTGCCTCTGCGAGCTTCGCGGCAAGGCCGGTGAGGATGTCGAGGTTCGACTGTGCGTCCTCGAGATCAGTCTGGGAGCCGGTAAGCTTGTCGGCGGCAACGTCGGTGTCGGCCTTTGCGGCATCGACGGCACGCTGGGCATCCGCGAGGGCGCGTGCGGTGGCGTCTGCCTTTTGCTCGGCGGCGGCGAGGACGGTCACCTTCTCGACCTGATCGGCTACCGCCGCGTCATGGACGCTCTTTGCGGTATCGAGCGCCTTCTTGGCGTCGGCGACGTCCTGGAAGAACTTCGCGAGATCGGCGTTCGCATCCGTGACGTCCTGCTGCTTGGCCTCGGTGTCCGCCTTGGCGGAATCCAGCTTGGTCTGTGCGGCCGTTACGGCTGCGTTGGCGGCATCAAAGGCGACCTGTTTCTGCTGGACGGTCGACTTTGCCGTATCGACTGCCGCGTTGGCGGCATCGAGGTCCGATTTCGCCGCATTAAGCTCGGTCTGGGCATCCGTGACGCCCTGCTGCTTGGCGGCGATATCAGCCTTGGTGGCATCGACGGCACGCTGGGCATCGGCAACACCCTGCTTTGCGGCATCGACACCTGCCTGTGCGGCATCCACCGCGACCTGCTTCTGCTGGACGGTTGCGGCGGCGCCGGCGGCTGCCTGCTTCTTGGATGCGAGATCGGCCTTGGCTACGTTGAGTGCGCTCTTGGCGTTCTTGAGGCCGTTGATATAGGAGGTCAGCTTCTGCTCGTACTCGTCGACGGACATGGGATTCATGTTCCAACCGGAGCCTGCCCAACCCAGGTTTGCGGTATCGAAACTGTCGGTCTTCCAGCCGTTCATGGTTCCCTTGCTGCAGACCGCCATGCCCATATAGCCGATTTCAGGGCTGATGACATGCAGGTAGTGACCGATAGTTGCGGGATATCCGGCAACCTTAAAATGCTGGTTGACATAGGATTCAATCCCACTATGCGACTTGTAGAAGTCTACGGCATCCTTACCGATTAGACCGGTGACGCCATAGAGCTCCTGAACTGCCTGATCGAAGAAAGCCTTTTCTTGGTCCACCCACTGCGGTTTCGGATCGGTTCCATAGTTCCATGCGAGGTTTTCGCTCGTATCAAACTGCATGGAATGCCCAAACTTGACATCGGAATAGTTCGCGTTGGCAATCGCTGCCGCAATGAGCTTGTACGTGACCTGGAGCTCAGAGAGACCGACGGACTTGCGATACTCGTTGATGGACTTCATGTACGGGATTGCCGCGAGCATGTTGTCGAGACTAGTCGCGTCGAGGCTGTTCCCCACCTCGGTGTAGTCCTTGTATGTGCAGTTCTGGATGATCTCGATGGCTGAATCGGCACCCATGGCACGGAAGAAGCCGATGGCCCCCTGCTTGAGTTGCGCGCCGGCTGAATCGAGTTTCGCCTGAGCCTCGTCGACTTTCTGCTGCGCGGCGGTCACGGCGGCGTCTGCGGTATCCTTTGCGGTCTTGGCGTTCGCGAGCTCTACATCGGCGGCTGCCTTGGCGGACTCGGCGTCCTTGACAGCCTGCTTCGCGGCATCCAGCTTGGCGACGGCGTCTGCATTCGCCTGCTTGGCCGCATCGAGGTCGGCGTTCGCGGCATCGAGAGCGGACTGGGCGGCGTTCACACCGGATTCGGCATCGGCCGCGGCCTGCTGCTTCGCGGAGAGGGACGCCTGGGCATCATTCAGCTCGGTCTGTGCCGTTGCTGCAGCGGACTGTACCTGCTCGAGCTCGGACTCGCACTGGGACTGTGTCGCCTGTGCGGCAGCGAGGGCTGCCTCCGCGTCCGCGACCTTCTGTTTTGCCGCATCGTACTCCGGGCCGCTGGCGCCTGCCTCCGCTGCGGCGAGGTCTGCTTTCGCCTTCTCGTAGGCGGCGCTGGCGGCTGCGGCCTTCGCATCCGCCGTATCCTTGTTCTGCTGGGCTGCGACAAGGACGGCATCGGCGGCATCCTTTGCAGACTGGACCGCAACCAGCTTGGACTGGGCATCGGCAAGCGTCGCGTTGGCGTTGTCAAGTTCGGCCTGTGCCCTGCTCACGGCATCCTGGGCGTCGCGCACGGCATGCTCGGCGGCACGGATTGCCTCCGGGGTGGCGTTTGCGGCATCGGCCTTGGCTTTATCGAGGGCATCCTGAGCGTCCTGGGCCGCCTTGAGGGTGGACTGATACGCTTCGTCCTTCTCGGATGCATCCGCCTTGGCGTCTGCGAGACCCGCCTTCGCCTGCTCGAGGTCCTTGCCGGCGGCATCGGCGGCGTCCTTGCCCTCCGCGACCTGACGGGCGTACTCGTCCATTGCCGCTCGGTCGGCTGCCGTGCCGGCGCTGACTGCCGAATCGTAGGATGCCTTGGCCTGGTCGCGGGCGGAAGCCGCCTCGTTGTAGGGACCGGCGGCCTCATCGTAGGATGCCTTGGCGGCGTCCTCCTTCGCCTTCGCCTCGTCGACTGCCTTCTGCAGGTCCGCGATGGTCTGTGCGACGGATTTCGCGCCGGTACCGGATGCCGCGCCGGCGTGGGCGGCGATCGGCGACATCACGGCGGGGTGCTGCGTGCCCCCGTCACCGGTCTGGGCGAATGCCGTGAACGGTGAGATGAGGCTTGATCCGGTCATGGCGGCCATGGTCGCCGCGGTGACGGTCAGGCGCGCGATCCCCTTCGGAGTGTGAATCTTTTTGTTTGGCAGTGCGGCGAAGTGATCGCCACCGGCAGCGAAGTGCTTTCCATGGGTCATTGTGCTGTTCCATTCCTTTTCCGTGCCCTATCCGACTGGGCATCAGAGTGCTTTCCAATAGAGATAATTATGCGCCTTAACTGGGATTGTTGTATATAGTCCGTTGGCTTTTATACAACAATCCATGACTCTTTTTGTCATGGATACGACGCTTCAGAAATCATTCGGCATGAGATGCAAAGAGCTTCGCGCTGGACTCGGGTGCAGCCAGGAGCAGTTCGCCAATTTGATTGAAATGGATCGATCCTACTACGCGAGCATTGAGGTCGGGCGGCGTAATGTCAGCCTCTCAAATCTCAAGAAGATTGCCGACGGATTTCAAATCAGCATTGCTGAACTCATGAGAGGCGTCAGCTAAATTTATCCGTCTCATAGTTCACAGTGGGTCTCGTTGATTAGTGCCTTAAGAAAATGGAAATCGTCCCAACGAGCTATCGTCAATCGTCCCAATAAATTACCGTCAATCGTCCCAATAAGTAATCGTTATTTGTCCCAACGACGCAGATAGACGCTATAATTTCAAATGAATGATTGGAGGGAAAGCCGATGGATAGGTATATAGGACGTTGTGTTGACTGCTTGGTCGAGCGCGACCTTGGCATTTTTGGTGCAGTGCTCATTCAGGGGCCGAAATGGTGTGGAAAGACAACGACAGCTCAGAGATTTGCCGAGTCATCGTTATCTCTCTCCGACCCATCTGGCGGTTTTGCGGCCCTCCAGCTCGCTCGTCTCGATCCGGCCCAAGCAATTGTCGGACCGACCCCGAGGCTTGTCGACGAATGGCAGGAAGAACCGAAGCTATGGGATGCCGTGCGATTCGAATGCGATGTCAGGGGAGGGGAGCCAGGACAGTTCATTCTCACCGGATCTGCGACGCCGCGAGCCGAGAACCAGCCGATGCACAGCGGTGTGGGTCGAATCGCCCGTTTGCGGATGGATACCATGACGCTTTTCGAGCTCGGTATTTCGTCGGGAGCGGTCTCGCTTGGTGCGCTGCTCGATGGCGATTCCGTTGCGGCGTCACTCGGATCCATCGCCGGTATCGCCGATATCGCGGATTTGCTCTGCCGCGGCGGTTGGCCCCAAGCGGTCGGTAAGACAACTGCCGACGCAATGCGGATAGCCGCCGCCTATATTGACGGTGTTTGCGAGTCTGACGTTTCGAGGGCGGATGGAGTGAAACGCGACCCGGTTAAGGTAAGGGCCTTGCTCTCGTCGCTTGCACGCAATGAATCGACTCTTGCCGGCATGAGGTCCATCGAAAGGGATTTGGGCGTTGACGTCTCAAAGAATACGATTACCGGCTACATGGACGCGCTGCGCCGTATCAATATCGTCGACGATGTCCCCGCGTGGCATCCGGCTCTCAGGTCGCCGGTGAAGTTGCGGCAGGGCGCGAAGCGGCACCTTGCGGACTCATCGCTCGCCGTCGCCCTCATCGGTGCGGACCCGGAGTCGTTGTCATCCGATCCGAAGACCCTTGGCTTGCTCTTCGAATCCCTTGTGCTGCACGATCTCAAGGTTTACGCGGCGGCCAGCGATGCGACCGTATCTCACTACCACGACGCTGACGACCTAGAGGTCGACGCGATTGTCCATCGTCGTGACGGCTCGTGGGTTGCCGTTGAGGTTAAGCTCGGGAGCCCCCAAGTCCCAGAGGCAGTGGAAAATCTGCTTCGACTTGAGCGAAAGCTGGTCGATCGCGGGGAGAGGCCGCCTGCGGCGAAACTCATCGTCATCGGGTTTGGTATGCCGGCTCACGTAACTAGCGAAGGCATCGTTGTTGCTCCGGTCGATACGCTCGGAATCTAAATTATTGTTATTTGCATTTCCAGAAATCCTCTATCTAGACGCCTCCTAGAGGATTTCTGGAAACAACCGGTATTTTGATCTGGGCTACGAAAGGTTACGGGTCCAGATTCCGTGCTGCGTGGAGCCGGTGATCTTGTATCCGTGGCGGTCGATTCACGCCGCAAGCCTGTCCCAGTCGATGCGTTTCCAGTTGCCGCACGGCGCGTGGTTCACGATGAGCCCGCCGGCGACCATGAGCGCGTGGTTGCGTGCCTTGCGCGCCTCGCGCGCGAGCGCCCTCTTCTTGTCCGAAATCTGGACCTCGGCCTGCTTCTTCTTGCATTGAAGCCTGAACCAGGTTCAGTTGACATGGTTAAAAACGAGGGGCGACGCTTTTGCGTCACCCCTCGT
>OLPD01000346.1_pt1 | contig 38099 bp, 33 predicted proteins | sample 1672111 | NCBI WGS metagenome assembly OLPD01 (sample SAMEA3136646, study PRJEB25190) | human gut metagenome
ATACAATCTTATGAACAACTTAGTTTCTTCTAAAGGAGGTTGAAATGATATTAAGCAAAGTGAATGAGATAGTAAATAGAGCAAAAGAAATAATGGAAGCTAAGGGAACAAGTCCTCTAGCTTCTGTGATAAAAGCAATAGAAGAAGTAGAAAGAGAATTGGAGGAAAAATAATAATTAATTTGGGGGAGAGGTTATGGCAGAGGAAAAAAAGGAAAAGAAGAGAGATCCATTATTTCAAAAAGCAGAAAGAAAACTCTATGAATACGAAGAAACAAAGGTAGAATTAAGATGTTTAGAGTATGAACTGACAATAGCACAAGAAGAATATGAAGGTTGTAAAGCAATTTCATATAATTTAGAACGTACAGGAGTTACTAATAATATAAATGACAGTGTATATGAAGAATTGATAAAGAAGGAAAAAGAAATACTGGATAAGCAAAAGAAAATAAATAAAAAGAAAATACAAATAAATAAAGTAGAAGAAGCATTAAGTTTATTAGATGATATAGAAAAGACTATAGTAGATACAAAATATTTCTCCAATGATAGAAGAAAAAAGAATTGGCAATATGTATCCATGAAAACAGGGTATTCTGACAGGCAATGCATGAATATACGTAATAAGATAATTGAGAAGATTAAAGGGATTATATAGAAATATTTCAGAATTATTTCGGAAAATGTTCAGAAATATTTCCGAAAGGATATGTTAATATTATAGTATAGAAAAATAAAATTAAGTCCCCAAATAAATAGTAATATAGATTTAAGGACTGATGCATCTATTAAAAGAGCATCAGTCCTTTTAGTTTTACTAAGGAGATGAACTTAAATGGGAAAAAAGTATATAAAGATATAAATGAGGTTATAGAAGCTACAATAGAAGTTCCTAAGAGATATTGGGAATTTGAAGAGCTTATGAGAGATAAACCTAACTTTGATAAATCTCCAGGAGCAAGAAAGATATATCAGAGAAAGGAATATGTTATATATCAAGTAAAATATGGTTATATAGTACATAATATTAAGAAACACTTTGAAGAAGGACATACACATATACATACATTTAATAAAGCAAAGAGCTTAATAGATTTAGCAGTGCGTAAGAAATTACCTAACACACCAAGAAAGTGGGAAATAGAGAGCCTAATTAGAATAGTTAAAGATGAAGTATATAAAGATAGATTAAGAAGCTTATTAGAAGAAATTAAATAATTTAAATAAAGGATCTTATTAATATAAGGTCCTTTATTATTTGGGAGGAAAGATAATGGCATTTAGAAATATAACTATAGAAATAGAGTTAAGACCATGTATGGTTAATAATGTAAAAGCATTGTTCCATAAATATATAGAATCAGATGGATTAGTAGAATATGAAGATGGAACATTAGATTTGGTTAGCTATAAGAGGATTAAGTTTATAGATAATAAACATAAAGAATATTACTGGAAGAATAATAGGGAAGGTGTTAAGAGTGGCTAGAGAATTTGCCAAACATATTTATAATAGTCAGAAGTGGAAGAAGCTTATTAGAAGAGATTAAATAATATAAACAGAAGGATCTTATAATATATAAGGTCCTTTATTATTTAGGAGGAAATATAAATGGAACAAATACTAGATAATTTAAGAGAGGCATTTAATATAATAATAGATGAGTTTAAAAGGTTTACAAGTACATATAGAAATATATTATTAAAATGTAAAGCAATACGTGAAAAAGTAAAGGAACATGAAGATAATTATAAATTATTTAGACATAGATATACAAAGACAAATAGATTAAATAGTCAAGTGTATAATAAGAAACATATATATAGATGTAGGAGTACTATATAGCAATGAAAAGTAAAGATTTAGAAAAATGGATAAATGAACTGATAGAGAAAGATGAATTAGCTAAATTTTATATGAGTAAAGAATTTAGACATCTAAAAAAAGCTATATTAGAAGAAAATCATTGGGAATGTGAAATTTGTAAAAAAGAACATGGAAAGATAACAAAAGCAACAACTGTACATCACGTACAGTTTGTTAGGAATCATCCAGCATTAGCTTTGAGTAGATATTATACTTATAATGGGAAACAATATAAAAACCTAATTGCCGTTTGTTCTTCTTGTCACAATAAATTGCATCCTGAGAAGAGGAAAGGATTTAATCAAAGTAAAAAAGAAAAATTCAATAATGAGGAAAAATGGTAAAAAAGAGCCTACTTAGTTGTAGACTCTTTTAATAATGTTATTGCTTTATCAAGTAATTTAGATACTGGAATAGATGTTTCTTTAGAATATTCTTTTAACCAGTTATATAAATCATTAGAAAAACTAATACAAAGAGATGAAGGAATATGCAAGATATGTGGAAGACAAGTAGATATAAATGATTATTATTATAATGATGAAGGATACTTTATAGCAGGTGAGAGCTATCCAAGTATTGACCACATAATTCCATTAGCTAAAGATGGAACACATACATGGAATAATATTCAATTAGCTCATAGACATTGTAATGCGATAAAGAATGATAATATAATAGAACAAGAAGAGGAACAACTCAAATGGATTTAGAATTTTAATACTTCTATACAATATTAATTGTGTGGGAGTATTTTTATTTTAAATTTTATTTATTTTTAAAATATTTTGTAGAATTTTGTCCCCCCTATATTGCTCGAATTCAAGTTAGGAGATACATTTTAACGGTGGAGAGGAAACAACAAATCCAAAATATTATAAATCTTCGTGCGAGGTGTTATACGGGGTGTGGTATAAAGAGAAAAGAGATGATAAAAATGAACTATACAAAAATGAAAAAATATAAAGAACTTAAAAAGTCATTACTTCAACAACTAGAAGAAAGTAAAAATAATACAACTTATTTTATAGATTTAGTTGAAGCATATATGCAATTATGGATAATATGTCAAAAATTGAATGATGATATAAATGAACGAGGGGTACAAATAATGTATCAAAATGGACAAAATCAATGGGGATATAAAAAAAATGATTCAGTTAATGAGTTAGCAAAAACAAATGCTCAAATGCTTAAAATATTAACTCAATTAAATATAAAAGCTAATATATTAGAAAAGGTTGAGGAAGAAGATGACGAACTATAAATAGCTTTTATATTAATAAGGAGGTGAGCAGGTGAAATATATTAGAGAATATCTAGATATGATAAAAAATGGACCTTTCAGGATGTGTAAAGAGCAAAAACAATTAGCTAAATTCATTGAAAAAATATTTAAAGAAGAAAAACCTGTTCATGACTTGTCTACAAAACTTATTATATTTTTTTCTTTTTAAAAATCAATTTTATTGTCATAATTTAAAAAATAAAAGCGATTACATCTCCTAAAATTTAAAAAAAGTAGTTTTTATCGCTATTTTTTAGGATATATAAATAATAAGTATGGTATTTATTTCTACAATTATTTCATATAGAAATAAAAAAAGACCATTCGGTCTTAACTTCAAGTCTATGTACAAATTTAGAATGTTGTTGTCAAAAAAATATTTAAGGAAGAAAAACCTGTTCATGACTTGTCTACGAAACTTATTATATTTTTTTCTTTTTAAAAATCAATTTTATTGTCATAATTTAATAAATAAAAGCGATTACATCTCCTAAAATTAAAAAAAAACCGCTTTTATCACGGTTTTTTAGGATATATAAATAATAAGTATGGTATTTATCTTTTAGCTTTCTTTAACATTTTTTGAATTATTTGTATTTGATTTTGATAATCATCAAATGAAGTAAGTTTATAAGACCAGTTATGTGGACCTACTGTCCCTGGTAAATTAATACGAGCTTCTTTGCCATAGCCAAGTAGATCTTGTAAAGGAACGATAGAAATCACTGCATCACATTCAAGTGTATATGCCAGCATATCTTCCACAAGATTTTCTCCTATATATCCTAGCCCCTTCATAATTTCTTTCATTCTTTCTTTATCATCTAATTCTTCATACCATTGTTTAAGAGTAGCATTATCATGTGTTCCTGTATAAACAACACAATGTTGAGGAATTTTATATTTAACTTTTCTTTCATCTTCTCCAAAAGAGAATTGCATAACTTTCATTCCTAATAAATCATAATGATCTCTCAGTTCATGTACTTGTGGACGTAATTCTCCTAAGTCTTCAACAATCATATTAAGTTTAGGCAATTGTTTATAAACTGAATCTAAAAAATGATAACTTGGTCCTTCTATCCATTTTCCTTCTCTTGCTGTAGCACTTCCATAAGGAACTGACCAATATGTATCAAAAGCCCTAAAATGATCAACTCTTAAAATATCAAAAATTTCATTATTCCATTTTAATCTTTTGATCCAAAAATTATATCTTGTTTTCTTTAAATAATCCCAATCATATAAAGGATGTCCCCATAGTTGGCCATCTTTTGAAAAATAATCAGGTGATGCTCCAGATACGAATTTAGGATAAAATTTATCATCTAATTGAAAACATTTACGATACTCATAAACATCCGCAGAATCATCACCTACATATAAAGGTAAATCTCCCATGATAGATATTCCTTTTTGATGTGCATGTATTTTTAATAAATTAAATTGTTTTACAAAAATATATTGAAGAAATTGAATATAATCAATTTCTGCTTCTAATCCTTCATTACTTCCTTTAATATTTTGATCTTCATCATTCCAATCTACCCAAGGTAAACCTTCGTTTGCTTTATTTAAAGCCATAAAACGCGCATATTTTTTTAACCAAAATGTTCCTTTAACAAAAGTACGATATTCTTTCTTTAATTCTTTATCTTTTAAGAAAACTTGATAAGCTTTTCTTAAATAACGATTTTTAAATAAACGTACGCGTTTATAATCAACTCTTTTTAAATCTTGTAAATAGTTAGGAACTTCATCTAACAAATGCCAATCTTTTAAAAGTTCTAAAGAAATATATATTTCATCACCAGCAAAAGATGAATAAGGAGTATAGGGTGAATTCCCGGAGCTTGATGGATTTAATGGTAAAATTTGCCAAATAGAAAAACCTGCTTGAGCAGATAAGTCAACAAATTCATAAGCTTCTTTTCCTAAATCCCCTATTCCATGTTTTCCTGGTAAACTAAATAACGGTAACAAAATACCAGCTTGTCTTTGATCAAGTGCTTTTAATTTCATGATTTTCACCTCTTCTTTAAATATACCATAAAAAAAGCGCCTTCGCTTATGAAAACGCTATCTTTTTTAGTTTTAAAATGAAAAGGTTCTATTTTCTTAATCTTGAAAATAGAAACCTTTTGTTTTAGTCTTCTTTTGTTCTTTTTCTTAAAGATACATAAACGATTGCTGCCATTAATGCAAATGTTGCAAATGTCCATACAGATGTTGAATCACCTGTTTTCACTTTGTTATTTGTTACAACTTGAGGTTTATGAGCAGGTTCATTTGTATCTGTAGTGATTGTTGGTGCTTTTTCTAATGCATTAATAGCGTTTTGTAATTCACCTACAAGGGCATCGACTTCTTCTTGTGTCATTTCTGATGAATTTTCTAATTTCTTAGAAATTTCAGTAACAACATCTATTAATTTAGAATAAGATGCTTCTGTATATTTTTTACTATCTAATTGTTTAATTTGATCTAATAAACCATGGATACCATCTAAATTACCACGTTTAACAAGTTTTTGAGCAGCTTCTTTTAAAGTATTAGTTAATGCTTGAACGTTATCACTTGTGTTTTCATTTTCTAAAGCATCTTTTACATCATTGTAAACTTTTTCAAATTCTTTCCATGATGATGCTGTATAATCTTTTTCTTGATATTGATCCATTAATGCTTTTAATGCATTTACTTCATCATCTGTTGCTTTTAAAACTAATTGTGTTCTTGCATCTTGTAATTGTTTTAAAGCTTCATCTAATTGTTCTTTTGTTGCATCTTCTTGTTCGATTAATGTTTGTGCATTCTTTAATGCTTTTTTAAATGAATCAGCAGTAGATGTTAAATATTTATTTGTATCTAACTTATCTAATTCATTTGATGCAATATAATCTTTTAACTCTTTTTTACTTACTGATACTTTTGTTACTAATTGAGCTTTTGCTTTTTGTAAAGCATCTACCATATCAATAACTTCTTTTTCAGTAATTGTTGCTTCATCCTTTTTAATGAATTCTTGAGCAAGTTTCACTTGATCTTGTAAAATAGTCCATGTTTCACTTGTATAATCTCTTTCTTTTAACTTGTTAATTGCATCAAGTTCATCTTTAACACCTTGAATATCTCCACGTTTAACAAGATTTGCATAAGCAACTTCTAATTCAGCTTTTGCATTTGTAATAGCATCTAATTCACCAGCTTGTTTATCTAAAACTTTTTGAGCTTGTTTTAATGCCTTTTCAAATTCTTTATAAGAATCTGCTGTATATTTATTTTGTTTAACATCTAAAAAATCAATATAACTTTGTAAATCATTAGCTGCTGTTGAAGCATATTCATCATCATTTAACATAATAACTTCTGAAATTGTTGGAATTTGATTTTCATCCCATTCAATCTTTAATTCATAAACGTTTCCTTCAGGCATATAGAATTCATTTAATGATTTTTTAAGAGTTCCAACTTGAACCCATTTCTTTCCATTTTCACCATCTACAAGAACAGATACTCTTGCATTTGAAATTTCACCTTTTTGAATAATATGCATTTTCTTAACATCTAAATCACTTGATAACGTATAAGTAATGCTTCCAGCTTCTTTAGAACCTGGTCTATAAGCTGTAGATAAATCTCCATCAAACATATATTGAGGAATAAATCCATTTGCTTCTACAGTTGAAGAAGTATATGTTGGATCATTTGAAACTGGTACATATTCTCCATCATTGATAACAATTTCATTGAAAACAACAGCTCTATTATTATTTGTTGCTGTCATTAAGATCTTTAAGTAACGTGCTTTAACATTATTAGCAGTTCCTTCTACATAGACTTTATTTGGATATGTGCTTGATGCTTTATAACCTGCATCTGAATCAATACATTTAACCCCAGCATCATTTGTATTTTCAACACCATCTCCAATAGTAATAACTTTTGTCCAGTTTTCTAAATCATCTGATACTAAAATATCAGCATCTCTAATATAGTTAACTGCACTATCTTGGCAATACATTTGAATTTTAGAAATTGTTCTTTCTTGTCCTAAATCATAAATAATATATTGTCCTTTTTGTGGAAAATCACCAAATTCTGTTGTTGAATCGATATTACCATCAAAAGCAGCACCATTATTTCTAGTATCTTCACCAACACCCCATGAAGGATTAATATTCATAGTTGCTTTATATAAATATGGTGCTGTAATTTCATTTGAATGTACTTCAAAATGATTAATTGTTAATTTAATAGCTTTGTCTGTTTTATTAATTAATCTTACATATCTTCCATCTGGAAGTTCTTTTTCTTGACCTGTTACAGTTGTCCATTCAACACCATTTTTTGAAACTTGTAAAGTTGCTCCTTGACCATTTTCATAATCAATATTGAATGTACTTAAATCTTTGATTCTTGATAAATCAACACCAACGTATTGACCTTTTTCTAAAGTAATTTCTTGATTATAGATCAATTCTGTAAGTGCTTCTTCACTTTGTGAAGCTAATCTATAATCTGTATTTGTATAAACATTAGCATTATTGAAATCTTCATCTGGATTATAAGCTTTTACAGAGAATTCAGAGAAAATAACCCATACAGCTCTCTCTTCTTCATTCACTAAACGTACATAACGTGCTTTTAAACCATAGAAGTTTTCTTCAACTGTATCTTTACCACTAGCTAAACCTTGATATGTTTTATAAGTAGTCCAGTTTTGGTTGTCATCAGAGTATTGTAAACTATATTTTTTCCATTTATCTCCAGCACTACGATTTCCACCGATGACTGCATAAACTTTACCAATAGCTGTTTCTTTACCTAAATCCCAACCTATATAATCACCTTTTCTTGTTGTATCACCTGAGGTACTAAAATCTAATGCTGTTGAACTATCACCATCTGTTAAATTATCTACTGTTCCTTGATAAATTCCCCATGTATCTGTATACATAAATGTTGCATTCATTTGTCCTGGATCAGCCATTTTAAATGTATTGACTTTCCACCAATATCCTGCTGTATTACTTTTTAAATTTAATTCTAAGTTTCTAATACGAACTGCTTTTGCTTTAATATTTTGACTTGATACATCTAATTCAACAGAAGCATCACCATTATATTCTTTTAATACTTTCCATGTTTGACCATCCGTTGTATATTCAATGACATATTTTGTTGATTTATCTGTTCCTGCATCTTGTCCAAAATAAATTGTACCTAATGTTTTTGCTTTTTTGAAAGTTAATGTAATACTTGCATCAACTGGTAAATAATCTTTAATTTCTCCACCTTTATAAGGACTTTCAGCAAAATGAGCATAAGTAGCATTACTGTCATCTAATAAATTATTTAAAGAACCACCTTTAAGTGTCAATTTATCGACAGATAATGTACCTGGATCTTCTTCAGTTACTACTTCATCTGCATTAACAGCAATATCTCTAATACCTAACCAAGTATTCGCTTTATCTTCAGTAGCAATCATGCGAATACCTTTAACCCCTTTTAAATTTAAGTCAGTTAAAGCTACATCATTTGGTAAAGTATATTCTTGATTATCTAAATCAACCCATTTTTTACCATCTGTTGTATATTGCACTTTAGCTTTAGAAAAAGTATCTTTTGAATTTGAATTTGTTCCTAATCTAAAAGTCACTCTATCAATATCAATTGCTTTTGAATAACTAACGCCTACATAAGTTCCTTTACTAATTGTATTTGGTGTTTTATAAACAATTTCAGTATTGGCTTTATTATCGAATACATTATCAATATTACCTGTTGGACTATCATTACGATTTGTAATAAATTTAGTGACTTGTTTATTTGGATCAACAATAGTTGAAGCAATATCTCCTAAATAAGAATCCATTGCTTTAATAAATGGTACGATATGTTGTACTCCTACTTCTGCATATTCTAAATGATCAACATAATTGAATCCATATGTTTTTGATTTTTCAAAAGCAGCTTGTCCAGTAGAATATAGATCCCAAATCTTATCATTAGCTTCTTCATCTTGTACAGCTTTAACAGCTTTAAGATAATTTATTGCTGCATCTGCTGTATCATCCCAACAGTTTAACCAATATACAATTTGATCTTTTATTCTTATATCACCTGCTTGTGCTCTATATGTAGCACTAGCATTTTTTAAGATTGTAAATTCATTGATCAAATCTTCAAATTGCTCATCACTGATTGTTGTTCCATTTGTAAGAGCTTCTTTGAAGCTTGTTAAACGATCTTTTAAATCTACTGATTCTTGTAATGCTGTTACACGACCATCCATATTTTGATTGATCATATGTTTTGAAAGTTCTCTTAAAGCAGCTGATGCTTGAGTTTCAATAGCGCTATTATGATCGACATATTTAAAGGAAGCATTCCAGCATTTTTGAGCTTCTTCTTCACTTTGCCAAATATTCCATGAGTAACATGCATTCCCAAAAATTGCAACTTTACTTGGCTCAGATTGTTGCATTGGATTTAAAACGATTCCTTGAATCTTATTTGGATCTACACCAGGGTGTAAAAATGTTGTATATCCACCCATAATTAAGTGTTTTTTAGAGTTATCTGTACATGGCCAGTTGATCCACATATAAGGGCCACGCCCTGCATTATTTGTAAAAGTTGTTGTGAAGTTATTTGTAACTTCTCCCCATACTCTACCACCAGTCATAACGATTTGAATATTTGCTGGGAAATTTTGATAATAACTTTCACCATTATACATATATTCTTGTGTACAGAATGGTAATGTTAATTTTAAATCTGGATATGTTTTTTGCATTTCTTTTAACCATGCTGTCATATCAGTTAATGTTTTTGTATAGTTAGCACCACCAACATTTCCAGCATCATCTGCTAAAATAGCAATTTGACGAACACCTGCTTTAATAACTTGTTCAAATTTAGCTTGTAATACTTTTAAGTCTGCTTGATAGTTTTCTTCACTATTATACCTGATGGCATTATACATATATGGATGTAATGCAAATACAAAACGACATTTTGATTTATTTCCTGCTTCAGCAAGAGGTTTGATTTTTGTTTCAATTTCTTCATCTGTATAAAGTTCACGCCATTTGGAGTTATGTTTAGGATCATCTTTAGGAGCATAGAAATAAGAATTCAACTTGTAGTATCCTCCCCATTCCATTAATTTCATACGATCCGTAGTAGACCATGGATTTCCATAATAACCTTCAATAAATCCACGACTAGCAACATTAGCATAATCTTCCATTGTAAAATTACGGATATTTGTTCCGTCTAATTGTTTAAAGATATGATACAAACTTGTAAGACCATAAAAAGCCGCATCTGTATCTTTACCTAATACTGTAATTGTTCCATTATCAACTTTTAATAAGTATGAATCTAATTGATCAAATAATTGGGTTGTTTTTACTGAATAATGTTCACCAACATATTGATCAACATATTGATTTGAATCTTTAATACCTACTAAAATGTTTGTTTGGTCTTCTTTTACTTCTTCAGAAGTACTTGCTTTTATATTTTTAATAGCTAATACTTCATTCATTCTATCCTTTGTATATTTATCAATACCATCTTCATAAACAACATTGACAGTAGATGTCATATCAAATGAACCATCTTGATAATCCATCATATGAGGATTTGGATAGACTTCATAATCATTTTCCAAAGCACTGACGATTGGATAAGAGTGAATACATCCAATTGACATTAAAAATGCAAGTGCTAGAGAAACAATTCTCTTTACCTTTTCTTTCATATTCTTCTTCCTTTCTTATTTACATTACTGCTCCCTTAAATGAATAATGTAATCTTAATTTGCAAATACAAACCAAAAAATAAAGACCAAACAAGATACACTAAAAAAGTGTAAGTTATTTGGTCTTGCCTACTTAAAGTAACAATCCGTATTTACATCCTGTATTGTAACATACACTCTTTGTCTATGCAAGGGCTTACAATAAATTTGTCTAGACAAAATAAATACCACTACTTAATAGTGGCATCTATTTTTATAATTCTTCTTTTTTTACTTTTTTAATACCTAACCATGACATGAAAGCCATTAATACAAATAAAATAATATTTGTTTCATCACCTGTTTTAGCAGTTGAAGATCGTTTTTTATCATTTTTAGTAGTAGAAGTAATTACTTGATTATCTTTAGATGAAGTATTTCCTTTTGAAGTATTATCATCTTTAGTAGATGAATCTACTTTTTTAAGAGCATTCATAGTTTTTTCTAGATTAGAAATAGCTTCGTTTATTTCTTCTTTTGTAGCATCTTCTTTAGCAGATACTTCTTTTGCTTGAGTTAATGCTTCTACCAGTTGTTTCCATGAATCTTTTGTATAATCTTTTTCTTGAAGTTGATCAGCTTTACTAATCAAATCAGTTAATCCAGATTTATCATTAAGTATAACAAGTCCATTATAAGCATCTAATAATTTTTGATACATATCATTGATTTCATCTTTTGTAGCATCAAGATTACTTAAAACATCCTGTGCTTCTTTAAGAACAGTTTGGAATTGTTTCCATGAATCCTTTGTATAATCTTTTTGTTCAAGATTTGATAAATCATCAACGAATGATTTTAATTTTTCATTATCAACAGATAATACAAGTTTTACCATTGCATCTGTTAATTGACGTTTCATAATTTCAATTTCATTAGCGTTAGGATTTTCTGCATTGACTAAACCTTCAGCAGCTTTAATTGTATCCTGTAAATGATTCCATGAAGTAGATAAATATCCAATATCTTCCATAGCTTTAGCTTTATTGATAACATCTTTTAAACCATCAACATCTGCTGGTACATCTGCACGATGTAATTTAATTTCTGCAGCACTTCCGTTATTATTAACAGCTTCTACGTAGTATAAACGAAGATGTTTTGTTTTTACTGTATCAAATTCAATGACTTTTGTAGATGAATCACTTGATAAATTACCTTCTTTAACTGTTTTCCAATTAACACCATCATCACTTATTTCAATACGATATTTTGTAACATTTCCATTTTTACCAGTTTGACGAGGAACATATGTTAAACCATTGACACTCATTTCTTCTTTATTTTCAAAAGCAATCCAATGAGGTGTTGATAAATTCCAATCTGTATGCCACATTGTTGATGGATTATCATCTAATACATTTTTAGGATCTGATCCATCATGTTGATAAGATGAAGCAGTTGCTGTAAGTTTGCTTTTATCAATGTAATTGACATTAACTTGTGATTTTAATTGTAGTTTAGTAAGTGCTTTTGTAAGTTCTACTTCATATTGATCGACTGTATCTTGCATTGATTTAGGTAATTCTCTTTGAATCATATCAATAACAAATTGCAAGTTTTTAACAGAATCTTCTGTATAAATAGATAAATCTTTTGGAATTGAATTTAAATAGTGATCTACTCTTGTATAATTTGCTTTTTTGTAATCAATTCCATTTACTAATTCTTTAATTTCATCTGTAAGAGTTGAAATTGTTTGTTCATTTGGATCATATTCTTTTAAAGCAACTTTTGCTTCTTTTAGTTTTTCTTGTAATTGTTTATTTTGTGATTCTTCTGCAATATGACTTGCACTTGTCACTAAATAATCTAATTCCATTGTTGAAGCAAATGATTTTTCTGAACCTAAACGAATATCATCTACATATCCTTTAAAGGCATGTTCTTTACTTCCAATTCTTTCCATTGGAATCATCATTGTTGCTTTTAATGGTCTACCATTTACTTGTTCATCATCTCCAAGTGTATCTACAAGTTGACCATTTACATAAAGATCAATAACTTCTTTTCTATTTTTAAATTCTAATTCAACCCATTGATTAACAGGTAATTCATAATTAAATGAATAGTCATGATTTTCTCTACTTAATCCAACTTTACCTGTTCCTTTTTGAACAGCTTTAATTGAACCATAGCTACTTTCAAATAAAATTTGTTCTTCTTCACTTGATGATTCACGTTTTACTTTTACACGTAAATCATTATTTAAACCAACTGTATCTAATGAAGTTGTTGCATAACTTGTATCTCCTAATAAATGCAATGCATCATGACTATCTAATGATGCAAGTTCGATATTTTCATGGCCTTTTAATTGATCAAGATTATCTAAATCATAATGAGCAATCATACCATTTTCATCTTTAGCTGCTTCATAACCAAAATTTGTACCTGGAGCATCCCCTAATGTTGTTCTTAAACTATTAGCCTGATCTAATGTTTTATCTCCTTTACCCCATAATTTAGCACCAAATAATGGAATTGCATTTTGTAAACGATCATAAACATCATATTCACTAATACCATTTTCTAAATAGTCTGTCATATCGTTCCATACAGCAATAGCGCCCCCTAACATTTGTTCATCACCAGCAGGAATTGTGACACCACTAATCGAGTTGATTGCTTGATTATATAAAATGTTGCTATTTAAATAATCATAGTAATATCCAGCATTAGGAACAATATAATATTGTGCATCATTACAGTTAATTAAATCATAACCTTGTTCATACATTTGATCCATATTCGCATAACCAAAGTTCCATAAATTCATTTGAACATCTTTACTTCTAACCGGAGTTTTTCCTGAACATTGAGTTAAACTTCCCCAAATACGTGCTGTTCTTCCTGAATTTTGTACATATTTTAACATATCATCTGAGAATCGACGATAAGCTTCTTTGTCTGCATTATATTCATCTGCACCCACATGAACTGTTGTTTGTTCATCGAAAATAGGATCACTTGTTGTCATATATTCATCAAAAATACTTTGTACAAATTCTAATGATTCATCATATTTATCTCTTAAAGCCAAATGATCGTTTTCACGTCCGTTTGTCCCATGTCTTAAATCAGGTCTTACTTTTGTAAGAGCTAATGAATGGGCTGGTGTATCGATTTCTGGTACAATATCTACCCCATAATCTCTTGAATCCTTAATAAAATCTTTAAATTCTTTTTTTGTATAGAATAAATCTGTACTTGTTAAATCTTGTTGATTTAAGCCATTGTTTCCACCTTTTTTAACATCTGATTCTAATCTAAATGCTGAATAACCTGTCATTGGATCAGCTAAACTTTCAATTGGAATTAAGTTATCATTTAAGTGAACTTGGAAATCGTTCATTTTATACCATGACATTTGTTTAACAATTTGTTTTAAATAATCCATTGTAAATGTTTTACGTCCAACATCTAAAATAAAACTTCTTACTTTATAAAGTGGATAATCTCTTGTTGTCCCACAAGGAACATTTCCTGATTGTTTAATACTTTGTAAAATCGTTCTGGTTGCCCAATAAGCCCCTGTTGTTGTTTCAGCTTTAATATTGATTGAATCATCAATATCCATTAAATATCCTTCATCTTGTAACCCTAACGATTTATCTTTTGTAAGAGCTAAAGTAATATCTCCTGTTTTGCTTTCGCCTTTTACAACAGCAATACTTTTTCCAGTAATATCTTCATAATCATTAGCAAGTGCTTCTGCAGTTTTTTGAAGTGAGCTATCTTTATAAACAATTCTTGCTCCTTTAGAAACTGTATAGTTTCCATGTCCACCATTCCATTCAGCTAATTCTGGTAAAACATTTGGTGCTTTATTCGCTGTTTCATCATTTTTTTGACTACCTGGAACTGTAACAGCAATTTCTTTGAATTTATAATCATTTGTATCATTATCTGTAATCTTGAATGATACTTTAACATCTTTATCACTAATAGGTTGATAAATTGTTAAATCTTCATCAATGATTTGTTCAAAATCAGTACCATTATATTCAACAGTATAACCTTCAACTTCTGGTAAAGTGACTTTTAACTTTTTATCTCCAGTTTTTGGTGTTTCTACTTGAATTTCATTTAAAACATCACTCATTGACATTTTTTCATCAGGATTTCCACCATAAACTTCTAATTCATAAATAGAAATCGTATTCCAAGCAATACCACCATCTGGATCTTCTGAAGTATGTGAATCAACATATAAACGCACATATCTTGCTTTATAGATTTGATCTAAAACAATTTTTTCTGTTAAAGATTTTGGACGATCTTTAAATTCTTTAACTGTTTGCCAATCACTTTCTTGAGGCGTAGATTCAGTATCAGCAATTTGAATCTTATAAGCTGTTGCTTTACGTGTTTCCCAGAATACCTTAACCGTATTGACATTCATTCTTTCACCTAAATCAACATAGATCCAATCTGGTCCATTTCCAACATCACTTCCCCAACGAGAACTACGTGATGATGTATTACCATCTACTGCATTTGCTGCTTTAACACTCGCTGCTTCTTCAGAACTTGCAACTGCAGTTTTCTTTAAAGCGATATTTTCACTTGGATCTTGTACTTTTTCATCCGTATTAAAGATTTTAAATTCTCGACAAGATACATTTGGATAACCTTTAACTGCTGTTACTTCTAATTTAACATATCTTCCACTGACTTTACTTCCTAATAATTCTTCACTGATAACATTTTTATTATCTGTTCTTGAAAGTACTGGTTCTCCCCAATTATTAGGGTCATTTGAAACATAAATATTATAATTTGAAGCATAATTACCTTCATTTTCCCAAATCATTTGGAATTTATTCATTTCAAATTCTTGACCTAAGTCTACATAGGCCCATTGAGTTGGTGCACTTTCAGTTGACCAGCGTGTATCATCATCACCATCTGTTAGGTTTTTTCTCGGCAATGTTCCATATTCAGCTGAAACATAAGACGTTTTGTTTAACGCTAAGTTTTGTTGCGCTGACTCTGCAAAAACAGGAACCATCGATAATACTGAACCCATCGACATCGATAATGTTAATACAGCTGCAACACTTTTCTTTTTCAATTTCATATTTTTCTTCCCTTTCTCTTTAAAAAGAAAAGACCAAACATAAAAACAACATTCAAAAATGCCGTTAATATATCTGGTCTTGCCTACTTAAAGTAACAACCCTTGTCTATACAATAGCAAAAAAATACCTCTATTGTCAAACGCTTACATTTTAAATATGACAATTCTTTTTAATATGTATACATAGATATGTCTGTTCATCTGGAGTTAATAGATAATGATATTTATTTTCTATTCGTTTTTTTATTCGATTAATGCATAAGGATAAGCGTATATTTTCTTTTAGCATATCTCTAATATTTTCTGTCGTATCAATATTATTTTCAACATCATTACGAAAAACTCTTTCAGCTAAAAATTTAAGATGTGTTGATAATCTTGCATAATTAATTGAATCTAATTCTAATTGAACATTCATTGTCTGTTCAATCACTTCAATGACATCTCTTACAAAGTTAACAATTTTAGAAGTATTTTGTGAACTATTCTTAGTAGAAAAATTCACTAAATGTAAAGCTATATATCCCGCTTCAGCTTCTTCTAACTGTATACCTATTTTTTCTTTAATAAGTTTTATTGTCCATAAACCTAATTGATATTCATTTTTATAAATTGCTTTCGTTTCCGATAAAACAACATTAGGTAAATCAATTTTTTCTTTTTTTCGTTTAATAGCAAAAGCAATATGATCACTAATTGCTAGAAAGATTTCCCCATAAAATTGGGTATTCAATTGTTCTGTTGCTTTGCTTACTAATAAACTAGTAATCTCATAATAAATAGGTTCAATATCATTGATTCCTCTACGTATACGTTTTTCAACTTTTTCTTTAAAGATATATGTTTTTTCAATCCGTGATTCATCAACTAAATCACCTATCTTTTTTTGAAAGCCGATTCCTGATCCTGTTAAAATAATATCCCCTAATTCATCAGATAAAGCAGCAATACTATTATTATTAAATATTTTTATAATCTTCAATTTCATTTCTCCTACATTAGTATTTCATTTAATATTTCAGCAATAAATTGAACTTCAGTTCCTATAATGATTTGTATTTCATGCTCACTTGATTCAACAATATGAGAAAAATTCATCTTTGATAGAGTCTGTTTATCTATTAGTGAGATATCTTTAACTTCTACACGTAAACGCGTAATACAATGATCAACACTTATAATATTCTTTTTACCACCTAATGCTTCAAATAATTGAATAGCAATTTCATCAAAATTATTTTCGACTTTCTCTACTTTCTTTACCTCATTCTCTTCTCTTCCAGGTGTCATAATATTATAACGTGTAATCAATACTCTAAAAACAATGTAATAAATCAATCCGCATAGAATTCCTAAAGGAATTAAAAATAAAATATTATTAGCAAATGGTGATTTAAAACTTAAAACATAATCTATAAGTCCTGCAGAAAAACCAAACCCTGCCATCCATTTAAAAGTTGCTGCAATAAAAAGCATCAATCCTGTAAGTAAAGCATGGATAAAATAAAGTGTTGGTGCTACAAACATAAAAGCAAACTCAAGAGGTTCAGTCACACCTGTAAAAAATGAAGCCAAAGCAGCTGAAAATAAGATAGCACCTACTTTTTTCTTATTCTCTTTTCTAGCACAACGATACATAGCTAGAGCAGCTCCAGGAAGCCCAAACATCATTACTGGGAAAAATCCCGCTTGATACATTCCTGTTACACCTTTAACACCACCGGAAATTGTTCCCCAGAATTTTCCAATATCATTAATACCAGTAACATCAAACCAAAATACAGAATTGAGGGCATGATGTAAGCCTGTTGGAATCAATAAACGATTTAAAACACCATAGATTCCTGCACTTATAGGTCCAAAATTAGCGATTTCTTTTCCAAACCAAATAAAAAAGTGATAACACATTGGCCAAATATCAATAAATATTAAAGATATCAAAAGTGTAATCCCTATAGAAATAATGGAAGCAAATCTCTTTCCATCAAAAAAAGCTAAAAACTGAGGTAATCTTTTTTGATCAAACTTTTGAAAAGAAATAGCCACAATCAAACCTACCAAAATACCAATAAAAGCACTTTGCGTATTATGAAAAGCTAAATCCACAGCATATTCTGGAATTTGCAAAATTAATGCGATGCATTTAGATGATAGAATTGTTGTCATCATCATATAACAAGCAAGAGCACTTAACACTATTGCTGTATCTCTTTTTTTAGACATTTCCATGGCAACAGCTATCGCAAATAAAATGGGAAGGTTATCTATAATTGCTCCACCAGCAGCAATGAGTAAAGCAGCAATTGGGTTATGTATACCCCATCCAGTAGGATCAATCCAATACCCAATTCCTTTAAGTAGTGCTGCTATGGGCATGATTGAAACAGGTAACATGAGTGATTTACCTAATCTTTGTAAATATTTCATAGCGAACTCCTTTAGTAAACGCTTACGTATCATACCAAATAATGCTAAGCAGACACATACGGTAAAGATTATTATACACTTGTCTAGTCAAAATAGCTAATAAAAAATACTGCAAAAGCAGTATTTTTTACTTGAACCATTTTTCTATTTTTATACCATAATAAGTATCAACTATATTATAAAATTGTTGTAATAAATTTCCTAAAATCATCGAAATAGAAAATAATAAAATAGATTTTCCTATCTTTCCTTGAGTTAAATCTCTTTCCATAAAATCACCTTCCATTTCTCAATTAATTTTTCAAGTGAATACATGGCATTCGCTGGTGAAGTAGAAGGTAATTGAATAACGGGTAAATTATAATCAAAATATTGATGATAATAACGATTGGCAGCTTTGCCATTAGTAATGATTTTTTCAACAGGACAATTTTTAACAATTAAATCTAAATCATTGACTTTAACATTCGTAATACTCGCATCACTTGATCCTTTAATTTCACAACTTTCAATAACATCCCATAAAGCAAGATGATTTCTAAGTAAAAAAGTTTTCTTCTCTTCAATTGTTTGTGGAACTTCTTCTTGAAATAAAGCAGCTAAAACTTTCCAAAAACGATTTTGAGGATGATGATAAAAAAACTTAGCTTCTCTTGATTTAACAGATGGAAAAGATCCTAGAATAAGAATCCTAGAATCTTGATTATAAACGGGTTCTATATTATGCTTTGTCATCTTTTTTAACAATGACATCTATTAATTGATCAAGAGAATCATAACATCCTACAGTTAAATCAAGAATATCTTTAGAATGATGAATCAAATCAGGAATACAAATAACAGGAATATTTCCTGCATGTGCTGCTAAAATTCCATTTTTACTATCTTCTAAAACAAGGGCATCTTCTTTACTTACCCCTAGTAACTCAACTGCTTTTAAAAAAATATCTGGGGCTGGCTTCCCATGTTGGATTTGGTCACCACCAATAATGGCATCAAAATAATGATCAACTTTAATACTCTTTAAATTAGATAAAACACGTTCATAACGTGTTGAAGAAGCCACTGCCATTTTAATATTTTTCTTTTTTAAATCTTCTAATAAATCATATAAACCTTTTTTTACTTCTAAAGGATGACTATTAAAATATTCTTTTCTTAATTGATCTCGATAATCTTTAATCTTTTGATAAGGATAATCTTCACCAAAAACACTATGATAATAAGCTTTTGATGTCTTTTCATTTGTACCAATCAAATGATAAAACATATCTTCAGTAATTTCATAACCAAACCTTTCATGAGATGTTTTCACTAACATCTTTCCTACAGGTTCTGTATCAATCATCAAACCATCCATATCAAAAATAACAGCATTTAATTCTAACATACTACACTCTCACTTTCTTAGGCATTCTAAAGAAAAGTGTCACTACAAAAGCAATCGTAATTCCTGCAAATAAGAATAAATAGAAACCATTCATTCCTATGGAATCAATAATTCTACCTCCAATTAATTGGAAAAGCATTGCACCTACGCCTTTACCAAGCATAGCTTGAATTCCATAGGCTGTAGAGACATATTCTTCTTTTACTAAAGCCATTACTAATCTTACAGTAATCATCGTAAAGAGTACAGTAGAAAAACCTTTAAATACAAAAACATAAATAATCATATTAACAGAAGGTAAAGTTGCATACCATGCAAAATTGATCATTGACATGATAATCGCAAACATCATGATATAACGATAAGGTATCTTTTTAATGATATAGTCTGTTGCTAGAATCATCGGAATTTCAAATAATGTCGCAAAAAGTTGGTAGGTTCCTACTTGTGAAGCTGTTCCACCTTGAGATTTAATAAATAATGATAAATAGTTAAAGTTTGTGGAGCATGCTCCCCAAAAGAAAAAGGAAATCACTAGAAAGAGCATAAATGGTATATTATGAACAAGCTCTTTCATAACAACAACTGTCGATAATTTATTTTCTTCTTTTTCAGGAACTTCTGAAAGCTTTGGATCAGAAACCATATAAATACAAATAATGGTAATTAATGTTCCTAAAATACCAGCTATGAAGTTCGCAAATGGTGAAATATATTGATATAAAAGTCCACTGACTTGTGCCATAATGGCATAACCTACAGAACCCCATAAACGAATCTTACCAAATTGATAAGGTGAAGAAACACCAATACGATCTGTTAAAGGAGTAACAGCATTCATAAAAGATACTGCTAGACCTGATGATAAAAGTAAAATCCAAAAATTACGACTAATTGCAAAAATAAACATGCAAACAATATTTGCAAATGATAATAAAATAGATACTTTTCTTGGTGATTGCCACTTATCTGCCAAGTATCCAAAAAATGGTTGAGTTGCAATAGATAAAAGTGGTGCAAAGGATACAATGTAAGCAATTTGTGAGGCTGACATTCCTATATCTTGACAATACATTGATAAAACAACTGTAAAGGCACCATACCCTAAATAAAAAAAACATGAAATACCTGCATGAAATAAATAATGATCTCTTAATTTACTCATATAAGCCCTCCCTATGTAAAAGACATTATATAGAATATCTTTAAAAGAAAAGAAGTCTTTTCATTTTTTGAAAGACTTCTTTATTTATTTAAAGATTTAACATAGTTACAAATAATATCTTTGATTGTTTCATTCCCTAATTTACAATCTAAACATAAATCATAATTTGATTTATCACCCCATATTTTATTAGAAATAACTTCATAATAACTTTTTCTAGAATGATCCGATTTATGAATATATCGAAGAGCATCCTCATGACTATCATGATAAATTTCCATTACTTTATTTAGACGATATTCTAAAGGAGCATATAAGAAGATTCTTACTAATTTTTCATCTTCTTTTAAAATATAATCTGCAGCTCTTCCAACAATAACACAATTTCCTTTCTTAGCAATTTCTTTAATAACATTTGATAAAAGAATAATTGAATTTTTATTGATGTCTAATGATAAGAATTGACTATAAATATAATCTTCACTTTCTTTATTACTTACAAATCCATGTTTAAGAGCAAATTCTTTGATTCTTTCTTTATCATAAAATTCAATGTTTAATTCTTTAGCGACTTGTCTCGCAATTTCTTTTCCATTTGTGCCATGTTCTCTTGAAATAGCAATTACTAAATTATTTGTTATACTTTCATTTTTAATAGGGCTTATTCTTTCATTATATGATTTTTTCAAGATAATAAGTGAAACAATAACTGTCAACAATTCAGAAATTGGAAATGTCCACCAAACAAGCGTTGTTACATTTTCTGTTAAAGTAAAGAAGTAGGCTATTGGAAATACAAAAATAACCAAGCGAAGTAAAGCAATAATTAAAGGTCTAATAGCATAACCAATAGATTGTAAAACACCTTGAATCGCGACAGAAATACCCATAAAAACAAATCCCAGACTTGCTATATGTAAAGCTGTACTACAAATATCAATCATTTCTTGTGTACTTCCTGATAATCCAAATAATTGTGATAATGGATGAGCAAGAAGTTCAAATAATAAAGTAATCATTAAAGAAACAATGATTGTATCAACAATACCAAACTTAATACATTCATCTATTCTTTTTCTATCTTTCATTCCATAATTAAAAGATAAAATGGAAATAATTGTATTAGACAATCCAAATGCTGAAAATAAAGCAATTTGTTGGATCTTATAGTAAATACCAAAAGAACCAATTAAAATAGCTGGATCAACTTGAGCTAATCCTAATATAGCATTCATTCCTGCCATCATCACTGCAAGTAAACATTGCATTAAAGCAGCTGAAGCACCAATCATATAGATTCCTTTAATTAGAGAAGCATTCGCTTTGATATAACAAATATTTCCATTAATTTCTTTATTTTTATAATAATGAAAATACATTGCTACAAATAAAGAAACAAATTGTCCAATAATTGTTGCTAAAGCGGCTCCCGCAACTCCCATCTTCATAGGATAAATAAAGATATAATCTAAAACAATATTTGTAAGTGCTCCTGATATTTGAGCAATTGTTGAAAAGTGTGTTTTACCTGTTGATTGTAGAAATCTTTCATAGACGGTAAAACCAATAGAACCATAAGAAAAACAACAACAAATTTTAAGATAGGTTGTTCCCATTTTAATAACCTTTTGATTACTTCCAGCAAACAATCTTATAAATTTTTCTGACCCAAATAATCCAAACACTAAGAAAACAACATAAATACAAATACTTAAAAAGATTCCTGTTCCGGCAATCTTATTAACTTTATCTTTATTTTGTTCACCTAAACTTTTAGATAATAAAGCATTAATACCAACACCGGTTCCTACACCAATAGCGATAATTAATAATTGAATAGGAAAAGCTAAAGTTAAGGCTTGATTAGCAATAACTCCATCACTTCCCATGTTTGTTATAAATATACTATCTATAACATTATAGAGAGCTTGTAAAACCATTGATATGATCATTGGTAATCCCATCTTCAAAAATAATTTTTTTAAAGGCACTACGGCCATCTTATTTTTTTCCATCATTTCCTCCTTTTTTGTATAAAAAAATGCGCAAGTATCAATCTCCAAATAGATTGGACTTACGCATTTAGCTACACATCATTTTTACAAAAGCATTATAACAAAAAATCAAAAATGATGTAAGAATTTTTTAATCTAATTCAAATTGTCCTGTATAAAGTTGATAATAACGTCCTTTCTTTTCAAGCAATTCATCATGACTACCACGTTCAATAATTTGTCCATGATCTAAGACCATGATGGCATCAGAATTTCTAACTGTAGATAGACGATGAGCAATCACGAAAACTGTTCTATTTTCCATTAAACGATCCATTCCTTTTTCAATCAACTTTTCAGTACGGGTATCAATCGAACTTGTTGCTTCATCTAAAATCAATACAGGTGGATTACAAATAGCTGCTCTAGCAATCGCTAAGAGCTGTCTTTGCCCTTGTGAAAGATTTGTTCCATCACTAGAAAGCATTGTTTGATAACCATTTGGTAATCTTCTAATAAAGCTATCTGCATTAGCTAGTTTAGCGGCTTCAATAACTTCTTCATCACTTGCATCAAGTTTTCCATAACGAATATTATCCGCAATAGTTCCCGTAAATAAATGAGTGTCCTGTAAAACAATAGAAATCGATTTTCTTAAATCATCTTTTTTAATCAATTTTACATCAATACCATCATAAGTAATTGACCCTTTCGTAATATCATAGAAACGATTAATTAAGTTAATGATTGTTGTTTTCCCAGCCCCTGTACTTCCAACAAAAGCAATTTTTTGTCCCGGTTTTGCAAAAAGATTAATATCTTTTAAAATCGGATGTGTTTCATTGTAACCAAAAACAACATCATGGAAACGAACATCTCCTTTTAATTCAACAAGTTCAATGCCATTGTCTCTTGGATGTCTCCAAGCCCAATATCCTGTATAATGGTCACTTTCTTGCATTGAACCATCTTCTAAGATTTCTACTTGTGTTAATGTCACTTTCCCTTCATCAACTTCTTCACTTTCATTCATTAAATCAAAGATTCTTTCGGCACCTGCCATGGCAGCAAGAATAAAGTTTAATTGTTGTGTAAATTGATTAATAGGCATTGCTGTTTGTCTTACAAAGACAAGATAAGATGATAAACTTCCTAGATCCATAATACCATTAATAGCAAATAAACCACCGATACTTGCGACAAGAGCATAGTTGAAATAAGAAATAGAAACAACAGTTGGTATTGTTCTTCCTGAATAAGTTAATGCTTCTACTGCTGAATCATAAAGTTCTTGGTTTCGATAATCAAATTCAATTGAGTTTTCTTTTTCATGGTTAAAGACTTTAACAACTTTGATACCATCAACCATTTCTTCAATGAAACCATTTAAATAACCCATGGCATTTTGTTGTTTCTTAAAGTATTTTTTACTTCTTTGACTTAAATATTGAATTAAAAAATACATTAAGATCATACAAGCAAATACAATCAAGGATAATTTCCAACTTAATACAAAGATCAAAAAGAGTGTACCTACAATCATAATAAAACTTTGAATCAATGTATCAAAACAGTTATTTAAAGCATCTTGAATCGTATCTAAATCGTTGGTAAAGCGACTCATGATTTCTCCATGAGGGTGTCCATCAAAATAAGAAATAGGTAATTTTTGCATTTTCGCAAATAAATCATTTCTTAATTCTTGGACAATACTTTGAGCAGTATGTACCATTAATTGTTTATAAATAGCTGTAGCAGTAGCTCCTATAAAATAAACAATCGCCATTAAAACAATAAATGAAACGAGTCCATGATAATCATTTTTTAAAACATAACGATTAACGACTGTTTTAATTTGATAAGTCCCCCATAAACTAATCGAAGTCGAAAGAATAACAAGCAATCCAATAAAAACAAAAGCGTATTTATGATTACCAATATATTTCTTAAAAGATGAAAGCGTCTTTTTCATATTTTTTGGTTTCGCATTTGTAAGTTGTCTAGCCATTATAAATCAACTCCTTTCAATTGAGAATCATAGATTTCTTGATAAATTTCATCATTCTTTAATAACTCTTCATGATTTCCAATTGCATGAATTTTTCCATTATCTAAGATAATGATTTGATTAGCATGTTGAAGTGAAGAAATACGTTGAGCTATAATAATCTTTGTTGTTCCTTTTAAAGAAGCTAAAGCTTCTTTAATACTTGCTTCTGTCGCTGTATCAACTGCACTTGTTGAATCATCTAAAATAAGAATTTTAGGATGTTTCAATAATGCTCTAGCAATACATAAACGTTGTTTTTGTCCACCAGAAACATTGACACCACCTTGTTCTAGATACGTATCATAACCTTCTGGAAAGTTTTCAATAAATTCATCCACACAAGCTTGTTTACAAGCCCATTTAATTTCTTCATCACTGGCTTCTTTATTTCCCCATAAAAGATTTTCTTTCACTGTTCCAGAAAATAAAGTATTTTTTTGTAAAACCATTCCTACTTGATCTCTTAAATATTCTAAGGAATAATCTTTGACATTATGTCCATCAATCAATATTTCTCCTTCACTTACATCTTAAAGACGAGCAATCAATTGAACTAAACTTGTTTTAGCTGAACCTGTTCCTCCTAAGATACCTACTGTAGAACCTGGTTCAATATGTAAATTAATATTACTTAAAACATTTTCTTGAGCACTTTCTTTATATTTAAATGAAACATTTTTAAATTCAATTTCACCTTGATTCATTTCAATTATTGGATCAATTGGATCATGTAAATTATTCACTTCATCTAAAACATCTACAATACGTTTACAACTTGCAAGTGAACGAGTCAACATTAAGAAAACATTTGAAATCATCATTAATGCATTTAGAATTTGTAAGACATAACTTAAAAATCCGGTAAGTTGCCCAACTTTCATTTCACCAGCAAAGATCATTTGACTTCCAAAGAAAAGAATACAAACGATTGTGGTATACATCATATATTGAAATAAAGGCATGTTGAGTACTGAATAACGAAAAGCTTTTTCACTATGAGTTCTAAGTTCTTGATTGATTTTTTCAAACTTTTCGTTTTCATAATCACTTTTAACATAAGCTTTTACTGTACGAATCGCAATTAAGTTTTCTTGAACAACTGTATTGACTTCATCGACATTACTTTGCATAAAGCGAAATAATGGTCCGACTGTTTTAACAATAAAAAATAAACCAATTCCTAAAATAGGTGCAACGACAATAAAAATCAAAGCAAGTTTGGCATTCATCTTAATTGATAAAAATAAAGCCATTGAAAACATAAATGGTGCTCTTACAAGTGGTCTAAAACCATTACAAATAGCATTTTGAATAATCGTCACATCACTTGTAAGTCGTGTAATTAAAGAAGAGGTTGAAAAATGATCTGAATTTGAAAAAGAAAAGTTTTGTACTTTTTCAAATTCAGTTTTTCTTATTTCAAAACCAACCCCTTGACCAGCAACAGCCGCATAACGTGAATAAAGGATTCCTAATACTAAAGCAATTAAAGCGCAAACTGCCATTAAAACACCTTGCATAATAATATAATGTTGATCTTTTTGAGCTACTCCAATATCAATAATATTAGCCATCAATACTGGAATAACTAATTCAAAGACCGTTTCTCCTACAACACATAAAAACGCTAGAATAAACGCTTTTTTATATTTTTTTGCAAATGGTATTAAACGTTTAATCATAAAATAACTCCCCCTATAATTCTTTATTTGTCAGATTTTTATACATACGATTTAAAAAATCTTCAAATTGTTCCTTTTCTTCCTCACTAAAATCTTTCAAAGAAATATTTTCAATTTCAATACAGTGAGCATTCCATTTTTTTAAAGACTCTTTTCCATATTCTGTAATATTTAATTGATAAGCTCTTTTATTTTTAGGATTGATCTTTCTTGTCAACATTTCCTTTTTCTCTAAGTTATCAATCATCTTACTGACAGTAGCACTTTCAATATCGCATTCATCCGCAATATCTTTTAATTTACAGTCTTGATGAGCATTTAAATACCTCAAAACCTTAGGTTGTCCTGGTGATAGATGATACTCATCCATCGTTTCTCGATTCTTTTTACTTTGAGCATGTTGTGTTTTAAACAACATCAAATAAAATGGTGTCTTCATAATACCTCCTATATTAGCATCCTAACTATTAGCATCCTAACATTATTCCTATAAAGAAAAAAAGTCAAGAAAAAAGCTTTGGACAATATCCAAAACTTTATCTAATAACTTTTTGAATCATTCGATTCATTGTATATACAATGATAATACCTACAGGTATCATCACACATGATTTTAAAATTCTTACAAATTGTGATGCAAAGAATGGTATTCCATACATTGTTTGTAACCAATATGGTATTAAAAACATCGTTACTGTTAGTTCAATAGCCACAACTGATAGAATACTTAAATGAAATAAGCGTAAATCTTTTTCTTTGAGTTTATTTTTATAATATCTTATAAAAATAAAGAGAATAGTAAGCATTGCTGCAATGATGACAAAGATTGTAAATTTAATTGGTAATGTTACTTGATATGAAGATCCTGAAATATTAACTTCATTGATTTTAAAAACATAAAGACATCCTAGTAACGAAATAATGACCATTACTATTTTTACAATTCTTTCTAATAATCTTTCATTTTTTTCATTTAAATAAATCTTTAATAGACATGGTATTTCAGTTTGTAAAACCGCATTTAAAGTAAATCCTAAAAATGGAAATCCTCCAGCATTTGCTAGAACAAGACCTAGAAAATCTGTGGCAATAGAAACTATAAAACAATACCCTGGTTGTAATGTTAAACCAGCAACGATTAAAGGTAATACCTCTAATGTAATTTTTAAACTTGGAAAGCCAAGAAAAGGTACCATCACAGCTAACCTTTTTAAAATAATAGCTAGAATGACAAATAAAGCCCCCAATGTCACTTGTCGCACATCGCTTTTCATTGGATATTTATAAAAAACAAATATCCCAATCGAAACAATAATAACCCCTAAAATAATTTGAATCATCGTTTGATTGCTACTTAAAAAAACCAATTGTTCCTGCTTCGTCCTCTTATAAGTCCACAGGCGTTAATTCCGGTAAGAAACCGTACATATGTTTTTTCCCACTTCGTCCTCTTTCTAGTCCATGGGCGTTAATTCCGATATAAAACCGTACATATGCTTTCCCGCTTCGTCCTCTTGCTAGTCCACGGGCGTTAATTCCGATATAAAACCGTACACAATTGCTACTAAAAGTAGACTCCTCCTTCTTTATTATTTGCTATGAATCTTTTGTAATAAGTATTTCCTTACTTCAGAAATAAAATACAATGATCCCGTAATCAAAAATGTTCCTTCTTGTAAATAAATATCGTCTAAAGCTTTTCTAAAGTCCGGTTCAATTTTTACCGGATAGTCCCCTGCTAATAATTTTGCACTTTGACTACGTGGATGTTTAAATTCACAGACGGTTATATCATACGTCAAATCTAATAATCTTTCAATCATATAGTCCGTATCTTTATCTCTTAATGCTGAAAAGATGATTTTTAAATTATGTAATTTACGTGCAGAACGATAGAGTTCATCAACACCTTCTCGATTATGGGCCCCATCTAAAATAATCAGTGGTTTTTCACTTATGATTTCAAAACGTCCTGCCCACTTAGCTTCAAATAAACCTTCAACAATTGAAGATTCATCTAATTCAATAAAATGATGTTCCTTTAAATATAATAAGGTTTCTAATGCTAAAGCACTATTTTCAATTTGATAAAGAGCTGGTGTATTTAAAACAATATTATAATCCTTATATGTATATTTAACATTTTCACCATCTTGTAAATCATGAATACGATCTAAACGAATCAAATGACTATGACGTTTTTCACAAGTATCTCTAAAAATATCAACACATTCTTGTTTATGTTCTCCGGTAATAAAATCAACATGATCTTTAATAATTCCCGCTTTCGCTCTAGCAATACTTTCATAGCTATCACCTAAATAATCCATATGATCTAAACCAATATTCGTATTAACACAAACCATTGGTAAAATAATATTCGTTGCATCTAATTCTCCACCTAAACCAACTTCATAAATAGCATAGTCGACTCCTTGATAAATAAAATAAAGAATAGAAATAAAAACTTCTATTTCAAATAAAGAAATCTCATACTTTAACCAATTATCCACATATCTATTAGCAACGTCAACAATAAATTGTTCCTTGATCCATTCATCATTGATACGTACGACATCTAACCTAGAAATAAGTGCTGGTGAAGTAAAAGTTCCTACAATATACCCCTGTTTTTTTAAAACTTCTTTCATGTAATTAACAGTCGAACCTTTCCCATTTGTTCCACAAACATGGATACATTTTAAAGCATGTTGGATATTATAAAATTCTTGCATATATTTTTTAAAGTTATCTAAACTATAGACACGATCTTTTTGTTGATGAATAAAGTCATAGACTTCTTCATAGTGTTTAAATTGTTTTTTTGTTTTTATTTGTATGATTTTATTTTGATAAACGATATCTTTTAGAGCTATTTTTTTAATGACTGCTATTAATTGTTGTTTAATTTCATCAGTTCCTAAACAAAGTTCTATTTCATTTTTGATAACATCAAAAATAATAACCCCATTGATATTTTGATTTTCATTGATATAAATAATCTTTTGATTTTGTTTTAAATATTCTTTTGTTATTTCTTCTTGATGGATAAATTGTATTAATTCATCCATTCTTTTTTCATTTAATAATTTGATAGACATAATTTCACCCACAAATATTATAAAGGATTAAAAAAAAAGGACAATGTCCTTTTTCTAAAATTTTTCAAATTGTTCAATATCTAATACAAAAACTGTTGCTCCACCAACAAGTACATCTACCATGATTGGAGTAAAGAATTCTCCCATTTCAGTAGGTGGAACAGTAGGTTCTTTTTCTACACGTTTTTTAGAATTTTCTTTAATAATACCTACAGCATGTTCAACTTTATCATCATTTGTTCCAATAAAGAATGTTGTATTTCCTTTCTTTAAGAATCCACCTGTTGTTGATAATTTTGTAACGAAGTATCCTTCTTCTGTAAGTGCGGCTTGTACTGATGAACTATCATCAGAATTTACGATAGCAATAATTAATTTCATAAGCCATCCCTCCTGTATATTTATATTTTACACCAAATAAAATAATTATTAAAGTTTTTCACCATGAAGTATTGGTAAAAATTTTCTTTCATAATCATTTAAAACATAAGTATCCGTCATCATTGATAAATAATCAGAAACAATCAAAGGATTGGGCATATTTTGATAATTTTCTACCATCTTATTTTTAAACTTAACAATATTCGAATCTTGATCATTATTTTCCAATTCTTCTAAATAAACATCAAAGAGTTCTTTAACCATTCTTGAAAGTTTAGCATTTTCTTTTTCAAGAACAGGATGATGATGGACTTTTTCTCCTAAAAAGGAAAGTAGGGATGATAATACTTCAAAGACTTCATGAGAAAAACGTAAATATGGTTTTTGATAACTATGAATCATCAAATCACCAATTAATTTATTCATAATTGATTTATTATTATCTCCTAATACTTTTACTACATTTTCAGGAAGATCTTTCTTTTGTAAGATACCTACACTCATAGCATCTTCAATATCTTTTCCAATATAAGAAATCACATCTGAAATACGAACCACACATCCTTCTAAAGTCATTGGTTTTAACTCAAGACTGGCATTTTCTTTATGCCAACAATCATGATACTCTTGTAAGAATTGTTTTTTTGTTTTTTTACGATCTGGTTCATATTTTTTAGAAAGCATTTCACCATTATGACACAAAATAGCATCTAAGACTTGTAAAGAAACATTATAGCCTTTCCCATTTCTTTCTAAATAAAGAATATTTCGTACACTATTAGCATTATGACAAAAATATCCAAAACCTTTTTCTTGTAGTTTTTCATTCAACGCTCTTTCTCCTACATGACCATAAGGAGCATGTCCTAAATCATGTCCTAAAGCAGCCGCTTCAATTAAATCTAAATTTAAATTCAAACCTTTTCCTATTTGTCTGGCAATACGTGAAACCCATTGAACATGGATGGAACGTTTAGAAATATGGGCACTTTGAAAAAATGAAAGAGCCTGTGTTTTATCTGTGTAACGTTGATAAGATTTACAATATAAAATACGATCAATATCTTCTTCAAAAGGCCAACGAATATCAAATTCTTCATGTTCACTTTCTTCTTTTCTTAATTTTTGGCATTCACTTGTTTTACAAGCATAGGGAGAAAGTGTTCGATCATATTCTTTTGTTCTCTTTATAGTATTTTTTATAATTTTTTCTTCTTCTTTCATACTTGTCACCTATTTTATTATATACTTTTTTCAAAAGAGATGCTCCAACAATGTTTTAAAAGCAATTAAAATCAAAACAATGCCCCCAAAAATAAGTGCCTTATTTTGAAACTTATTGTTTAAATAACGTCCAATTTGTAAAGCAAACAAACATAATAGAAAAGTAATAATTCCTATAATCAATAAAGCTTGATAAATAGCTACTTCTAAAAAAGCAAAAGTCATACCAATAGCAAAAGCATCAATACTTGTTGCAAAAGCAAGAATTGTTAAATCTAATAATTTAAAATTATAATTTGTTTCTTCTTCACTAAAAGCATCTTTTAACATATTGATGCCAACAATCATTAAAAAGATAAAAGCGATATAATGATCATAGGCTTGTATCTTTTTTGAAAATACACATCCTAAATGATATCCTAAAAAAGGCATCAATGCCTGAAAAAAGCCAAAATAAAAAGCAATGAAGCTTTGTTTCTTAATATTTCCTTTTGGCATAGAAATACCATACATCATCGAAACAGTAAAAGCATCCATCGCTAATGAAATTGAAATAACAACAAGTTCAAATAATGACACATTATCTCTCTCCTTTGAGTAATACCTCACTACATTTCAAACCATCAATTGCACTTGACATAATACCTCCAGCATATCCAGCACCTTCGCCAATTGGATAAATACCTTTAATATTACTTTCCATATTTTCATCTCGATAAAAACGGATTGGTGCAGAACTTCTTGATTCAACACCAAGTAATGTGGCATTACTTGTAAATCCATTAATCTTATTATTCATTAAAAGAAGTCCTTCTTTTAAATTTATATTCAAGATTTCAGGAAGTAATGCATTGAGATTAGCATTTTTAACTCTTTTTAAACTTGTTTCAATATTTTCAATACCTTCTTTATTTTCTAAATAATCTTCTACTTTTTGAACAGGTATTGAATAATCACTTCCACCGAGTTCAAAAGCTTTTTCTTCCAATTTTCTTTGAAAATACATCCCAGCAAGAGGATGTGAACTACCAAAATCATCAGGTGTCACATTGACTAAGACAGCACTATTAGCGTATTTATTATCACGTTTGTAATTAGACATACCGTTAACAACCAGTCTTTTTTCTTCACTGGCTGCATTCATGACATAACCACCAGGACACATACAGAAAGTATAGACTCCTCTTTTTTGACTTGTATGCACCGCCAATTTATAATCAGCCGCTTTTAATGCAGGATGATCATAGAATTTTCCATATTGGCTTTTATTAATAAATTCTTGACTGTGTTCAATACGCATTCCTACTGCAAAAGCTTTTTGAGAAATTTCTAATTGTTTTTGATAAAGCATTTCATATGTTTTTCTCGCACTATGACCAATAGCCAATACCAGTTGATCTACTTTTTCTTTATATGTTCCTTCATTATTTTCTAAAACAACTTCTTTTAATTGATTATCTTCAATAATGATATCTACTAATTTTGTTTCAAAACGAACATCTCCACATTTTTCAATATCTTTTCTGATATTTTTAACCACATTAATTAAAACATCTGTTCCTAAATGTGGTTTATTTAAATAAAGAATATCTTCACTTGCACCATGTTCATAAAAAGTATTCAATACAAATTGTTTACGATAATCCTTAATACCTGTCGTCAACTTTCCATCAGAGAACGTTCCTGCTCCTCCTTCTCCAAATTGAACATTACTTTGAGTATTTAACTTACCTGTTTCTAAATAAGTATCAATGTCTTTTTTTCTTTCATCAACACATTTACCTTGTTCAATCAAGATTACCTTTTGCCCACTACGCGCTAAATTATAGGCACAGAATAATCCTGCTGGCCCACTTCCAACAACCATAATTGTTTGATTATTTGGTGTTAACTTGTCATAATGATATTCTTTAACTTTACTTACTTGTTTACTATGTGTTTTTAATAATTGATCTTCATCGACATATTCAAAAGTAAAGCCCATATTAAAATGTACTTTATTCTTTCTTCTTGCATCGACTGCCTTTTTAGCAATCTTTACATTCTTTACTTGTGATTTTCTTATATTTAATGTATTCGCAATAACTTTAGCATAATCTTTTTCATCTAAAGAAACTGCAATATTACTTACTTTTAACATACCTTCTCCTATCTCTTTATTTTCCAATATCCTTTTTTGTTATTTCCAACTCTTTCAATAATTCCTAAATCCTTTAACTTTTTAATATTATTTGAAATACTCTTTCTACTCATTTTCATAATATTTGCAAGTTCGGTAATTGTATATCCAGGATCATCATATAGGGATTCTAGTATCTTATTCATTGTATCGTTCACCCTATTAGTCACCTAAGATTACTAAACTACTTATCTTCTCTAAAAGATTTTGCCACATGTACACCACTTGCAAAAGCAAAATGTAAATTGTAACCTCCACAATCACCATCAACATCCAAAGCTTCTCCACAAACATAAATGCCTGGATATTTCTTAAGTTGTAAATTTTCATCTACTTCTTTTAAAGAAACGCCTCCATGACAAACTTGTGCTTTTTCAATTGACATAGTATCAAGAATCTTTATTTCCATATATTGAGGATCAATATTTTTTTCTTTAAAAACCTGAACGATTTTTTCATGAAAGAATCCTTCCAAACCATAGTGTTGAAATTCTTCTTTTTCAATATCAGGCAATAAATTTAAAACAAGTTTTGGATTTTTTAAATGCTCTAAATATCTAGATAATTGCATAACACAAATACCTGATAGACCATAATCTGTAAACATGATTTCTCCTGTTTGTTTTTCAATCAATTGATTTTGATCATAAAGCATTGCAATTCCCTTTACTCTTTGTCCTTTTAAAGCTTTAAAAACGGGTTTTGTTTTTACTTGAACAAGACTTGGTGTAAATGGAATCATGGAAATAGGCATTTTTTCTAACATTTTTAAATTATTTTGTCCTGATAAATGACTCGCAGGTGAACCTGTTGCAATGACTATTTTATCTGCTTGATAATGTCCATTAGTCGTAATAATTTCATATGTTTTAGCTTTTTTTATTGCTAGAACCTCACAATTATCGATATACGATACATTATCCATATTTTTCATTAAAGCATTTTTAACAGATAAACTTGAAAGTGAATATGGATAAACAAGGTTCTTTTCATAACGTAGTTTTAAAGAAAGTTGTTTAAAAAAATTGACAACATCAAATTCTTTAATTAATTTTTCTATTAAAGGGTCTTGATGATTATAGTACTTAATATCCATATTCAAATTTGAAACATTACATCTTCCATTACCGCTAGCAAGTATTTTTCTAGCTGCTTTATTAGATTGTTCCAAGACAATAATATTATATTTATTTGTTTTTACTAATTCATTCATACATGCAAGTCCACTTGCACCTGCTCCAATAATAACAATTGTTTCCATCTTTATCCCTCATTTGCTTTTTCATTATACATGAACAAAACTCGTTTGTCATTTATATTAAACCTTGAAAAACCTCGATGTATTCGCTATAATAACCAAGTATTGAGATTACATACAATTAAGGAGGCTTTTTTATGGGTAGAGCACATGAAGTGCGTAAAGTTGCTATGGCAAAAACTGCTGCAGCAAAAGCAAAATTATATTCTCGTTATGGAAAAGAAATCTATTTAGCTGCTAAAGCTGGTGGTACTGATCCAGATGGTAACTTAGCATTAAGAAGAATTATTGCTAAAGCTAAAAAAGAACAAGTTCCTGCTGACGTTATTAAACGTGCAGTTGATAAAGTAAAAAGTGGAGCTACTGAAGATTATCAAGAAAAAACATTTGAAGGATATGGTCCAAGTGGTTCAACTGTTATTGTTAAATGCTTAACTGATAATATTAATCGTACTATTTCTCAAGTACGTCCTGCATTTACAAAATCTAAAGCTAAATTAGGAAATGAAGGTTCAGTATCTTATTTATATGATACATATTCTATTTTAACTTTTAAAGGATTAGATGAAGAACAAACTTTAGAAGCTTTAATGGAAGGTGAAGCCGATTGTCAAGAAATTGAAACTCATGAAGATGGTTCAATTGAATTGACTGGTGCACCAACTGATTTATATAAAATGAAAGATGCTATTGAAGCAGCTTGTCCTAATGCTGAATTTGATGTAGAAGAAATCGCTACAACACCTCAAGAATATGTATCTCTTGAAGGTGAAGATATGGAATTATTTGAAAGATTAATGAATCTTTTAAATGCTTGTGATGATGTAGATAAAATCTACCATAACGTTGAAAATTATGAAGGAGAATAATTCTCCTTCTTTTTCTTTATAATGAAAAAATGAAAGATGTTTTGTCTCTTTCATTTTTTTATTTACTAACAACTTTTATCCCATGACATTTGCCAAAATGCAAGTTCATATCTTGAACATGCTACAAAGATATCAATAAGATGTTGAATTTGTTTTTCTGTATAATCTTTAGTAAGTTGATTCATTGTTTCTATTAAAATAATATTACCACTAGCATATTCATTAGAAGCATAGCCTTTGATCCAATCCCCATAAAATTCATCATTGATTGAATTTGGATTATTTTCAACAATCTTTTTCGCAATAACTTCATAACTATAAGCACAAGATAATATAGCTGCCAAGATTTCTGCTTCTCCTTCTTCATAAGCAACACGTAGCATATAAGAGGTATAAGATAAATTATCAAGTGATGGTTTCATATCATCTATTTCTTCTTGGCTTACATTAAATTTTCCCATATAACCACTATGAACATCTAATTCACCATTCATTACAGCAATATATTTAGCAAAAAGATTTGCTGTTTCTAAAGTTTTTGCTTTAGCAACTCCAATCGCAAAAACTTTAGCGTATTCTTTTAAATAAAGATAATCTTGCATAATATAATATTTAAATTTATCTTTATCTAATGAACCATCTTGTATTCCTTTAACAAAAGGATGTTCATTATAAGATTTCCATAGTTCTTTTGTTGCTTCTAACATCTTATCTGTTGTTTTCATAATCTTCCTCTTTTCATTACTTTAGAGTAATCACATATCTAGTTAGATTTTTTTATATTGAGATCCTTCTTGTAATTGCTTAGGCGTCATATTATAAATAGCATCAATAATATAATTTCGATAACTTGCATTACCATCTAACGCTGTTAATCTTTCATGTGCGATTTCTCCAGCAAGACCCATGGTACATACTGCAGCAACTGTTGCTTCCAATAATTGAGTAGGGTTTGCTGAAATAAAAGATGCTGTTAAAGCAGATAATTGACATCCTGTTCCTGTAATCGAAGACATCATTTCATGACCATTATAAATTGCATAAGCAATATTTTCATTGCATACTAAGTCAATAGCTCCTGTAATAGCGATAACTGCTCCTGTTTTTTTAGAAAACTCTTGAGCAAAACTGACAACTTCATGGATATTTTCTGCTGTCACTTTATCTGCAAGATTAGCATCAACACCCTTCGTTGTACCACTTCCTAAAGCTAAAGTTTTGATTTCTGAAATATTTCCACGAATAACTGAAAACTGAATTTCTTTTAATAACTTTAAAGCTGTTTGAGTTCTTAACGTAGATGCTCCAACTCCTACAGGATCTAATACAACTGGATGACGAAGTTCATTAGCTTTTTTCCCAGCAATGACCATTGATTCAATCGTACGCATATTAAGTGTTCCAATATTAATATTAAGTCCTGTACAAATCGAAGTAATTTCAGCAACTTCTTCTTGATCATCTGCCATAATTGGTGATGCTCCACATGCAAGAACGACATTAGCACAATCATTGACTGTAACATAATTTGTAATATTGTGAATGAGTGGACTTTTTTCTCTAACATTTTTTAACATTTCTTCTAACATATTTTCTCTCCTTGTTTTTTACAAGTTATTTCATAAATATGAAGATGACCAAACTTACCCATCATCAAAAACATAAACTTCGTTTATGAAATAACTTTATGGTAGTTCGGTCGATACTTTGTGGTATCCTCTCACGCTGGAACACAGCTTCCCTTCGCTTAATACAAGATTCAAGGCGCTCCCCTTCAATCCGCCACATATGTGGATACTTCTTTTTAAATAAAAAACAGGAGACATGCTCCTGTAAAAAAATCGAAATGTTGACTTCCTACGATGGCATTATCCATATCAGGTTAAAGGGTCGAAGTTTGATGACTTCCTCTCAGCCTGCATACAAGCTCCCCTGTTTCTATTTACATATTTAATGATACTCTTTATTTTTTTAAATACAAGTTTTATTCAATTTCTTCAATTTCATATTTACCTAAATAAATTAAAAAATTATTCATAATAATATCAATGGCCCAATAAAAGATAACAAAGACCGCAAGTCCAACAATAAATGCATATCTTAAAATTGTTACCATATATAAAGCCGGTATAAAGGCAATCATAATAGGAATAAATCCTACTCCTGAAGGAAAATGAATTTGATAAATACTATGACATTCTTTACATTCTTGTCTACCCTTATAAGCAAAAGCAGAATCTTTTATTTCATGACTACAATGATAACATCTCATTATAATGTACAAATCATTACTGTCATTGTTCCATCAAAATCAACTTCTTTTTGA
>OLPD01000357.1_pt1 | contig 37387 bp, 28 predicted proteins | sample 1672111 | NCBI WGS metagenome assembly OLPD01 (sample SAMEA3136646, study PRJEB25190) | human gut metagenome
GAACCCACGTATCCAGCTTGGAAGGCTGGTGTTCTACCATTGAACTACACCCGCACAGCTTGTTGTCTGTGCATCTCTGTCGCATCAACGAAGATTAGTATATATGATGAAACTGTATTTGTCAACACTAAATTTAAATTTTTTCTATTTTTTTAACAACATATACAAATTATCATCTGACAAACAATTCTGTCAGGCAGATAAAATCATCCGTTTCGCTGCTCAGCTCTATACCGAATAATTGCTATGCAGTTTATCAGAAGGAGCTTTCACTCCTCCTGATATAAGCAAATTTCCACCTGCTGCTTATTACTTTCCACGATGAAAGCCTGGACTTACTGTATATGATGGAACCTGTCAGGAAAACAAAATTTTACAGTGTTAACCAGAGATCAGTTCTCCCAATCCCATACATTCGTAGCTTCCACTGAACTTCTTGGTTTCTTGATCACAAGTTCAGGACTCTTCGCACTGACCTTGGTGTTTGCCGGAATAGATGCTGTAATAAAGGTATTACCTCCGATGATCGTATTCTCTCCGATCACAGTCTCACCGCCCAGCACAGAAGAGTTAGAATAAATCGTCACATTATCTCTGATCGTCGGATGTCTCTTCACATTGGCAAGCAGCTGTCCCTGACGGGTGGAAAGAGCACCAAGTGTCACACCCTGATACAGCTTCACATTCTTTCCAATCTCTGTAGTCTCACCGATTACAACACCGGTTCCATGGTCAATGAAGAAATATTCTCCAATCGTAGCACCCGGATTGATATCGATACCTGTATAACCATGTGCATATTCAGACATAATTCTTGGAATAAACGGCACATTTTCCAGATACAGAACATGTGCAAGTCTGTATACATAAATTGCATAAAATCCAGGATAAGAGAAAATGATCTCCTCTTTACTCTTGGCAGCCGGGTCACCGTCAAAACCTGCCTGCAGGTCAGTCAGCAGCATACGCTGAATTTCCGGAACATTTGCAAAAAATCGCTCTGTGATCTGCTCTGCATGTTCTTTGGCCTTCTGTTCTTCTTCACCCTGATATAAAAATGCAATCTCAATCTGCTCCTGCAAGCAGTCATACAGATCATTCAGGCGATATGCCACATAATGCTCCGGAAACACGCTGGCACTGGAATCCACACTGAAATATCCGGGAAAAATAATAGACCTCATATCTTTAATGAAGTTAATGATCTCTTTCTTATTTGGAAGACGTTCTCTGTCCTTTCCCAGAAAGAGTTCTTCTTTACGGTAAGTATCTGTCAGCTTCTCCACAGCCTCCAGAATTGTTTTCTTCTTATCTGTCATAATCGTCACCTATCTGCTTTCCTCGCAGCTGCTTATTATCCCCAGACAATAGCAATCCAGAGGGTACACAACCGCATTTTGTTATTATCTTATTACAGCAAAACCAATTCGTCAATAAAAAAAGAATTGACCTTTCCGTAGATTCCTTATATAATAAAAAACAGTTCCAGTTACACTTCAGAACTGTTTCTAATCTTAATATGGAGATGTACCCAAGAGGCTGAAGGGACCGCACTCGAAATGCGGCAGGCCGGGCAACCGGTGCGAGGGTTCAAATCCCTCCATCTCCGCTCTTTCTTTGTAAAATTCTTTATAATAAAAATGCACAATAAGCTTGACAATCGTTGCTTTTATATGTATAATTGCAACAGTAAAAGAAATTTTACAAGTTGGTTTTGATAGGGGATTGGTCAAATGGTATGATAGGGGTCTCCAAAACCTTTGGTGGGAGTTCGATTCTCTCATCCCCTGCTCTAAGGAACGTTCGATTTTCTCATTTGGTGAATTTCGAGCGTTTTATTTTAACTAAATGTTGTGAATAACCATTAAAATTATCAAAGAAATATTATAATGTTCAGTCAATGTGAATATTGTAGTATTTTTTTTTATAATCCGCGTCTGTTCATATATGTTTTATTATGTCAGGAGGCTAGAATATGTCTAAAACCTTCAACATTACCGGAACATGTTTTCCAGAGAAGCATTACATGGTCAATATTTCTGACAAACTTGCTCAAATCATTCCCATGGTAGATGCTGGTCAGTATTTCTGTATAAACCGCGCACGACAATATGGAAAATCTACAACTCTTCATGCACTCGTTTCCCAACTTTCAGATAAATATATTGTTTTTCCTCTTAGCTTTCAGCGAATGAGTACTGCAAAATTTAAAGATGAAGATACTTTCTGTCGGGCATTTGTGGAACGATTAAGAAGAACTGTTGAACCAGATTTTTCTTGATTTCCTTGGACAACTTCGAGATCTATATCTGAACCGTACTATATTATAGTAGTTTCCGGTATTCCCGTCTGCCGTCCACGACAGCGTAAATTGTTACAATCTGCTGAGATTCATTGACCTTGTAAAATACAAGATGCCGTTCCACGATCAGGACTCTGTAGCCCTGTCGGCGCAAGGTTGCATAGTGGGGAACACTGCCAGAATACGGAAAATCCTTTAAATTGTTAATTGCCTTTTCAATTTTATCCAGATAATTCAGTGCAATATCTACACTGCCGGAATCATCGGCAATATAGAAGATGATATCCCGGAGCTGTTCGTCTGCCTTATCTGTTCGCAAAATTTGGTAGCTCATCTGTTCCCCCTTGCTAATAATGCACTGCGGATATCGTCAAAAGTTTCCTGTACAGGTGCAACTCTGCCCTGTGTAACATCTTCTTCTGCATCAGCTAACGTACGTAACAGTTCCAGTTCTGCGGTCATTTGATTATATTCCTGTAATCCCATGAGAACAGTATCGCCGATGCCGTTTTTGGTAATAATAACAGGGGTTCGTTCTTCACGGCATGTTCTGGAAATTTCACTGTAATTGTTTCGTAATGCTGCGGATGGTCTGATAATTGCTTCCATATAATATTACCTCCTGTTCTTTGATAGTCATATTATATCATAATTTACATATATCGTTCAATGGTTTTCTCACTTTTAAATCAGGTACGAAAGAAGGTGTCCTTAATGACAATTCTTCCTTGTCTTGCTAATAATATCCCGCGATAACAAAACAAGGAGATTCATGTTTTCGGCATGAGTCTCCTTGTTTAAATATTATTTGAACCAGAGTAATAAATGTTCTACTTGTCCTGTTTTATCATTGACTACTGCTGTCATAATCTGAAAGCCACTTCCACCTTTAATCGGAACAATACTACCATTTTTTACATCCTCAGACTTTTGCCAGGTTTTCTGGAAATAAGATATAGCATCATACTGGAAAGACCAACCCTTTTTTAAATTAAAGGTGACTTTTGCTTTTTTATTGGCAAATTTAGAATAGAATATAACACGATAAGGGTCTGTATCAAATTTTTTTCCTGATATTGTTGTATTTCCTACCTTTACAGAAGCCACTGGGTTTACGTATTCTTTTACTGTTAAAGCACATTTACGTGTTATATTTCCTGCTTTGACAGTAACTAAAGTCTTTCCAACTTTTTTCGGATAAGCAAATACTCCAGAATTGTTTGCCTCTACTTTGGCGATAGCTGGGTTACGCACTGTTACAGATACAGAATTATTTCTTGTATCAATATTGCCAAGATTTAAATAACGTGAATTAAATAATGTAATTTTGTTACTTTTTCCCGGATATAAAGTGACAACCTGCTTTGTTAAAGAACTTTTTGGGTTTGCCGCCTGGACTGGGACTGCTGATAAAACCATAATGAAAATCAGTGAAAATGTTAAAATCTGTTTTAGTACTTTTTTCATGTTACTTTTTCCTTTCTTCACTTTGATAAAGTGTTTTATAGCTTATATTTTACTACGATGGCATTTTATACATTCATACTTAAGCTTAGAAAAAGGGGCTGTCTATTTGAACAAAAGCATTACTGCTTCCTGCTGTCCCGTTTTGTCATTAACTACATTTGTTATAACCACAAATCCACTGCCTCCTCTGATCGGGATAACAGCACCATTCTTTACATCTTCAGATTTCATCCAGTTTTTCTGCAGGTAAGATACGCCATCTACGAAAGACCAGCCTTTTTTCAGATTAAAGGTAATCTTAGCTTTTTTGTTGGCAAATCTGGAATAGGATACTACCCGATAAGCTTCTGTATCAAATTTTTTTCCTGCAATAGTTGAGTTTCCAACTTTTACGGATGCAATCGGATTTACATATTTTTTCACTGTAAGATTACACTTACGTGTTGTTTTCCCACTCTTTGCTGTAATTACAGTTTTTCCGACTTTCTTTGGAACTGCATATAGCTCAGAATAGATTGCATATGCTTCTGCAACAGATGAATTGCTGCTGCTCACAGAAGTCACCTTATCAGATTTCTTATCAAATGCCCCCATATATGTCCTCTGAAAGAAATAATTTTTGCTGGTTTTTGCCGGATACACTGTGAGTGTTTTTTTCGTTGGAAAATACTGCGGAATTCCTGCCTGAACCGGAACTGCCGCCACCACCATGGTCAAAATTAACACTGCTGTCAAAATTCTTTTCATTGTTCGCTTCATAGTCTTTCTTCTCACTTTCTCTAGAGCGTGTCTGAAAAAGACTTTCTGCAAGATGTGCGTCACAATTTGTGGGATATTTTGCCCGGATGAGGGCGCCGTAGCGGGCTACGGCAACTGAATTCGGGTGAAATATCCCGCAAAGTGGGGCGTGCAGATTGCGGGAATGATTTTTCAGACACGCTCTAGTACATTACTTTCAAAACAACTACTATCATCTGTAAACAATGTTCCCAGTGTTTACGACTTTTTTCTTCAAAAATTTCTTATTATTCCTTTATACAATCTTGAAGTATTTCTTAATGCTTCCTGAATACTTACCCTTGAAAGTAATCTTTACAGCATAAGTTCCTCTTGCAGTTAAACCTTTACTGTATGTTACTTTATAATAAGTCGGGCTGATTACTTTACCATCACTGCCTACTACTTTTACAGTTGGTTTCTGCGCATAACCGTTGTAATTATATTTTGTTTTAGATAAACGGATGGTTTTCGGATAATAAACCGTTCTGACCTTTCCCGTCTCACCACAGGATGAGCAAACCGGTGTAATTGTTCCGTTTTGTGTAACTGTAGCTTTGACTAGCTGATTTTTCCATTTATGAGTATGTGTCTGAAGGGTGAACTGATAATTTTCTCCATCCCATACCTGCAGATAATAATCGCCTGCTTCCAACTCCCATTCCCTTTCAAACACGGATACTGTTCCTCCGCTATGAAGCTCCTTTCCCACGGAATCATACAGACACCAGCTATTACTATTTACCCCCTTCCATATCATTTTTACCTTTTCATCCTTTGGCACTGTAAACTTATAATAATCCGTTTCATCATTTTCTGCTATCTGACCTTTGTATGTTTTATTTAATGAAATCTCATCTGCATCATCCAAAGTATTATTGGAACCTCCCTGGTCTTCAGGAATTGATTCATTTGCGCTCTTAAATCCTAAGTTAAAAATATAGGAGCCAGACCGGTTGCTATAATATTTGCTGGCAGAAAGATAATACTCACCTTTCGTCAGATTTATACTTGGTGAAAATGATCCTATTCCTGTAGAACCATCATCATAATAATCGCCAGATGAAGTAATTTTTACGCCCATATCATTATAAATTCTCCAACATAACCCAATATCACCTTTTACAGTTCCATTAATAGTTAAGGTTCCGGCTGAATTCAGCGTAAATTTATAGAAGTCAACAGCCCCTTTGTCAGGAAGCAATCCGCTGTAGCGTGTTTTCAGAGAAATTTCTGTAGCGCTATCAATATCACTTCCAGCCTCCGCATTGAGTGTTGCATCTTCATCGTTAACTTCCGGAACAAACTCTGTTATATCTGCATTCTCAGTTGTTTCTTATGCAACATCTGTACTGTCTGTAAATGTTTCCTCTGCGGCACCTTCTGTCATTACCTGTACTGCCTCGTTTTCAGATCCGCTGCTAAATTCTGCTGCCATGGCGGATGCTGGTGTGCTGACACATAATGCCGCTGCTAAAATCAGTGATAATACTTTCTGTTTTTTCATAATCTCTTTTCTCCTTTATGTGTTTTTTATTGTATTCACTATATAGACAATGTAAGTTTCGAAAAAGTTTTAAGATTTTTAAAATTTTTTTCGATTTATTTTTTTCTTTTCACTATACCAACAGGTAAAACTGAAAAAATACTCCAGACATTTTTTCATCTGGAGTACTTTTTTTATTGTATAACATTATTTATGAGAATTGTAGGAGCTACTAAACAACAAAGCAATTCACAGATATCAAGTCAAGGGCCAAATAGAACGTGAAAGCCTGCGTCAATCAGATATCTTTGCTATATGTTAATTCAATCCGCTCATATCCGAAATATCCATCCAGTTTAAGATCTTCTGAACCGGGAAGGTAGAGTAATCGGTGCTATAGTCTGAAGTATAAAGTGGTGTAGTATCGAATGTTAAAGTTCCATTCTGCAGGGTTCCACGATAATAGTTGGTCTCCATCGTTCTGATAGATGCAATCTCCTGTCTCAGGATTCCGTTTCCATCAGGTGCTGCTTCACAGCCCACAGTAAAACCATCTCCCGCAACGCGGTGTGCCTGATAATTTCCATCTGATCCATCACAAGTGTAAACGTGATAATCATACAAAAGGTATTTTCCGGAATCCTGGAACTCTGCACCAACAATCAATTCTGGTGTTCCATTCTGATCAATATCATACAAAGTATATACCTTCGTTCCTGTCAGATATTCCTGAGATACTTCCGGGAATGTGTATCCATCCTGATTTGCCGCCACACTCTGAAGAACGCTCTGATATGCACTTGTAACTGAGCCTTCTGCCTGAGTCTCCTGTGTGGTATCCGTCTGTTCCGGTGCAGGTTCTGCCTGGTTTTCTTCAAAATCTGTCTGCGTTCCATCCGGAGCCGGCTCTGCCTGATTTTCTCCTGGTGCTGGTTCTGCCTGATTTTCCGCAGAAGCGGCTGCAGTGTCATTATCAAAAACATCTGGAGCACCGGTATCTCCTTCTATTTTGATAATACGATACAGACCATTTCCCACGGGTACAAGTGTTGCAACTCTGTTTGAAGTAACCGAACCGTCTTCTGCACTTGTTTTCGTATAGATATAATGAATCTTCATTAAAGAATCTGTGTAGCTGGTATCAGTAATGGAAACAGTTGTAGACCAACTCAGTTCTGCCGGCCAAAAAATCACATATCCATTCTGTACCTGAATCGAACCCGATGCATAGCCTTCTGTAAACTGGAAATCTGTAAAGGATGAGAAATATCTGTTGACATCACTCTGCAAATACATACTCTCCCCGTCTCCTGTTGTCCCTTGTTTTTGAATCATACGTTCTCTGGAAGAATTAACACCCAGACACAGTTCATTTAATGTATAAACCGTATCATGCAAGGCTGCCGCATTGTCCGTAACCTCATCCACGCCATAAGCCAGTACAAATTCCAGTTCCTGTTTGTTAAGATTTCCGGCAATTCTGGAGGAATATTCATCATCTGCCAACTGCTGTACCGGAGGTGTGGTCGGGGTCGGCTCCGGGCTTGATGTTGGTGTAGCCGGAACCTCTGTTGGTTCCGGAGTAGCAGTCGAAGCGGATTCCTCCGGAGCTTCTGTTGGCTTCGGGTTCTCCTTTGCTTTTGCTTCTTCCTGCTGCACAGTCTCAGGCTTCTTCACTGAATTCTGATACTGAACAATTCCGGCTGCACCGCCTCCTGCTACTGCAATAGCTGCTACTGCTGCAATAACCTTTCCGGCAGTTGTATGCAGGAATGTTCGCCCCGCAGCTTTTCCGGCAGCTTTTCCAACATTTTTTCCCGCACTTCGACCTGCTGATCTGCCTGCCGTATTCTTGTTCACACTTTTGTGTTTACCGACAACTGCCTGTGTATTGGCTTTATTTAAAATTGTTGCTCTCTGTGCCTGAAGAACCGCCTGTGCAGTTGCAGCATATACATCGGATTTTCTGTCGCTGAGAAGCAAATATAACAGTAATCCCACAGGCGCAGCTGTGTAAAGCTGATATCCTTTCTTCTGCAGTGCTTCCGCTTTCGTCTTAATCGCTTTTCGACCATAAAGCAGTCTTGATTTCACAGTATTCTCTGATATTCCAAATGTTACTGCTATATCTTTGATACTCTGATCATCCAGATGATACATAAGGATACAGAGTCTCTGCTCATCAGATAGACTGTCGATGAGTTCATGCACCAGTTCCTGTGTTTCCTTCTGTGTATAGTTCCGTTCCGGCTGATACTGTGCTTTCTCATCTTCTATTTCATACTCAAAAAGATCTCCGTCCTCATTCTCCTGACTCATTTCGGAGAAAAGCAATGGCTTCTTCCTTGCAAGCATATTTCTGGCTGTGTTTGCCACGATTCTCCCAAGCCAGGACGGAAAATTCTCCGGATCACGTATGGTTCCCAGATATCTCCATGCTTTTATATAAGAATCCTGAACAACATCCATTGCATCATCTTCGTTCTTCATATATTTTAACGCAATGTAATACATATCATGCTGAGTAGATTCATATAACTGCGCAAATGCGCTTTCGTCGCCTTTGAGTGCTGCTTTTACAACTTTTTCGTAATTCACCATCTGTCTGTTACTCCTTATCGCCATAGTTCGACTTTGAATTTGTTATAGATTTTTCATTTACTATATTCAAGTCTTTATTTTTTGTTTCACTATACTGACAGATGATGTCCCGAAAAAGTTTTATCTTTTTTTTAATTTTTATTTTATTTTTCGCTTTTCTCTTTCTTCTGCATTTTTTCCGCATTGCTGTATGCCATTGCATAAAAGCACATCTTTCTTCAGAATCTGAGGTATCAGTGGGCTCTTGTCATCCAGTTGAGGTGTCATTCTCGGCGTACGTCTCTGGTAGAAAAGCTTCTCCTGGGTTGTATTCTTCAGATAACTCTGAATTCCAAATACAAAGGACATGTCCAACGGAACTCTGGACAAAAATACATGTTCTTTATCCACATGAAGTTCTTTGCAGAGAGAACTTATCATCTTTTTGTTTAATTCTCTGGACAGCTCCATTCTTACAGGATTCATTCGTCTTCTCTGTTTGATCAGATTTTCCATGGCATCTCTGTAATCCAGATCCTCATCATAAATAGTTTCTGTATCAATGTCTGCATTTCGGGTAATGCGGATCAGGGATTTCTCTTTGATTTCATAATTTTTGAACATTTTCGGCAGAAAATGGAGGATCAGTTCTTCAGAAAGCATAAAAGTACCCTTTCTGGTTGGAATATCGATCAATCTTTTAAATACTGTATTACTGCACGGAATAATAGCTGTTTTTGTTTTTCCTCCCTTTGTGATCAGTGATGCTACTGCATAAATACTCTTATTCTTCAGGAATGGAAATGGCTGCTGTTTACTTACAATGTTTGCAGACAGATACGGCGCGATCTCCTGGTCAAAATATGTCTCCAGAAGCTTTCCTTCCTTCTCTGATAGTCTATTGAAATTGATCAGACGTATTCCATAAGGCTCCAGTTCTCCCATCAGCTGTTCATAGATAGCTGCCTTTTTCTGATCCAGATTTCTGGTGGCCTGAAGGATTGCAGTTACCTGTTCTTCACTGGTCATGTTTGTTTTATTCTCACGTATTACTTCAGATGCTTCCATCTGATCCATCAGAGTTCCGACTCTGACTCTGTAAAATTCATCCAGATTTGACTGATAAATAGCGGCAAATGTCAGTCTCTCTGCAAGCGGAACTCTTGGATTTCCCGCCTCATTTAAAACTCTCTCATTAAACTTCAGCCAGGACAGTTCTCTGTTCATCATATATACAGGTGCCGTAATTTCTTTTGTCTTTTTCTGTTGTTTTTTCATTCGGATAATTCCTCACTCTTTTTATTCGTGATATCAGTGGCAAAATTTGTCAAACCTTTTGACTCTGACATCCCATAACGTTTAGAATTATAAACTTTGAATATCAATTCCATGGAATGTCCATGTTATATTTACGTAAAATTTCCAGTCAAACAAATAAATTTGTCTGTTTCGCAGTTAAAACAGGATTTTCCCTGTCCTGATCATCTGCTCTGCCTCTTCCATATAATGGAATATATAGATGATCGTAACTGGATATTCAACGATTAGTGCGGCCCAGTCTCGTCAGACACACCTATACTGAAAAAGCGAAAAGTTCCCATCTTTCGACAAAAACTCTTCGCTATCTTATTTTACTTAACTCAAATCTAACAGACTATAAACTAATATATTCATTACAAATCTGACCTGCTTTATCAATATACTTCAGCAATCGTGTCACGCAGCTACCCCACCACGCCAGGCAGTAAGTGCTTTTTTCTTATTTCCATTTAAATCACATCTGCATTTTCTTGTTCTCCAGTCATAAGTAGCTTCGGTATAATAAATATAATTTCCCTTAACAGAAACCTTAATAGCTCTATCACAAATAACTTTGAGATTGCTTCCATCCTTATTTACCAGATAAACCGGTCCACCATGAGGAAATCCTACCGAATTAACCAGAACTTTACCTTTAACAGACTGTACCGCCGAACTGTCTTTATTGGTCTGCTTTATACTCTTTGTTTTCAAATCAAGTACAGAAAAATTGCCAAATCCATCTCCATACTGTGTCTGTTCACCTATATAAAGATATCTTCCATCACACCCCATCATACTGTGAGCTCGTCCAGCATCTCTGAAATTAGTAATTCTTGTTACCTTTTTAGTGCTAATTTTCATACAGATTATTTTGCGCCCTTTATATGAATATCCAAAACTGCCTCTCTGCGCAAATGAACCGCTTTCATATATATATTTCCCGTTTGTAACAATTGTTCCGCTGATACAGTTTTTCGCAAGAACACTTTTTTTACCATTTTTCTCTACATATATGTTATATCTTTTTGCACTGTCATTATATTTCAGAGAATATATTGATCCACCTACCTTTTGTGAATTATAAAACGGAACTCTTTTGTATAAATTAAGTCCTTCCGCTGCCTGTACATTCCGTACACTTCCCAGATTTACCGCCATACAAAGAGCAGATAATACGAGTAAAAATCTAGCTAATTTGTTTTTCCATTCTCTCATTTTTAGTCCTCCTTATTCCGGATAACAAGATAATATGTTTCGTTTTTCTACTATTATGTGCTGTTATATATGAATTTGCAAGGTTTTTCTATCTAACTTTTACTTTCTTTACTTTACTCCAGTCAGAATAATATTTTTTGCCTTTTATAGTTTTATAAGTACGGATACGAATATAACATTTTTTCTTTGAAGAAAGTTTTTTGACAGTTATATTCTTTGCACTGCTCTTAGCATTGACAAATTTCGCTTTTTTCATATTAGCAGAACTGCTGTACTGGATCTGGTATCCACTGATGGATTTCACAGGCTTCCAGGATACTTTTGCCTGACCCTTTCTGGCTGATTTCAGGGCAACCCCCGTAGTATTCAGCGGTCTGACTGTAATAGTAACCTTTGTAGCCGGCAGTGCATTGTAGTTCTGCCCCTGTTTTGCAGAAATCGTGATAACTGCTTTGCCAGGTTTCAGTGCAATAAACTGATTGCCGGAAATTTTTACAGTTTTGGAATCTGATGATTTATAAGTAACCTTTCCGTCTGTAGTCATCCAGTCTGCCAGAGCCATTTTTTTCTTTCCCATAGTTACTGTTTTGGAAGATACACTTACAGATGCATCTGCACGGGTGATCTCAAAGGTTTTATACGCTTCTCCTGTATATATGCCTTTTCCCTGGATTACTACATTGGCCATTCCGGCATCTGTGTTTTTCTCATAGGAAAGTGTGTAGTCCTGTCCTTCTGTCAGAGCCTTTCCTTCATATGTAATTGTTACGCCCGGTGTCTGGGCTGTTCCGTTGTAAATAAGTTTTTCAGAGTCAACCTGAATGGTACATTCATCCATTGTGTGGGTTACTGTATCGTCCTTCTTATTTACATCATCTTTGCCATTGGTGTTATCTTTGTTCTCTGTATCATCTTTTTTATTCGTGTCATCTTTTTTATTTGTATCATCTTTCTTATCTGTATTATCTTTTTCTTCGCTGTCTTCCTTATTATTGGTATTGTCTTTATTATCTACATTATCCTTTTTGTTTTCATCATCTCCCTTGTTCTCAGTATCGTTTTTGTCACTGGTATTATCCTTATTTTCGGTGTTGTTCTTGTTTTCAGTATTGTCTTTATTCTCGGTGTTATTCTTGTCACCGGTATTATCTTTATTCTCCGTGTTGTTCTTATCTCCGGTATTATCTTTATTCTCCGTGTTGTTCTTGTCTCCGGTATTGTCTTTATTCTCGCTGTCAGTCTTGTTTTCGGTATTATTCTTATCTTCACGGACAATCGTAAAGCTTTTTCTTACCTCTCCCTGATAATTGCCCGTTCCACTGAGGATGATCTGTGCAGTTCCCGGACGGTCATTATTCTTATAAGATACCGTAAAATCTTTACCCTCTGTCAGGGTTCTGTCTCCGTCTTTGACAGTATATTCCGTAACAGATTTCTTACCTTTCACGAAGCTGACCGGTTTCTCTGACACTGTGACCTGGCATCTGGAAAGCTCTGCCGGTTTAATGACAAATTCTTTGCTGATACTGCCAGCAAGAGTTCCTGTTCCCTTCACACTTACATTGACAGTACCTGCATTTACCAGATCTCCTTCATACTCTACTGTATAATTATCTGTGCTGACCTCCTGTGCAAGGCCTTTTTTGTACAATTTCACAACAGGTCTGTGCTCTGTTCCATCATACACAAAGCTTTCCTCTGAAACTGACATATCATAATGACTGCTATCCAAAATTCCCACAGAAATATTTGCAGTTTCCACTGCATCCGGATTATATTTGGACTGAATAGTCAGAACTGCACTTCCTGATTTGTGCACTGTAATCTGAGCATCTGTAGATCCCAACATTTTTACAGATACTACATCCGGATCTGAGCTGGTCACCTGACAGTCACTGAGACGATCACCGGAAGCTGTAAAACATGGTCCACATACCATTTGATAGGTTCCCGGATCCAGCTCAATATTTCCACGCAAATAAGCCAGGTGTCCGTTTGCTTTGGTATATACCGGTTCCATAGATGTAGGCACAGCCACATTGTTCTGGCTCTCACCGCATACTGTACAGGTTCTTGTAACTGTTCCGTTTGTCACTTCTTTTCCATAAGAGAACTTATGTCCGTTTACGATCTTCACTGCACGTGTACCGGAAAGATCCGACAGATTGATCTCATAGAAAACATTTACATTATTTTTCCAGGTGTACCAGCATAATTTTCCATTGATCACTGTGGGCTGACAGCCTGACAGGTTTCCATCCATACTGTAGGTCTGGCCGGACTGCTGTCCGTTTCCATCCACTGCTGTATAATAAACCTTTCCCTGACTGGACCACAGCAGGACAAAACTGTTGCTGCCTGTTTTCACCAGATGGGGAGTTGACGCACTGTCATCTGTTCCCCCATAGTTAGTAAAGTATCTGACTACCGGGTCACCGCCATTCTTGGGCACTGCTGCTATGAATGCATTTCTGGATGAACCGGCACCATCCGTATCAAAGTTTCCGGCCACAAGCCAGCAGGAATCAGAATATTCAAATCCTCCGGCTGAAGTTCCTGTATAGTTGTCACCTACATTGCCACCTACCTTCATAATATCTGTCTGGGCACATTTACGTCTTTCCATCTCTTCACTGGAGACGTAATTAAAATCCGGAACAAATTTACCTTCGCTAAGATCTGCACTGTACTTCAGCATTACAAGTGCCCTGCTTGGAAAAGCATCGCACTGATCCAGGGCTGTCATCTTCCCCTGATCAATCTGCATAAACTGGTTAAAAGAATGGCTTACATAGCCTGTGCTTGCATTGCTGATATCGGTTTTCTTATCCACTACTGTCATATTATCTGTGTTAACAGAAAAAGTAACATTTGCCTGATGTCCGCCGTACATCACATGACAGGTTCTTACATAGAGGATATTTCCGTTCATTGTCATTCTCGCTGAACCAAAATCAAAAGCTTTCTTTGTATTTTCTCCGTAAAGACTTGCAGACCCCTGTACCTTCCAGTCTTTGGAATACTTTGTCACACGATATACTTCAACTGCATCATTGTTGTCAGGATTATCCTGTCCTGTAAGGATATAATAATGATTTCCACTCTCATAGAAGGCACCATATTTGGGAAGTGCCAGAGGTACCGTCACTGTCTTCTGGATATTGTAATCGGTATCATAGTACTCTACCAGCGTTTTTCCATCAACAGCACCAAACTGTACACGCATGATGCCCCCATCCGGACTTGTACATTCATAGGAATCTATACAGGACCCAAATGTGGAATAATCCTGATTTTCCAGATTGCTGCCGTTATAAACCTTACAGGTTGTTTTCACATTGGGATCTGCTTCCAGCTCCGCCTCTACCACAGCATTTTTGTACCTGGCAGCAAGGGTACTGTCAATACTTCCCGGGTCTTGTGCCTCCGGAATTTCATCTACCTCCTCATCAGCAGAAAACTCATCCAGTAGCTCTGCATCAGAGAAAGGCTCTGCATCCTCCTGTGCATTAAAAACTTCCTCATCGGTACTGTCTGTAAGTACATCAGGCTGATCTGCATCTTTCACATTAGAATTCTCCACTGAATCGGATTCTGATGCATCAGTCACTGAAGAAGGTCCGGAAGAAAACTCTGCTGCACCTGCAGCAGAATTTCCTAACATACACATTGTCATCATCATAGCTAAAACTGTTACCTTTTTGTTCTTCATAGTTTTATATCTCCTTTTTATAAGTATAATTTTGCATTTGCACGTTCTTTATATATATCCCAGGCTACTAATGCAATCGGAATACATGGAAGTCCTACTGAAATAACCAATACAATTCCCGCCGCTCCCAGAGCAAAAGCAATATCAAATAAAAGCAGTGGTGTCAACAGATATCCCCAAGTAAACGCAGCCGATGCAATTTTAATTGCTTTCGCAGCTCCACCTGTTATAATCAGGGCAATGATTCCTATAACCAGATAGACATCTTCCAAATGACTTATGCCATGTCCGGTGATTGTTTCCAAAAGTACTACCAGTCCAAATAATGCTGCCATTACCATTGCGGCAATTGCCTTAAATTTAAAAGTAAATTCCGTATTTCTTAAATAGTTTTCAGCTGCTTTTGTTTCCATAATTAAATTCTCCTTTTCATTATCATCTTATTATTTACATGTAACACAGTCTCAGCTAACTCACGTCATATTTCTTCCCTTCTTTCTGTATGTTGTTTTTCTTGCCTTCTACTCTATAGACGAGCGAGGTGGTAAGCAGGTTTTAAGTTTTTTAAAAATTTTTTGTTTTTTTACTTTTTACTGCTTTTGCAGATTACGTCTTTCCTGCTTTCTACTCTATAGACGAATGACATTGGGGACAGGTTTTATATTTTGAAAAGTTTTTTTATTTTTTTAAATTTTTTTCTGATACAAAAAGGCAACAAAAAAAGACCACCGGCCTGGGATAAGCCGATGGTCTTAAACAGTTGTTTTAAAATGATTCAAAAATTTGAGTTTTTATTTTGTTATGGATTCTCGTTTAGTAAACATATGTATAAGATGCACTGGTTGGTGCAGATTTTAATGTTTTGGAACCTGATTTACGGTAAGCTACAATTTTATAATAATAGTATCCACTTTTTTTCAGAGACTTCTTATCTGTGTAGCTTGTTTTTCCCTTTACAGTGGCAACCTTTTTATAATATCCATTCTCTGAGGTACTGCGATAGATATAATATCCGGTTGCATTGCTTACCTTTTTCCAGCGGAGATTCGCACTGCGTGTACCACCCTTCAGAGAGGTAATTTCTGTGGCACTGAGTTTACTGGTAGCGCTAATATGATAAACATCTCCGGCTGCTGATTCATAAGGATTCGTTGAGATTTTTACAAGCAAGTCTCCCGAACATCTTGGTATTTGTAAAGTTTCATTTGTAGATATACCATAAGATTCTAATACCTTTCTGCTCTTATATTCAATAAATTCAACATACCATGTACCTGGTTCAGAAACAGTATCGTCAATTGTAAACTTAAATGAAACTCCATTTAAACCTTTCAATTTCAGACGATAATAATCTACATCATTGCCACAATAAAGTTTTCCTGTATATTGCTTATTTAAAGACATCATATTAGCATTACTTATAGCTTTATCGCCATAATACCGTTCCTGCTCCCATGTATTTGATGCTTTATTATAAACTGCAAAATTGTATGACCCTTCACTATCATATATACCTACTATTTTTATATAATATTTTCCAGGTGTCCAGCTAATTGTTCCTGAAGGCCTTGAGCCCGTATACCACTCACATAATGTTCTACGCTTTGCATCATATAATATAATTCCCCACTTAGAATCAGCATTTGCATTACCATCATCGAGTTTTATTGAAATGTTCGTCTCTCCTTTTTCTTTAAGTGTAAACTGATACCAGTCTTCTTTTTGATATCCTACTTCTCCCCTTACCCAGGTATTCAATGGAATCTGATTGGCAGTTGCCGGATTGTCATTTGGCTCGCTTTCCTGCAGCATATCTTCTGCTTTTGCTGTGACAGCAGGATTCAATGCTGTCACGCACAGGGCCATTGTCAGTCCTGTAAACATAATTTTTGCCAGTTTTGTTACTTTCTCTCTTAACATAATTTTGCTCCTTTCTTATTTTAGCTTCGTTTTATTTATCCTCAATCATATGTTCTTCTGTTTAGTAAAGCGGACATTCGCAATCAGTTGAACATATTGAAAAGAGAATCCAGGGAATTGCTGTAGCTGTCATAGGAACTGTTTACAATAGACTCAATCTTTTCTACAACCCCTACGCCTACGAGAAGACATATCACTAATGCTACAATAACCAACAGAATAATAATGATCCAGAAAGCATATACTCTCTTGTCTTTGTCCATGTTGGTAACTGCAGTATAGGAAGCATATCCAACAAAAGGTGTCAGTCCAATTGCATATACCAACCCCAGAGTAAATGCAACAGTCATTGCAATACTTGGGGAAATAAGCATCAGTACACATATTACTGCAGTAATAAGCAGATCAAACACTGCCTGAACCCCTACTACGGAGTACATTGCCTTTGGAGCTGCAGAACCGCCAAATGCTTTTGTCATCATAGTCATAATCCCAACTTTGATCATATCAAAACCAATAGTAGCAATCAGAGACAGTACGATCAGTGTCAGATATGGCATCTTGATATCAAAGAAACTGAAGTATCCATTGGAAGCAGATGCGATTTTCCCTGCAGTTACCATAGACAGGATTAAAACAATAATGGTTGTAAATATTGCTTTTACAGTGATAAAGCGAAGTCCACTTTTGCCAGTGCAATCGCCGGACATTCTGACAGCCTCAGATACAGGTCTCTTTAATACGCTGCCAGCTGCTCCCAGAAATGTTTTTGCACTTCCCAGTGCCTCCGTACCTTTTTCCCTGGCCCATTCTGCTTCTCTGAATCCTCGCATGTTGCCCTGCTGATGGTTCATATTCTGCTGATAATTGCCATTCTGCTGGTACTGCTGTCCCTGCTGGTAATTGGTATTCTGCTGATACTGTTGTCTCTGCTGGTAATTAGCATTCTGCTGATACTGTTGTCCCTGCTGATAATTAGCATTCTGTTGATACTGCTGTCTCTGCTGATAACCGGCATTCTGCTGCTGTGCTGACTGGCTCTGTGTTTCGGTTTTCTGATTCTGCGGTGAAGCTGACGGACCTTTCTGTGAATCTACAGGCTTAGGCTCCTCTGTCTGTTCTTTTTTTACCGGCTGCGGCTCAACCTTTGCCTGTGGCTGCATCTTTGGTGCACTCTTTGGCTGCTGACAGGTGCAGATTTCTCCTTCTTCCAGTTTTCTTCCACATTTTGTACAAAACATATTCTTTCCTCCTCTTATATTTCTTTATTTCAAGCGAATTAAATCATTCGCTTCAATACCTGTTTATAAGCTAATAACTATTTCTAAACTGATTCCACTACTTATTGCTTCGTTTACTCAACCTCACCATCAATAAAATGCTGCATATCCTTTTTATCAACACCTGTGGCCTGAACCACTTTCATCAGTTTTGTAAAATCATAATTATTCCATGTAGGGTTATCCTTCGGATAATAAATCATGGTTGTAGTATCCGGAAATACGGTATCTCCAGGATTTTTAGCTATTGTATCATCAGAAATCACAGGTGCATCACCTGTAAAAAATACTTTATTCATTCCGGTAGAGCCATATCCAAAAGCACACAGCCCCAGTTCCTGAAGCTGCTCAGAAAACACAACCTGGTCTGCAAAATGACCATTTCCGAACGCAACACTTTTTATAGTTTTAACTGTAGACGGAATATAGATTATCCCTGCATCTAATGTACAATCCTCAAATGCCAGATTACCTATAGATTCCAGCTTAGAGTTTTCGCCTATTGTCACACTCTTTAAGTCATAGCATCTTCTAAATGCCGCATATCCGATTTCTCTTACACTGTCCGGAATATTTACCTCTGCAAGATTGGATTCTGTAAAAGCGTACTCATCAATTTTTTCCAGAGATTGTGAAAGCGTAATTGTCCGCTGCACACCTGGGTCTGCGGTTCTGGGCATAACTCCGGAAAAAGCACTTTGCCCTATTTCTTTTACACTATCTGCCATGGTAATCTCTTTGACATACCCCATTCCCGCAAATGTACCCTTTCCAATCCGGGTAATTCCATCTCCGATGGCAATTTTTCTGATCTGCGCCTGATAAGCATACCATGGTGTAGAGTCACTGCTCATATCTGCAACATCCGCAATTTCTCCTTCACCGGTAACTGCCAGAGTACCATCAGCCCCCAGATACCAATGCACATTATCACCATAGGTACCCTCCTGGATTACATCCGTTGGAATTATATCTTCCTTTTCATTGTTCTCTGTCTTAACCGGTGTATGATCAACAGGCTTTTCTTCCGCAGGCTCTGTTACTTCAACTTCAGGTTCTTCTATACTTTCCGTTTTTTCTTCCTCTTTTGGTTTTTCTGCAACTTTTACCACCGGAGCATCATTCTCTTCCACAAAATTCTGGATCACCGGAATCTTGTCTGCATTTTTTACTACTCCATAAGTCACACCACCACCGCCTACTACACCGGCGAGAATCACTGCTGCCACCTTCAGTCCTGCATGTCTGACTGTAGTGCCGGCGGCAGCTCCCACATCTTCAGAGATTTCTTTTTTATTTTTAAAACAAAACATACTTTCTTCTCCCACATCTGTCAGGCAGCCGGGTCACTGTCCCATTCAATAATGTATCCACTGATTCCACGGGAATATCCCCAGCCCGGATCCCAGTTATTGCCCTCCATATCTGAGTCATTCCAGGTATTTGCCGGACTTGATGTACAGAGATAATATTCCGCAGAATTCATAAAGTCCGGCTGTCCTTCCGCAAAGCTGGTATAATCCCAGGCTTCCCCTGTAACCCAGCCCCAGGCTCCGCTCTCATTTTTCTCTCCGCCCAGCCAGCAATAATTGTCATCAGCAGGATTGATGTTTTTTACAATCCAGTTATTCTCATCTGCATCTGTAATGGTTACTAAATGTCCGCCCTTTCTCTCACATCTGCTCTTTGCTTCCTCCCAGGTAAGTGAAATATCAACTCGCTCGTAATAATGTCCATTATATTCCTTTGCACCTGAAGGAAGGGTTTTCAGTTTTGTGGGCTCACTTGATGTGTCCACATCCTCCACGCTTTCTTCCGGAGTGTACTGATCAAGCTTTGCTCTCACACAATCATTATACATAGTATCAATGCTATCATAACCCCAGTATGTCCAGCTATAATTATCATAATTTCCTTCCGGACCGGTTACTGTATATTCATTCTCAGGTTTGGAATAAGAGGAACAGTCTACAGTAACATTTCCCTCTTCATCTGACATCAGATTGCTAAAACAATAATATGTATAATACGTATTTACTTCATCATAAAGAGCCTGCTGAGTCTCAGCATAATTTTCAACATCTACCTTATAGCACAGGTATACCATATTATTGTTGGAGGTGTCATAATCGTCTGAATCATAATAATAGTAATAGTCGTCATCTTCTTCCGTTGGTTCGAACTTGGCATTCAGAAAATAGTTTCCTATGTATTCAGCATTCAGTAAGGTAGAGCCCTGATCTGATGTTTTCGCAAACTCTGCTTTCAGATCATCCTGTGCCTGATTCTTCATTTTATCCAGAACTTCATCTGTTATCTGGTCTGTTGATGAAATATATTCTGTTAATCCCTTTACTTCCACTTCAAGACTGTTTCTTTTTAAAGTCTTTCCATACTCTGTTTCAATAGTAAAGCTGTTATCATTTGCAACAACTGTAACCTTGTCTCCATTGGACAGATATCCATTCTTGTCTACAGAATAATCCAGTCTCTGACCAATTTCATCATCCGGCTGGGTTATCTCTGCAGTTCCTCTATGATCTATACCAGAAAAAGTAATATCAAAATCTTTAAATGGATCATAAGCTTTCATTTTCTCCAGATCTTTTACTGTATATTTTTTTAAGAGCTTTATTTTTACATCATACAGTGTCTGGATGCTGTCTATGTTTTCTTTGTTACAGGTAAATGTCACCACATCTCCATTACTTAATTCATAACTCTCTGAAGGAGTCATACCATCGTATTCCAGTATATCACTTATTTGTTCTGCGGCATTCATTTCACATAGATTTTGGTATGCAGTCCGTCCCTGCTCCACATCACTGCCATATTGTTTTTTCACCCATTTTTTAGCCTTGCCCTTATTTACGGACAATTTATTTTTATAATCCTTCTGGAACTTATCAGAATCAAATGTAACACTGAGAGTTCCCTTTCCCTCATATCCGCCAAGTGTAATCTCATAATATTTGTTTAAATCAATGGTTGTTCTATGATTTACGATCATTGACACCAGGATAATCGCCACAACTACAGCAGCTGCAATAAAAACCGGCTTTTTATTTTTCATATTTCTTTTGGAACCATCCCCCTGAAGATTTCCTGAGGATTCCTTTGTATTATGTTGCGTGTCCGGTTTTTTGATATTTAATTTTGTTCCACATTTCGGGCAGAATGCTGCCGGATTTTCAATCTTTTTTCCACAATTTGGACAATACATACTTTCTTCCTCCGTTTCTCCATCTTTTTTAGTGATACCAGTACTTTTAAGACATTCCAATTACCTTTTCCTCCTCTCTTCTAATCTATAGACGATTGAAAATAGAAAAAGGTTTTACATTTTTAAAATTTTTTTATTTTTTTCACAGTATGTCAGGATGTTTCGTACATGGACAGGATTGTTCCGTTTTGAACTTTCATATGCAATTGAAGTCCATTAAATTTTAACGGCAGGAATTCATCCCTGTTATAATAATTATACATTGTCTGATCTGTGCTTGTATCAAGTTCTGCAATATAATATTTTGTCTCCGGAGTTATTTGAAATGTTGTTTTTTCCCGGGGCACAAAGCTGCTGTTCTGATAATATTCATCAGAATTCGCATCTGTTACTTTGTGATATGACCAGTCAAAAGTAATATTGTCACCATTATACTCTACCCCGCTGATCACAGCCTTTCCATAGGAATTTCCATCTATGGTCATCTCCTGGGTATTGATCTGTGATGTATAGTAATACACTGTGTTATCCACCTGCCCAGACTGGGAAGCAGCTTCCACCTGTGCTGTCTGTTCCGGTGCTGTAAAGCAATTGTCTACCACGAAGGTATCATTCATCTCCTGAGCTGTTATTTCTTCCCTGTTCAAATTAAACAGGAAGGGAAGGGAAACATCCTGATAAGCTGAAATATTATATTGCTGTATCACGCTGTTAATAAAGTTCTCATCTGTATCTGCATTGCCGGTAAAGTAACTGGTTCCATCTACTTCACATGCTCCATTCATAGCATAATTGCCTGAACTTACATAATATAGTTTGTGGGTCATCTGTAATTCGTTATCTGTAACCTTCACTATAGTATTATAATGAGATCCAGGGCCGGCGCTTCCATGATACATTCCATAACGGCACAGATAAAAATCTGTTCCGATCCGTTCCATTCCAATCTGCTCTTTTACATAGGATACAATCTCATTTAATGCACTGCCTGGCATTTTCAGAGTCTGTCTCTGAAATACCTCCTGATCTTCTATCCCATATAACTCCAGCACCAGTACTCTGTTCACTTCCGGATCCGGTGGCGTAACATCATACTCCCAATTTTCTTCTTTGGTACGCAAAAGTAGTAGTTCCTGTCTGCCATCTCCTCCAAAATCTTCCATATGACATCCAAGCATAAGATCCTGTTGATATGCACCCTCATAAGGATGATACTCCAGCTGGGAATTATTATCTATAACCTGCAGATTCTCATTCCTTACATATTCCTCATAAAACTCCTTATAGATTTCCTCATCGGTTTTCGGTGTCTCAGCTTCTGCTTTATCCTCAGTATCTTCTGCGTCTTCAGTATCTTCTTTCTCTTCTTCAGTGTCAGCAGGCTCTTCTGTGTTTTCCTCTTCTTCCGGTTTCTCTGCAACCTTTACTGACGGACCTTCATTGTCCTCTGCTATATTCTGGATCACAGGAATCTTGTCTGCATTTTTTACTACTCCATAGGTAATACCACCACCGCCTACTACACCGGCGAGGATCACTGCTGCCACCTTCAGCCCTGCATGTCTGGCTGCACTGCCGGCGGCAGCTCCTGCAGCTTTTGATGATGCTGAAGCAGCCTGTGATGCATGATGTACCGTTGATGCTGCCTCTGACGCTCCACTGCCAGCTCCTGTGGATGTCGTAGCTGCAGTGCGCTGCAATGCTGTATGCAGCGCAGTCTGCAGGGTATCCAGCTCGGCTGCTTCCACAGATGTGGATTTTCCAAGTCTGTACAGCAGATATACAAAGAAGGTAAACGGTGCAACATTGTACAGTTTGGTGCCTTTCTTTTCCAGATCCAGTACCAGTTCCTTTACTTTTTTACGTCCGTAATTCAGGCGGCTCTTTACTGTATTATCGCTTACCTCCAGTATCGAAGCAATTTCCTTTACAGACATATCCTCATAATAAAACATTCCCAGGACTACTCTCTGGTCTTCCGGCAGCTGGTTCAGGATCTCCATCACCAGACGGCGGACTTCCTTTTCATCCATTGCCAGCTCCGGATTCTCATCGATACGGTCAGCCTCTATATTCTCCTCAAAGGACAAAGCCTCGGTTTCTTCATTTCCCTCATTGCCTGCCATGGCCGTAAAAAGCACAGGCTTACATTTCTTCAGCCAGTCCTTGGCTGAATTATTGGCAATGGTTTTCAACCAGGGGAGCAATTTACTTTCATCCTGCAGCTGATCCAGTCTGGTAAATGCTTTTACATAGGTATCCTGCAGTAAATCCTGCACAGTATCTTCATCATTTTTAATCAGTACCTTCAGCACTCTGTAGACTGCACCGCTGGTCTGCTCATAAATTTCAGCCAGTGCTGCCTGATCCTGTCTTTTCGCCCTGTCCAGAAGGCTTTCCTCCCTTGTTACAGGATTTCCACAGTGTTCACAGAAGCGGGCGTCTGCAGGAAGTTCTTTTCCACATTTTTCGCAAAACATTTTTTTCTCCTAATTTATACAATAAACTAATCCTTACAGTGGAATATATAATCCCAGAGAGTTTTCCATGGATAAAAGCAATTCCGTATTGTAGTCTATGGCAGCACTGTCTACGGTACGTCCATCGATGGTAATACCAGAATAATTAGCTACCATAAAGCTGTCAGGAGATACATTTCCATTATACCAAGGCATAGAGCTGAAATATGATGCCAGTTCCGGGTTATTAAACTGTCTGCCCAGACGTGCAAACATCTCATTACGGATAAAGCAAAGACCCTTATTGCTGTAACCTGCCAGCTCCTCTGCTGTCAGTTGTCTGAATATACTGTCCGGACATATATAGTCCTCACTGGTACCTGTTACAGTTCCATCTTTATAGAAATCTGGCCGTAATGCAGTATTTGTTCTGGCAGGAACCGGTGTGGCTGTTGGCTCAGGAATTGGAGTTGCAGTTGGCTGTGGTGTAGGACTTGCTTCTGCTTTCTCCTTTTTCTCTGCTTGCTCAGATTTTTCTTTTTTGGAGTCTTTTTGGGAGTCTTTCCTTGAATCCTTCTTAGCTTCCTTTTTGGAATCACTTGTATTTTTTTCGCTTTCAGAAGTTTCTCCCAGACCCTCTACCGTATATTCTGTAAGTGGTTTCAGGTCACATCCGTATGCTGCTTCCAGAATTTCCATTCTTGCTTCATCATAGGAAATTTCTACTGTATCGCCGTTGCTCAGTTCTTCCTCAGGCTTTACCTTCATATCCTGTTCCAGATTGTAGCCAATGATCTCTCCTGGGGTTTCTCCGGAGTATTCAAACATTTCCTCATAATTTTCATCTATATCCGAGCTTTCCAGACTACTGCTCTCGTCTGCTTTTTTTCTGATGGCTGCTTTTGCTTTCTTTTCATTCAATGTCAGATCCTGGCATTTTTTCTCAAGCTTGTCTCCATCTATTTCCACAGATATGGTTGCGTCCTTATCATTACCGGTCAAAGTGATTTCATAACAGGATTTCAGTTCAACAGCCGGTTTATGGTTCAGATACAGGAATACTCCCCCTGCTCCTGCAGCAACTCCCACAACTACCAGACCTCCTACTAAAATTCCCTTTTTGCCCTTTTTATTTTTTTTCGCCGGACGTTCTTTTTTCACCTTTTTCTGCGTTTTCGGATTTGACGGCTGTTGTGTCCATTCTTCCTGTTCCCATTGCTGTCTGGAATCCTGCTGCACGTTCCACTGTTGACCCTTATCCTGCTGTGGTTCCGTCCACTGCGCAGGCTGTATATTTTTCTGATTTTCTGCTGTATTTACTTTCGTACCACATTCCGGGCAAAAAACAGCATCTTCCTCCAGTTTACACCCGCAGTTCGGGCAATACACCGGTACCGTCTCCAACGGGCATCCACAATCCATACAAAATTTTGCAGAATCCTCACACTCTGCTCCACAATTTGGACAAAACATCTCTAATTCCTCCCTCTTTCCTGTTTGCTTTGGTTTGTTACATGTTTTTCCTTGTCTGATTTTTTCTCAATTTTCCCCTGCTTTTCCCCTTCGAGAGCCGGTACACTCTGCGGCATACACTGCATAATCCGCTGAAAGACCATCCACAGCTGTTCCCAGGGAATTGGCAGGTTATCAATTGTATTTTTAATCAGTTTTTTCAGGATATCATCATTCATCTCATCCCTCCTTCTGATATATAGACGATTGAGGGATGGAGTTGGTTTTAAAAAATTCAAATTAATTTTAGCAAAATATTTTTCACAATTCAATACGTCTTACTTTACATAAGATGATTTTATATGTTTTTTCTATTAATCGTCATTTTTCACCAATAAAAGCGAAAAGTTTCTGTCTCTTAATCCTCTCCAGAAACTTTTCGCTTTTTTGATTTTCTTATTTTTAAGGGCTTACTCATTCACCGGATTCACATGAACCATACAGTGTTTTACATCTTTAAAATTCTTCTCTATACTATGATGAACATTTTCCGCAATGTCATGTGCCTCATCCAGAGGAATCGTTCCATCTGCTGAAATTTCAATATCCACATACATCTTGGAACCGAAAAGTCGTGTCTGGAGAAGGTCGATTCCCTTCACTCCTTTCACTCCCATGATCACTTCTCTCATGCTCTCTTCTGTTGCCTCATCACAGGAATGGTCAACCATCTTATCAATTGCATCTCTGAAAATATCTACAGATGCTTTCACGATCAGTACACAGATTGCCACACTGGCAATTGGATCCAGGATCGGGAAGCCAAGTCTCGCACCCAGGATACCGATAAATGCACCAACAGAAGACATTGCATCTGAACGATGGTGCCATGCATCTGCCATCAGTGCACCGGAATTTATTTTCTTCGCAGCACTTCTGGTATACCAGAACATCCACTCCTTCACTACAATAGAAACAACTGCCGCAATCAGTGCCAATGTTCCGGGAATTGCAATGCTTGCTCCTGAAGTACTCTTAATAATGTTCTCAATTCCATTCATACCAATTCCGATACCGGTTGCCAGAAGTAACCCAGACAAAATAATGGAAGATACACATTCCATCCGCTCATGTCCATACTGATGCTCCTTATCGGATTTTTTGCTGGATAAATTCACACCGACTATTACTACGAAAGTACTTCCCACATCAGATGCTGAATGAATCGCATCTGAGATCATGGCACCTGAATGTGCCAGAATTCCGGCAAGTAATTTAAATAAGGAAAGTAACAAGTTTACTGCAATACTCACACCTGATACCTTCATTGCCACCTTATGTTCCCATGCAGGCTCTTCCTTCTTAGCTGTCGTGTTACTGTTTGTCTTGTCTGACATTGCTGTCATGTTTAATTTTTTTGTCTGTTCCATAACCAGGACCTCCTAAATTTTCTTTTCAAATATATAAGCTTTTGTACTTTCCTATATTTGAGTTTACAGGTTCTTCTTATGTCACATACATTGCGCCACAGTCAGAAAACATATTTCCTTTTTGTGACTTATCAAAGTGCGGTCTTACAGGGGTCTTTTTGTATTTCGGAACTGCACCTGTCTCAGAAAATCCTCCTAAAAAAATCCCTCTAAAAGAAAATCTTTCCAAAACATACTTTTCAGAAAACAAAAAGACACACCTGCGGAACATACACTGTCCCACAGATATGTCTGAAAATTTTCATATCTGCTGCCGCTTCGCGCGGCCCGGCCCCACGCCCTCGAGCATCTCGGGCATCGCCTGCTCAGTTTGTACTGTTGATCTCGCATTCTGTTGAATGTAATGCAGTGCAAAGAGAATATAAATATTTTTTCTGATAATACACTATAGTATATCGGTTAGTCAAGCCAAATGTTATTGAATTTTTTTATCATGATGAAACAATATTCTGCAGCCACACACCCTTCTTAACCAGCACAAATCCAATCACACACTTAATCAAATCTGCCAGCTGCACACATGCATAAATCACAAGCACATGAATCCCTGTATAACGACTCAGCACAAACGCGATCGGCACACTGACGCACCAGATAAACACACTGTCAAACAGGAACGTAATAATCGTCTTTCCACCGGAACGCAGAGTAAAATAGGTTGCATGCAAAAACGCATTCTGTGGCATAAAGAATGCAGTGATCATAATCAGATACTTCGCCAGCTCCCTTGCCTCATCATTGGTATTATAAAGCATTGGAAACAGCGGCGCCATAACAAACATCACCATTGCCACACAGGTACAGCACATCACTGAGAACGCGATCATCTTGTTATCTGTATCTCTCGCTTTCTTCATATCTCCCGCACCCAGAAGCTGTCCCACAATAATCGCAACAGAATCTCCCAGCGCAATAAACACAATATTAAACACATTGTTGATGGTATTGGAAATATTCAGCGAAGCAACCACATTCAGCCCTCGAATCGAATAACACTGAGTCAGCATCGCCATGGCAGAAGCCCATAAAGTCTCATTAAACAACAGCGGTGTACCCTTGACCAGAATCTTCTTTGTCAGATTCGCAGGAACCTTAAGCGTGCTGTACAGCCCCTTTGCAAATGCATTCTTCTCCGTATGCCTGTGTGTCCAGCCTATTACAATTGCCGCCTCCACATAACGTGACAGCACAGTTGCGATTGCCGCACCTCTCACACCCAGTCTAGGGAAGAAAAATACACCATAGATCAACAGATAATTAAACAACAGATTCACACAGATTGCCACAACCCCGGCTTTCATTGGCAGAACAGTCTCTCCGCACTCTCTCAGAGTGCTGGAATAAATCTGCACCATCATAAACGGCGGCAGTCCCAACAGCATAATATCCAGATACTGCTTTCCATACTTAAGCGTATCTGCAATCTGCTGCGCAGTACCCTCTCCCTGCAGATACATACTGATCAGATTCTCTCCAACAGTCAGAAACAGCAAAATCGTCCCGATTGTCAGGATCACAGCCATCCAGAATTTATACCTGAATGTCTGCCTCACACCCTCATGATCCTTCTGCCCAAAGTACTGTGCCGTAAAAATACCCGCTCCGGACACCCCTCCGAAAATACACAGATTATAGACAAAAATCAACTGATTCACAATGGAAGCCCCCGACATCTGCTCCGTACCGATCCGCCCGATCATAATATTATCCAGCAGACTCACGAAATTCGTGATTCCATTCTGGATCATGATCGGAACAGCCACAGCCAGAACCATCATATAAAACTTCCTGTCACCGATAAACTTCTTACGAAACGATGACCTTTCTTTCGTCCTCTCCATAAAACTTTTCCTCATCCTTCTTCACAAAAACAGACTGTCCCGAGACAGCCCTCGCCTTAAGCGTTGTATCATCTACATTACTATAAAAAAAACAACATTTCAACCCCATATCAATAAATTCATACTATCATTTTCTATTCCGTTTCTGTTCCGTTTTTTCTTCACTCCATATCCGATAACACACTTCCATACTATCATTCACAGTACCAGCCAGTTCACAGCGAAAAAAATAAATGTTTTTAACCACATCTACAGGGGGTGTAGCAACTCTTAGTCTTTGGGAATTTGCGTTATGTCAGAAAAATTCACTGTCTGAGAGAAGCGAGTTTGAATTTTTCTGGCATGGTTTTAGCAAATTTCCAAAGGCTTAGAGTTCCTGCCCCCGCAGCCGTGGTTCAAAACATTTATTTTTCTTCGCGTCCCCTTTGAAATCATTAAAAAAGCTGTCGCTTTCCAAATAAATGAGGAAAACGACAGCTTTTCAAAAAGTATTTGCAAGCCTATTTAATAGCACCCTCAACCATACCATTCATAATCTGCTTCTGAGCAAGCAGGAATACGATGATCATCGGAATCATTGCCAGAAGTGCTGCAGTAAGGATCAGATCCCACTGCTTAACATAAGAACCAACAAACGCCTGTACAGCAACCGGAAGAGTCTTAACCTTACCATTCTGTCCTAACATCAGAGAAGGAAGAAGGTAATCGTTCCAGATCCACATACCATTCAGAATAGTAACAGTAACAATAACCGGTTTCAGAAGCGGAAGGATAATGCGGAAGAAAGTTCCCTCAGGAGAACATCCGTCAATCGCTGCTGCTTCTTCCAGTTCATATGGAATACCTTTAATAAAACCAGTTAAGATAAATACTGTCATAGCACCACCGAATCCACAGTATGCAAATACAATACCAGGAATAGACTGAAGCATATTGATTCCAAGGAATTTACCTACATCACGGAATGTAGAAACCAGAGGAAGCATAACTACCTGGAAAGGAATTGTCATGGATGCGATAAATGTCATGTAAATAGCTGTAGACCATTTTGTCTTGTTACGGCAGATAACCCATGCAGCCATACCGCCGAATAAAGCAAGTAATACAAGGGAAACAACTGTAATGATCGCAGATGTTCCGAATGCACTCCAGAAACTGAAGTTAGAATTGTTGACAACGTTTGAAATATTTGTCTTAAACTGTGCAAAGCTTGCACCTGCAAAGCTTACAGGGTTGGCAACAATACCGTTTGCATTCTTAAATGTATTAATAAGTACCAGATAGAAAGGAGATAATATGTACGCTGCGATAACAATCGCAACAGCTGTAAGCACTACCTTTGGAGTTTTCTTCGTAACCATTACATTTCAACCTCCTTCTTATTGGAAATTCTAACCTGAATAATAGATACAGCAGCCAGGATAATGAAGAACAGAATAGCTTTCGCCTGACCAAGTGCATAATTGTTCTTGGAGATCGCTGTATTATAAATATTCAGAGCCAGCATCTGAGTACCGTTTGTCAGATAGTTTCCGAAGAAACTTGTGACAGAACCTGTACCATTTGTCAGAGCCATGTTAACATCGAACTGTTTGAATGCAGATGTTAAGGTAAGGAATGTACAGATTGTAATTGTAGCTGCGATCATCGGAATCTTGATCTTAAATAATGTTGTAACAGCATTTGCGCCATCGATCTGAGATGCTTCCAGTACATCTTTAGGTACCTGTGTCAGACCTGTTACATAGATCAGCATGATATAACCTGCATACTGCCAGATATAAACAACGATGATAGCCATCATAGCTGTGTTTGTCTTTGACAGAAGTGAAATATTATTTGTCATCTTGATCAGTACGTTATTAAATACGAACTGCCATACATAACCAAGTACGATACCGCCAATCAGGTTTGGCAGGAAATAGGAAGCTCTGAAGAATGAGAGTCCCTTAACCTTAGAGGTACAGAGTAAGGCCAGCATAAACGCTACTACGTTTACCAGAACCATGTTCAGAACTACAAACAGAATTGTGATGATCAGTGACCAGAGAAAACTTGGTTCATTGAACATTGCCTTATAGTTTGCAAATCCTACAAATCCTGTCATCTTGATTCCATTCCAGTCTGTAAAGGAATAAAACACACCAAGGCATAATGGAATAATAACTGTTACTACAAATGTAAATAACAATGGAAATACAAATATAAAGTTAACGATGCTTCTGTGATGTTTTAATGTCGGGAATAAATACATTCCCAGTAAGATGCCGATTGCACCGATGATCAGCGCCGGACCTCTCCAGCCTGCTCCGCTTCCGGAAATATCCTGGATCAATGATGCTGCCAGTAAAATAATACCGGCGATCAGGCATACCATGGAAATTGCTTTTTTACTAGCACTGTTTGTATTCATTTTGCCTTCATCCTTCCTATTTCTTATTTCAAAGCAAAAATCAATGCGTCTTAGACTTTTTTGCGTACCTGGATAAAGGTCTGTCGGACCTTTACTCAGGTATGCAGCGCAAATAAAAGTGGGCGGCAACATAAGCGCCGCCCATAAGTTTCAATTATTAGTTTGCGTATGCACTCTGGATAACCTGTTCCAGTGTCTTAACGAATCCGGCTTCATCAAGGCTGCCAGATGCATAGTCAGCAAATACCTGACCTGTATAGTTCTGTGCAAGTCCTTCTTTCTGCTCTAACCAATGCCAAGCAGATGTCTTTCCAGCAGATACATAATCAGTGATTGTCTGAGCAAATGGATCATCACCAACGATTGTGCAGGACTTGAACGGGCTTACGAAACCAGCTTCTTTAACAAGAACTTCCTGAGCTTCATCTGTTGTCAGCCACTGAAGGAATGCTTCTGCTGCTTCTACATTACCATCTTTATATACTGACCACCAGGATGGAGAGTTTGTAAGGATTGTATCAATTCCATCTTCAAATGCGTATGGAATCATACCAACTTCGAAATTACCAGCTTCTTTATAAGCATCTGCATCATCACCTGTCATAGTTGCACCGATCCAGGAGCCCTGAGTAACGAATGCATATTTACCAGATGAGAAGTTAAGGATCTGCTGATCATATGTACCGGATACAAGAAGTGCCGGATCTGAATACTGATTCAGAAGACCTACAAAGTTAGCGAAATCTGTTAAACGATCTTCGTCAACCTTACCGCCATCATTGAGCATATCAATATAAGTAGTGTCATCTCTGTCAAGACCTGAATCCAGATAGTTTCCAAATAAGTGGTTACCTGTTGACCAGTAAAGGTTAACTGGTTCTGCTGCATAACCTACGACTGCTGTCAGTCCAAGCTCATCTTTCTTGGAATCAATTGTCTCAAATGCTTCTTTGATTGCATCAGGACCTGTTAATGTAGAAGGATCAATTCCTGCTTTGTCAAGGATGTCTTTGTTATAAGCAAGACCGATTGCTTCTGTTGTATATGGGAAACCGATTGTACCCTGGCTCTCATCAACATAAGCTGAATCTGTGTCAGAAGCCCATTCCTGATCACTCATATCTACTAAAAGGTCTGTCCAGTTAGCGAAGTCTGTAGCACCACCGTTTACGAAGATGTCAGGCATATTATCTGACTGATAGTATCCTTTCAGAGTACCCTGGATATCGATTCCGCCACCCATGGATTCGATTTCTACTTTAGTTCCTGTTTCTTTCTCATACATTTCAGCTAATTTCTTCAGCTGAGCGTCAACTTCGATCTTACCGTTTACAAGACGAATACTGTCACCGTCTGCTGCCTGTACGGATACTGCTGCCGGAACCATTGATGCGATCATAGATACTGCTAAAAGTGTTGCAAATACTTTTTTCTTCATTTTCGTCACCTCGTCATTTTTTTAACTGTTTCTTTTTACCTTTTGCGCATAAGGTTTTTTGATAGTTGTATAATACCACTTTGTTTCTGAAATAGCAAGACCTTTTTCGCATAAGTTTGAATTTTTTTATCTTTCTTTTTCGTCATTTGTTAAATATGCACAATTTATTTTTTCTATCTTATTACACTATGTCCAAAAAAGTGCTACTTTGAGGTCAAAAAAGTGCATCCTCTTTGAATTGTATCCTATGGCTTGTGCCTGTTTTTCCTTCGTCAGACAAGTAAAAACTTCTGCGCAGAACATTACGGAATAATTTCCTGTAACATAATAAAACAGCATTTCAGGTTCTGCACCCGAAATGCTGTTTTATTATGTCTTATTCATTTTGTATCCATTTATGCTGCCTGTTCTTTTTTCTTACCGGTAACTGTAAGCAGATGACTTTTGATCAGTACCGGACGTACTGCATTGTAGATCACTGCTACCAGGATCACAGAAACAACTGCATTGAATAATGTCGCTACAGCACTCATTTTTGCAAGTGCCTGTGCCAGTTCCTGAGGCTGTCCGAGAATATACTGTTTGTAGAAATATCCTACGATCGGATCTGCCACAACATTAAATGCAAGACCTGCTACAGAAGCAATCACACTCCATTTGAAAACATATTTCTTATCTGTACTTTCATTAATCTTTGCAATCTTATGTGCTACCAGACCTGTGATCAGGCCAATACAGAATTTCAGTACAAATGTCTTTGGTGCGCCTGTGATATATACAGGATCCATCAGGTCTGCAATTCCCATTCCGATGGCACCGGATAATCCGCCGTATACACCGCCGATCAGAAGTGCTGCCAGTACGCAGAATGCATTTCCGATATGGATGGATGTTGCATCACCGCCCGGTACAGGGATCTTAATCTGCAGAAATGTAAAAGATACATAGCATAACGCAGCCATAAGAGCTGTCTCTGCAAGTTTTGTAATTGTGCTGTTCTGAGTATTCATAATAACTGTCCCCTCTCATATGATCTGATAGAAAGCTCATATCAATAAGTCAGATTGCCTGTTTGAGTTTCACTATCAGATTTTTTATATTTTGACGCATCAATATGTTGAAGTTATCATACGCGAAATGTGTCATTATTTCAATGACCAATTTTTCGAATTTTTTAGGGGTCAGATTGAATATTATGCAAAAAAGCCCTCTGTCTGCATGCTACTCACATGAAAACAGAGGGCTTCATTATTCTATTCGGTTAGATCCTTGCTACACCTGATTTTCTTGCTGCTTCTGCTACAGCTTTAGCTACAGCGTCTTTTACGCGTGGGTCAAATGCTGCCGGAAGAATATATTCCGCTGTTAATTCTTCGTCACTTACCAGACCTGCGATTGCATATGCCGCTGCAACTTTCATTTCATCGTTAACATCTGATGCTCTTGCGTCCAGTACACCACGGAAAAGTCCCGGGAAGCAGAGTACGTTGTTTACCTGGTTCGGGTAATCAGAACGTCCTGTGGATACCACTGCTGCGCCTGCTGCTTTTGCTTCGTCAGGGAAGATTTCAGGTACCGGGTTTGCACATGCAAAGATGATAGGATCTTTTGCCATTGTGCGGACCATATCCTGTGTCAGTGTTCCAGGTGCGGATACACCGATGAAGATGTCTGCGCCTTTGATCACTTCTGCAAGAGTACCTTTCTCTTTGTTGAAGTTTGTAATCTTAGCCATCTCTTCTTTAATCGGGTTTAATCCTTCTCTGCCTTCGTAGATTGCACCCTTTCTGTCTGTCATGATTACGTTTTTAAGTCCCATGGACATTAACAGTTTGATGATAGCGATACCTGCAGCACCTGCTCCGGAAGTAACGATCTTCACTTCATCAAGCTTCTTGCCAACCAGTTTCAGCGCGTTGATAACACCTGCAAGTGTGATAACTGCTGTTCCGTGCTGGTCATCGTGGAAGATCGGAATATCACAGCACTCTTTCAGTTTCTTTTCGATTTCAAAACATCTCGGTGCGGAAATATCCTCAAGGTTGATTCCTCCAAAGGATCCGGCCAGGAGGCTTACTGTCTTAACGATCTCATCAACATCTTTACTGCGGACGCAGAGCGGAATCGCGTCTACACCGCCAAATTCTTTAAAGAGTACACATTTACCTTCCATAACAGGCATACCAGCTTCCGGTCCGATATCTCCCAGTCCAAGTACCGCAGTTCCGTCTGTTACAACAGCAACTGTATTCCAGCGTCTTGTCAGATCATAACTCTTGTTTACATCCTTCTGGATCTCCAGACAAGGCTGAGCAACACCCGGTGTGTAAGCAAGACTTAAAGCATCTTTGGAATCTACTTTGGCTCTTGATACAACCTCAATTTTACCTTTTAAGTCATAATGCATTTTTAAAGATTCTTTTGCGTAGTCCATTTTGTTTTGGCTCCCTTCTGCACTCTTTTTTTGAGACGCCTACATTGTAACATTAACCTGGCTCAGATTCTACTGTTTTTCTGACCTTTTTTATCAAAATAACTAAAACCGCATCTTCCTGTAGAAAATTAGGAAGATGCGGTTTCAGTTATTGTACTTTATCATTTGATATCAGGTTCCAAAAGAAACTTATTATCATTATTTATCTGTATCAAAATGTACTTCTGTACCGGCAACTGCCCGTTCATCCAGAAGCTGTTTGAAGGTCTTGGTCTTTGCTTTCTCTTCATAGTTATCAGACCAGTAGTAGCCTTTCAGTTCGTCCATATACTCATAGTAATCGCAAAGATAGATATATACTGTGGAAACATCCCTGTCCTGTATTGCATATGTGTCCGCATTACTGTTTGCCACTCCGCCATATGGCATGATATCTCCATTGGCATCCAGCATAACAGCAACATATTTTGTTTCCGGATCCTGCATTTTCATAGTGATCTCAAATGGTGTTTTCGTAATGGAGAGAACACCATCTCCATTTTCATCTACCACATTTACATCCTTTTTAACCGTATCGGAAGTATTTTTCTCTACATCTACGTTGAACTTCCAGTCACCCTTCAGTGTCCATGAGTTATATCTGTTATTACCTTCAATTGCCTCAGGATACCGTTCAAAATACTCATTCCACATCTCAGTGAAAAACTGATGTTCCAGATCCTTCTGTTCTTCTGTCAGGCTCTCATAATCTGCATCATCTGTGCTGATTCCATGCTCTGCCATTTTCTGATTATATTCATCCCGCAGATCCTGAGGGATATCCGGGGTAGTATCCTGGTCATCCGGAAGAGTACCCACAATATCTTTCAGATCCAGCTCCATGGCAAACCTGTCAGGTACTTTGATGTCTTTGACATAATCGCTGATTGCCGGACCTCCCACCTGAGGAAGGTTCTCATCACTGTATTCATCCATTCCCAGTGTCTGGGCTAACTTGTCAAAACTAAAATCCTCAGAATCTACATCAATCCCTTTTTCTTTGAAAAATGCATTACGCACCTCATAAAATTTTGTCCATCCTGCATCATCCACTGTCATATCTTCTACAGGAATACGCAAAACTCCTGCATAGGTGTTATCATCCAGCATTTTTCCATCCAGATAAGCATTGAACAGATTACTTTTTCCATCCATGTAATCATATTTCACTGTAGAATTCTCGCTGAGCTTAATATTGGGTTTTCCATCAGATGTAATGAATGTATCCGGGAATTTATCCTCTGTATGGATTGTCATGGACAGGTACAGAGCCATTTCATTACAGTATACTTCTGAAAGCGTGACAGTTGTTCCATCTACTGTTTTACTGTATGATTCATTGTCTTTCGTTTTATCTGCATTGTTATTTTCTGTTATATTCTGATCCTCAGCCTGAGCACTTTGAGGATTACCTCCGTCCTCCTGACTTTCATCAGTATCTGCCAACTCTGCATCTTCTGCAGAATCTGTCAACTGCTTTGCATATTTCGAATAATCACCATAAAATCCCAGGGAATTGCCGAGCTGCTTAAACACATTTCCGACCAGAGGAATGTTCTCTGCAAATGCAGGATTTGTGATACACACTGCGGAAAACACAGCTGCCGCTGCGGTCAGTCCCAAAGCTGTTTTGTACACTGTTTTGAATTTCTTATGCGCTTTTACTGTTCCTGTGGATTTCTTTCCGGAACTTCCTGTTGATTTCTTTGTTGATTTTTCTGTTGATTTCTCTGGCAATCTTTGCACAATATTCTCTGCATTTTCCACATTTTCAGAAGCTGCTACCATTTCCCTGATTCTGGCAAATGCTTCGTTTTTTGCATCTTCTGCCTGCTTTGGCAATGGAAAATCTGCCTGCATGATTTCCTCTATCGCATTATCATTTCTGTTATTCTTTTCTTTATCAAAATCCAACTTCTTCGCCATGATCACTTCATCCCTTTCTTGCACTTACCGTTATGCTTCCTGCTGTTACTGGTTGTGTTCTCATATTTCCATTCTGTTTTTCCGCAAACTCTTCTGTGATACCTGTAAATTCTCTGTTTTTCTTTTTCTTCTGCTGCAGTCTTTTCTTCTGAATATTGTCTTCTGCTGAAATATATTCCTGCTTTAGCTGCACCCGGGCTCTGACCAGTCTGGTTTTTACTGTGTTTTCATTCATATTCAATATAGAAGCAATGTCTGCGATCCGAAATCCCTCTACATAATACAGAACCAGTATGATCCTGTAGGATTCGTCCAGCATTCCAAGCATTTCCTTGAACTCAAATTCCTCAATGGACATATCCTGTCCGGGGACTTCCGAAAGTTCTTCAGCTCTGCTGAAATTTTTGTAGTGTCTGTGGATTTTATTGCATTCATTGATCAGAATACGGATCATCCAGGTTTTAAAATATTCCGGATTCTTCAGTGTATGTATTTTTTCAAAGCAGGTAAGTATGGTATCCTGCATGGCATCTGCGGCATCCTCATCATTATCCAGGATTCCCCGCGCCACCTTGTACATTGCCAGAGAATTCTTTTCCATCAGTTCCAGAAATGCATCCGCATCTCCTGA
>OLPD01000359.1_pt1 | contig 37278 bp, 58 predicted proteins | sample 1672111 | NCBI WGS metagenome assembly OLPD01 (sample SAMEA3136646, study PRJEB25190) | human gut metagenome
AAGCATAATTATATATAGATTAATATAAAATTTTATAAAATTTATTTAAATTACTTCTTTGTAAAATTTTACAAAATTTTATAATTCTTCTGTAAAAAAATAGAGTAGAGGAATGTTATATAATTTCCTCATACTATTATTTTGTCCCAGTGTTTTTTCTACTAAGAAGTAATGTCGAGTTATGCAATAGAGAAAAAAAGACTAGTTTAAATCCTAGTCTTTTTTTCTCTATATTTTATTATTAAATCATTTAATGCTTCATCCATTAATTTAGAAAAAGGTATTTTTGTATCATCACTTATTTTTTTTGATTCTTTTAATATATCTTTATCAACACTTGTACTAAGTCTCTTTCTTGTAACTAGATCCTTATTTCTTATACTTGTCATAAATTTACCATCCTTATTACGTTCTTAAATTATTTATACTATTAACAGCATTTATTATTTGACTTCTGGTCATTTTTAATAAATCTTTTTTAGTAAATCCACTATTTAATAGAATTTGCATATAACTATCATCATGTGATATAATATTATTATCAAAATCAAAATTATAATTATCATTTACATTGGGCTTATCTGTTGCAGCAGTTAAGTCCTTTTTATTTTCATGATCATAAAATGGAACTTTTATTGAATAATATTTTTCTGTAAATCTAAAAATTGTTTTTTCCACATTATCTTCTATCACTGTTTCAAATTCAATAAATCCAAAATATTTATAATTCTTCATTTTTTTCTTATAACTATCTGTTGCTTTTTCATAACGTTCGTTAAAATTAAGTGGTTTAATTCCTAATTTATATAAACATCTATCTTTTATAGCATTTTTACTGACTTTTAATATTGGCATATCTGTTAGTATTTTGCTCCAACTAATCCAATTCCATGACTTTCCGTTTTTTATATGTTCTTTCATATTTCCGCTACATTTGAAATCTTCTAAATATTCTAGTAGAGCAATATCTACCATATCAATTCCGTCATATTTCATTAATTCAGATTGTAAATATTTACCTATGTATAATCTCATAATATCACTCCTTTTAAATGTATTATAGCACTTGCGTAAGTTTGCGTCAATTAAAAAATAAATACATACATAAAATTTGCGTAGCATATCTATATATAATTTATCTATTTTAATTTAACTATAATAAATTAACTATCGTTAATTTATCTATTGTAGTATCTCAAGATACTGGGGGGTGATATCTCAAGATACTGGGGGGTGATATCTCAAGATACTGGGGGTAAAAATGAAAAATAAAAGGTGTATTTATTCTTTATAAACAAGAGTAGATACGCCTTTTTTGGTTTTAAAAACTTTTGAAGTTATATATTGAAAATAATAAATCAAGATGGTATAATTTTCCTAGAACAAACGTTCGATAATCTTATTATAAATAATAAAGCATTACAAATACATATATATAAATAAAGTTTACAGAGTGAATTATTAGTTTAATGAAAGGAGCGTCATGGAAGATATAAAAAGATATGAGTTATACAATGATGAATGTATAGAGAGAATGAAATATATTAAAGATAAAACTATAGACATGATTCTGTGCGATTTACCATATGGGACAACAGACTGCAAATGGGATAATATAATTTCATTTGATGAAATGTGGGAGCAATATAACCGTATTATAAAAGACAATGGAGCTATAGTATTATTTTCAGCTCAACCATTTACAACAAAATTAATTAATTCAAATATAAAGAACTACAAATACAGCTGGTATTGGATAAAAAATACAGTTACAGGTTTTGCATTTGCAAAACATCAACCAATGCGAAAAGTGGAAGATATAAATGTATTTTATAAGAAAAAACCGTTGTATGTGCCACAAGGATTGAAAAAGTTAGATAAACCCAAAATTAAAAAAAGAATAGAAAATAAGGGTAAAGATAGTATTTATAATGAGTCAACTTTATTAAAAGAACATATAGTTAAATATACTAATTATCCAAATAATGTTTTATTTTTTAATAAAGAAACAAAGACTATACATCCAACTCAAAAGCCAGTAGATCTTCTTGAGTATTTAATAAAAACTTATACTCGTGAAGGAGATATTATATTGGACAATTGTATGGGAAGTGGAAGTACAGGAGTTGCTTGTGCTAAAACAAAAAGAAAATTTATAGGAATAGAATTAGATAAAAATTATTTTGAAAAAGCTAAGAATAGAATTTCAATAGAATATAACATAAATGACTAGTACTTATACCATTTGGAGGAATTATGAAAGAAGAAATAAAAAAAGAAATAATTGATATTATTATAAATATAGATAATTTTAAACTATTAAAAAAAATAAAGTTTATGCTAATTGGAATAGTTGGGATAAAAATAAAGAGCTAGATAATATATCTAGCTCTTTATTTTACTTACAAACTTTTCTATGAATAGCCAATCTTCATCATCTAATTTTAGCATCTCTTCTATAACTTTTTTCTTAAAACTATCTTCTTCTGCCACTAATTTACCTACCAAAATGTTAAATTCATCATCTTTTGTAAGTTCTGAAAAAATATCACCTTCTCCAGTTTCTAGCCAAACTTGATTAATGTTATAAGTAGAGCATATATCATCTATATTTCGAGCTGTAAGATTAACTCGTCCTTTTTCTAAATTAGATATATGAGATTCGCTTAAGTTTAGGTTTTCACCGAATTTTTTTTGTGTAAGATTTAATTTTTTTCTTGCTTGTTTTATTCTATTATTCATTTTATCACCTTATTTATACAATAACATAAAAACTTTTAAAATAAAAGAAAAAATATTAAAAAATATAAAAAGCGACAAAAAAAGACAAAAAACTATTGATATAAAAGTTATATCAATATATAATCTTTTATATTAAAAGAAATTGAAAGGAGAATATTTTATGACAATAGAAGAAAAAGAAAAAATTTTAAGAAATATTTTTAACAAAACAGATATTATAGATGAAAAAGATAAACCATCAATAATTGCATACATAAGAGGAACATCTGATACAAGAGAAAGAATAGTATCAGAAAATAAAGCAAAATGTGGATGCACTAAAAAGGTGTGATATTAACTAAAAATAATACACCCAAAAAAACTTAATAGATACAAGTCTTTTAAATGGTTCGGTGAGCCTTTTAACGGACTTGTACTAAGTATTAAAGTTTGAGTAAGAAATAATAAAAAGATGTCATAAGTAAGGAGGAATAGAAATGAAAAAAACAGCACTTAAAATAAAGTACTGTCGTAAAAAAGATATTAAAAGAAATATTTATATCGAAATAAATTATTTATTTTAACTGAATGCATTTTCTAAAATAGGATAAAAAGTAGCAATTAAAGATTTTGCTTGTTTTAAATATATTTTAGATTGCATATCGGATTGATTAGTAGACAAAATCATTTCTTGGAAAAAAAGAAGTGAATTGTAAGCAACTCTAATTTCATCTAAATTAATACGTGTTTCTTGATTTTCTAATTTAGATATAAGAGACTTTGCAAATTTATTGTCTTCTAGCTTTTCATCAACACTAATAGGTATGTCTAGAGAATCATTATTTATAAAGTTCTCTAAGACAGATATTAATAAAATAGAATCAGAATGTGATAGATTCATAAAGTCAAACACCTCCAGATTCTATTTTATCATAAATATTTGTAATAAAAAGTATAAAAAAGAGGTAGTAGAATGTCAGTTAAAAAAAGTCAAAGGAGAAAGAAAAATCTATACACAGAAGTTGATTTTGAAAACTTAATAGATGCAATGATGGAGCATCAAGTAACTATAGATAGTGAAGTTGTAAATATAAACAATATAGATCAAATACTAGATGCAAGAAGTAATTGTATATATGAAACAAAAACAATAACATCAGGACCAATAAGAGAACTTGAAATGTACCCAGTATTCTTAAAAAAAGATATACCTGAAGAATTTAGAGTTAAAACTACTAAGAAGGCTCAAAAGAATCTCAATAATAAAAATGCAGTTAAGCACTTCATAAGAAAAGTAAATGCTAACTTTGGAAAAGGTGATTATTATTTAACTCTTAACTACAGAAATGATAATAGACCTAAAAGTTATGAAGAAGCTAAAAAGCACGTAAGAGCATACATAAACAAACTTAATTATGAATACATGAAACTTCAAGTACACCAAGAAGGAAAAAAGTTATCGCACAAAATAAATAAGAAAAAGTACAAGAAAATTAAGTATATGTATGTAATTGAGATTTCAAAAGAAGGCAAAGGAAAATATCATGTACATATGATTATGAGTTCTGAACTAACAATGGATCAAGTTGAAAACTGCTGGAAGTATGGAAGAAGAAATAATATAAGACGAATAGATCCTGATGAAAAACATTTAACTGACTTAGCTAACTACCTATCAAAAGACCCAAAAGGAAAAAAACGTTGGGGATGTAGTCAAGGATTAAAAGAGCCTATTATAACTACATCTAAAAAAGTATCAAAGAAAAAAATATTCAAGATGGAAAGTGATCATAACTTAATTGAAAAAGAAATGGAAAAATTAAATCCTGGATATAAAGTTGTTGGATTTAAAGCAACAAGAAATAAATGGACAGGGATGCCTTATATCCACGTTATGATGCGAAAAATAAATTGATATAAATAACAAAATATGAGAGGTAAATATGACGAAAAATAAATGCGAAAAGTTTAAATTGTCAGAAGATGGCTTCTGTGAAAATTATATAGGAAATAAAGAGCATAAATCGGCTTGTAGAAACAAATGTAAAGTATTTAATACAAATATTCAAAGTGGAACTAGAAAAGCCTTAGACGCTCAAATAATAGGTATAGAAGTTCCATATGAAACTTTAGGTTATTAAATATGAAAAATAATGAATTAATAGTATTTACAATGTCTTGTAAACATTGTGATGATAAGCAAAATATATTAGTTGATAAAAATAGAGCAATAAAGCTAGAAAAAATAAAAAATAAAATAATATGTGATAAGTGCATAGAAAGCAGGAGAAAAAATGTCAATTATTGATGGCAAAGATGAAATTATAAAAATAGCTCATAGGATAGCTAAAGACATGGGAATAGAAAAACATGAAATACAACATTCAGATAAATGTTATGACATATATATACTAGCTGTTAGAGAATATGACTCAAGAAAAAATAAGGAAGTATGAGAGCATGGAAAATTTAAAGATTAAAATGTTGAGAATAAAATTGAATATGTTAATCGAAAAGTATGGTCTTACGCACCCAAAAGTTATTGAGTGCAGCAAAGAGTTGGATAATCTTATATTGAATCAACAAATAATAAAATTAAATGAATACAAGGGGACAAAAAATGAATGCAATACAAGTAATAGATGAAAGAGAAGTATTAGGATTTCAAGTTAAAACATATGGAGATATGGAAAATCCATTATTTCTTGCAAAAGATGTAGCAGAATGGATAGAACATAGCGATGTATCAATGATGTTAAGGAAAGTAGATGAAGATGAAAAGCTGATACAAACATTATTTGTATCAGGTCAAAATAGAGAAATGTGGTTTCTATCAGAAGATGGATTATATGAAGTCCTGATGCAAAGTAGAAAACCAATCGCTAAACAATTCAAAAAGAAAGTTAAGACATTGTTAAAAGATTTAAGATTAAATAGATTTGCTAACCAGGATCCTTATAAGCATCTAAGTACAGAAATGAAAGCACTATTAATGCATGATAAGAAAATTCAAGCAGTACAAGAAGAAGTAACTTCAGTAAAAGATGATTTAAATGAATTTAAAGATGATATACCTCTCTTTGCTGTTGAGTGCGAAGAAATAACTAAATTAGTAAAAAAAGTAGGTACTCATGCATTAGGTGGAAAAGGTAGTAATGCATATAAAAATAAATCATTAAGAGCAAAAGTATACTCTGATATATATAGACAATTAAAAAGAGAATTTGATGTAAACAGTTTTAAAGCTATAAAAAGAAGATATTTAGATGATGCTCTAAATGTAGTTAATAAATATAAATTGACTATATCACTATCGGACCAAATAAATTTTATAAATAGTCGATTACCTATTTAAAAATAAAAGAAAGGATAATGATTAAAGATGAATATATTAGAAGAAGCAGATATGTTATTTGAAATAGCTGAACGTATAGCCAAGAAATATAATAAAACGGTTCAAGAAGTTTGGCAAGAAGCTATAGTAGAACTAACGTTAATGAATAAAAAAAATTAATTAAAAGAGGCGGATATGATGCAAATATTATATTTACTCGGGATAATTGCAATAGTATTTATTCCATTAGAAGTTCTTAATCAAACATCAAAACGTAAAAGCAAGGAGAAGTAATATGAATAACATTGTACTAATAGGGAGATTAACAAAAGATCCAGAACTTAGATATATACCAACTACAGGAACACCAGTATCCAATTTTACATTAGCAGTAGATAGAGAATATAAAAATAAAAATGGAGATAAGGAAACAGACTTTTTACCAGTACAAATTATTGGAAAATCTGCAGAGTTTTGTGTGAACTATATACCAAAAGGAAGATTAGTAGCAATACAAGGTTCTGTAAGAGTAAATAAATACATTGACCAAAATACCAATGAGAATAAAAAATATTTCATAGTAGTAGCTAAAAATATAAAGTCATTAGAAAGTGGTAAATCAAAAGAAGGTAAGCAAGAGAATGATTCCTTTGGCCCTAAATTTGAGCCTAGTTTTAATCCTGATGATTTTGAATACATAGAAGATAATGATATACCATTTTAGAAGTGATGTTGAAGAAGCTGGAAGAAGTTCACGGAGAAACATGAATAAACTGTGGTGGACAAGAAAAGTATTATGTTTCTATTGTAGACAGCAAGTTATAGATAATAAATGCGGTTGTTGGCTTAGAAATTTATAGGAGGGTTATTATGCAAGTAAAAGAGCTTTTAAGGATATCGAACTTTGAGAATTATAGTATAAAAATTGAAGGTGAAGATAAATCACACTTTGTAAATAAAGATAAAGCATTTGAAAGATTTGCATGTATGTATATTACAGAAATAGATTATACGATTATATTCTGTAATAAAGGTGAAGATTACAACTCACATGAAAGTGTACTAGCGTTAAGATTATTGGTTATAGATAAAGATAAGGTATACAGTTAAAAGAGGAGTTTTAGAATATTAAAATCAAAATTTTAAAGGAAATTGAGGATGAAATTAAAATGAATTATGAGATAAAAAATGGACTTTTAAAAATGCAAGGATTTGATATAGGAAACAAAATTCTAATAAGTGATGCAGATGAAGTAACATTTTCAAATGAAGAAAATGGTACATATACTAATGCAAAAGAAGTAGAAGTTATAATTGAGATTGAAACTTTGAAAACTTGGATTGAAGAATATGGACTATTAGACGATATAGAAATTGAAAACTATTAATCAAAATAAAAATTCTAATTAAAATAAAACTTTTAATGAAATTTGGAGGAAGTTATGGATATCAAAGATATAAAAATAGGTTGTATTGTTCAAGTATTTGACTATTGTAAACAAAATTTGGAAATGTATAAGGTTTTAAATGTTTATGTTTCTAAAGATAATGAAATAGTGTTTAAGTGTAATAAAATGAAATTTAATGAAAAAAAAGAATTAGTAATAACCTTAGTAACAACCAATGTTATAAGATTTATTGATGGTAAAGATGTTATGAGTATTTATAATAAAATTAATCATGAATAAAAGTCATTAAAATAAAGTTTTTATGGAAATAGGAGGTAGTGAACAGTAGTTATGCTTGAATTTATAATAAATTTTGCAGTGGCGATGGCAGGTGTAGGCATATTAACTAAGATAAATAGAAGGTTTGATCATTCAACATACTTCGTAGGGATATTAGTAGGCATGATACAGATCTGCATAACTCACCTATTAAATAAATAATTAAAATCAACATATTCCTAGTAGGTACAAAAATGGAGAAAGAAAATGAACATAAAATTAGAAAATATCTTAAATTGCATAAAACAATATAAAGAACAAGAATTCATATGTGTAAGTATGAGTATAAATATAGATGAATTTGAAGAATTAGAAAAGAATAGAACAGAGTTCTGTCATGAACTAGGCAAAATTTTAGGAAGTTGTAAGATAGAAGTAGAAAAAATAAATGAAGAATTTAGATTCTTAAAAATAGAAAAGGTAGAATATTAAAAATGTATAGAAATATGAAAAGAAGCGAATCTACAGAACAAATGGCATTAATAGACTGGTGTAATATAAATGTCTGCATATATCCAGAGCTATCACTTATATATCATATACCTAACGAAGGTAAAAGAAGTAATTATCAAGGTAAGAAGCTGAAAAGAGAAGGTTTAAAAAAGGGAGTTCCTGACTTATGCCTTCCAGTTCCTCGAAGAAATTATCATGGTTTATATATAGAAATGAAATATGGAAACGGAAGAACACAAAGAGAATGGATTAATAAACTGAATGAGCAAGGATATAAAGCTGTAGTCTGTAATGGATTTGAAGAAGCTAAAGAAACGATAGAAAAATATATTAAATTATAACAACTTAAAGGGGGAACGTTTGATGGATATTAAAAATGACTACATAGCAAAAGCAATGATATATGTTGAAGAAGAGGGCAATAAGGTTAAAAGACTAGATGCACTAAAAAAAGACTTAGAGATCCTAAGTAAAGACTTAGAAGGTAGAAGAGCTAGAGGACTGACAGGTAATAGTACAACAAGAAATATAAAAGGCATAGATGATTTAATTTTAGAAAGAGAACAAGAAATTGAAAAACTATCTAATGAAATAGAAGATTTAGAAAGTGATAGGGAGCGATTTGAAAACATATTAGATAGATTAGAGGATGTATCAAAGAAAGTTATTGAAACTAGATATGTTTATAATAATAGATATAATAAATTTGAAGCATATGAATTTGTAGCAGAAAAATTAAATCTAACAGAAAGTACAGTTAGAAGATATGAACGCTGGGCATTAAAAGAAATAGCTTTTATGAAATATGGAATGGAATCAGTAAAAAAGTAGCTAAATATGACGGAAAAATGACGAAAAAATGACGAAAAAGTGACGGAAAAATGACGAAAAAATGGACTGGAAACTACATATAAAAATAAGGTAATATAGTAGTGTCGAAAGATGTGATATTCACTAAACGCATAATTAGATGTACCTCTTTAAAAAACTGATATAACAAAATAATAAGCTAAATAAAAAAGGCAAGTTAAGTTGATTATATATTGTAATAAACTGACTTGCCTTTTTTATTGCAATAGGAGAAATATTATGGCTAGAGAAATCTAGTTTTTTTATTTTGTAAAAATATAAATAAAAGGATTGATAAAGATGAAGTATAGAAAAAAATCAGAAATAATAGAAGCTGTAAAATGGGATGAAAAGATAGAAACAATAAATAATAATAAATGGCTAGAAGATGCAATAAAAGAAGATATAGCTCTATTAGCAATGAATGATATAGATGATAAAGAACCTGTATTATTGATATTCGATAGAGGGACTAAAGGGTATCAGAAAGTAGAGGTAGGTGATTATGTAATAAAAGAGACACATAATCAAAAGCATAGAATAAGAACTATGAAATCTGATGATTTTGAAGAAAAATTTGAAGTATGTTAGATAAATTGTGTAGAAGATGTAAAAAAATAATTAAATATCCTAATACATATTGTGAAGTTTGTAAAGAAATTAAAGATAAAGAAAAAGAAGAAGTTAATAAAAAATATAGCAAAGAAGCTAATAAAAAATATAATAAGAAAAGAGATCCTAAATACACGAATTTTTATAATAGTCCTGATTGGAAGATAAGATTAGCACCAAAATATATGGCGGATAAAGGATATAAATGTGAAGTATGTGGAGCTATAGCTAGTGAAGTACACCACAAAATTCCTATAAAAACAGATGAAGGATGGGAAAGAAGATTAGATTATAACAACCTAAAAGCGTTATGTTTAGACTGTCATAACAATGAGCACAATCGATTTAAAAGGAATATAAGACGAAGAAAGTATTAATAATGGAGTGTATCGTAATTTAAAATATAAAGCCTCTAAGTAGCCTCTACAAGGGTAGGGGTGGGTAAAATTCTATGAGGCATTTTGGGGATAACGATACAAGGGGAGTTCTCTGTAGAAAAAACTCCCCACGGAGAAATTTAAAAAAAAAGGAGGTGTTTATGGTGGCTGGTCAAAGACAACCAATTGAATTAATTATAGCAAAAGGTAATAAACACCTTACAAAAGCTGAGATTGAGCAACGTAAAAACTCAGAAGTGAAAGCTAAATCTGATAATATAAAGCCACCAAAAAATTTAACAAAAGATGAAAAAAAAGAATTCAAAAAGATAGCAAATGAATTAATTGAGTTAGATATAATGGCGAATATAGATTGTAACTCATTAGCTATGTATGTAAGAGCATTTAGCAATTATACTAAAGTTTCAGATAAATTGATAGAACTTGATCCTTTGGTTGATTTTGAAGAGTATAATAAATTATCTATATTAGAAGATAGACATGCAAAACAATGTAGAAGTCATGCTATAGATTTAGGCTTAACTATATCTAGTAGATGTAAATTAGTAGTTCCTAAACCACCTGAAGAACCTAAGAAAAATAAATTTTCTAAATTTGGAGCGTGATAATGAGAGATAGAGTAACGGAATATGCTAAAAGGGTTATAGATGGAGAGTATGTAGTTGGAGAATTACATATACTTGCTTGTAAAAGACATTTAAATGACTTAAAAAAGCAAAATACAGATGAGTTTCCATACTATTGGGATGTTGAAAAAGCTAATAGAATAATTGAATATGCTGAAACATTAATAATAGCGGAGGGCTCTGAACCTAAACCAGTTAGATTACTAGATTGTCAAGCATTTGATTTAGCAGTTCCTTTTGGATGGAGAAAGTGTGAGAATGGAAAACGCAGATTTAGACGTAAATATAAATCTATGGCTAGACAAAATGGAAAAACTTTTGAAAATGGTATAACTGGAACATATGTAGCTGGATTTGAAGGATATATGTTTGGTAAGTTATTTACTGTTGCTACTAAAAAAAGACAAGCTAGACTAGCTTGGGAGGAAATGGCTAAGTTTATAACAATAGATGATGATTTAGATGTATTATTTAAAGTTCAAGATTATAAATCTTTAATAACAGCCTTAAAAACAAATTGTACTATAGAAGCTTTATCAAAAGAAGCTGGTCTTGACGATGGATTTAGATCTATATATAGCTCAATAGATGAGCTACATCAACATAAAGATAATAAAATATACAAAGCAATATATAATGGAACAAGATCACTTCCTGAAACTTTAGTAAGCATGATAACTACAAGAGGTGATAAATTAAATAGTTTCTGCAAAGAAATGGATGATTATTGTATAAAAATCCTTCGAGGTATAACTACTGCGGAGGATTTTTTTGTTGATATATATTGTCTTGATAAAGAAGATGATATATGGGATGAAAAAAATTGGATAAAAGCAAATCCATTTTTAGCATCTACAAAACAAGGATTAGAAACTCTTAGAATTGATGCAAATACAGCTAGAGATATGGGAGGAAGCGATTTAAGAGACTTTTTAATAAAATGCTTAAATATGTGGGTCCAAAATAATGATGACCAATTCATAGATGTTTCAAGATGGGAAGAGTGTGGAAGTAAAAGAACACTTGAAAGTTTTAGAAATAGAGCTTGTTGGGTTGGATTAGATTTAAGTTCAGGAGGAGATTTAACAACTTTATGTCTTGAATTTGAAGAACCTGATGAAAATTATTACTTTTATAGTCATTCATTTATGCCACGAGGCAGGTTAGAAGAACATATAGAAACAGATTTAGCACCATACGATTTATGGGAACAAATGAAATTAATTACAGTAACAGGTGGAAGTGGAGATTATAAAAATGATTATATGTTCATAATCAAACACTTAAAAGAATTAAAAGAAAAGTATAATTTACAATTTTTAGGTATAGGGTTAGATCCACATAATGCCGATGGGATAATGAGTGAATTAGAATCATTTGGATGTCCTATATTATTAGTAACTCAATCAGCTAAATTTTTACATGATGCAACAGAGGATATTAAGTTAGCTGTAAAATCTAAAAAAGTTGAATATGACAAAAATAATGAACTACTTACATGGAGTTTTACAAATGCTAAGATTGTAAAAAACTCATTTGGAGAAATGAAAGTAGATAAAGAGCCAAGAGCTAAGTTTAAAAGAATAGATCCTGTTGATGCTGCTATAGATGCACATACTGTTATGATGAAAAATAGAAGCAAAGAAGTAGTAAATGTTAAGTCAGAACTTGATAACTACTTATCTAAAATGGGATGGAAAAAATAAATTTTGAAAGGTGGTGAAATATGGCAATTATAAAAAGATTTAAGAATGCATATAAAGCATTTACTGGTAAAACACAAGAAATTGAGCTAAATGAACTTTTGAATTTTTTAGGATTAAAAGATATAAGTAAAGGAGAACTAAGTGAAGCTACATATTTTGCATGTTTAAAAGTATTAAGTGAGTCTGTAGGTAAACTTCCATTAAAACTGTTAAAGTATACTGATAGACATGGAGTGATAGCAGCAAGAGATCATCCATTATATAGAATTTTGAAAGAGAGACCTAATAAATATATGACTGCAGGTACATTTTGGAGTACAGTTGAATATAATCGTAATCACTTTGGGAATGCATATGTACTTATAGATGGAGCTGGTAAAAATTTAAATTTATGGATTTTAGATAATAGTAAGATTGAAGTTTGGTATGATGATGCTAAATTATTAGGTGAAAATAAAGATATATATTATTTATATTCAAGTGGTACTAAATTTTATAAGTTTGGTTCAGAGGAAATATTGCATTTTAAGACAAGCAATACATTTGATGGGATAAAGGGATTATCTGTAAGGCATCAACTAAAAAATAGTATTCAATCAAATTTGAAATCTCAAGATTTATTAAATAAAATGTATGATAATGGATTTACAGCTAAAGCAGTTGTTCAGTATACAGGATCTTTAAGTGATGAAAATGTAAAAACTTTTATAGCTGGAATAGAAGATTATGCAACGGGTAAACTTGAAAATGAAGGTATAAGAAATATAATTCCTATGCCATTAGGTGCTACATTTACACCACTTAATATTAAATTAGCTGATAATCAATTTATAGAATTAAAACAGTATAGTGCTTTGCAAATAGCAAGTGCATTTGGTATAAAGCCATATCAGATTGGTGATTATACTAAGTCAAGTTATGCAAGTGCGGAAGCACAGCAATTAAGTTTTTATATTGATACGTTGCTATATATTTTAAAACAATATGAAGAGGAATTAAGTTATAAATTATTAGATTCTTACGAGTTAGAACAAGGATTTCATTTTAAATTTAATATATCTGTTATATTAAGAGCTGATTTAAAAACACAAATAGAGACTTTAAGCTCTGCTGTAAATAATTTTATATATACACCTAATGAAGCAAGAGCCTTGTTAGATCTTGAAGCTAAAGAAGGTGGAGATGAATTATTAGGAAATGGTGCTAGTATACCTGTTAGATTAGCCGGGATACAGTATATGAAAGGAGATAGTACAAATGGATGATGAAGAAATAAAAAAAGAATTTATTTTTAAAGCAGCAAATGTAGAAACTCATGATGTTACAGAAGAAGATTTAAAGAAGATAAATAAATTTACACTAGCTCCTGTAACAGCAGAAGATGTATTTGTTTTTAAAACAATTGTTGGAGATAATGAGTTAGACGATAGGAATTTTGAACCATTTAACTTGAATGCTTTAAAGGACTTGAAAAAATTATATATAGGAAAAACTGTTATAAAAGATCATAGACGAACTGCTGACAATCAAGTTGCTAGAATATTTGATACCGAATTAATACAAGATTCATCTAAATTGACAGGTGCAGGAGAGGTATCAACAAAATTAATAACAAAACAATATATGATAAAAACATCAAGTAATGAAGATTTAATCTCTGAAATAAAAGGTGGAATCAAAAAAGAAGTCTCAACTGGATGCAAAGCAAAACATGCTTATTGTAGTATTTGTGGTACTGATAATGTTAAAACATATTGCCCTCATTATTGGGGGAAAGAATATGATACTATAGAAGGTAAAAAAACTTGTTATTTTACATTAGATGGTGCAAAAGAAGCTTATGAATTATCTTTAGTTGCAGTACCTGCACAGCCAAGAGCTGGTACAACTAAAAATTATGGATCAAAAGAAAAAGATTTTATTGAAAAAAATGAAAAAGATAACAAAATAAACAAAGAGTCTGAACTTAAGTTAAAGCTTAAAGTATTAGATTCTTTTTTTTTAGAAAATAATTTGGAGGAATAAGTTATGAATAAGAAAATGAGAGAACTATATAACAGAATAGAACAAAAAACATTGATGGCAAAAGGGTTTATGGAAGAAGGAGAAAATAAGGATTTAGTAAAAGCAGAGTCTTTATTAAATGAAGTTGATGAATTACAAAAGGAATTTAATTTAGAAAAAAGAGTATATGAATCAGAAAAAAATAATAATACACCTACAGATAATGAATTAGAGAATAAAAATAAAGAAAGCAAATCAAAAGATTCTGAAAAAGAGTTTGCGGATGCTACAAGATCATTTATAAGAGGGAAAGGGTTAGTTGAAGGAGTAGATGCAGATGGAGGATACACAGTACCAGAAGATATTATGACTAAAATACAATACTATAAAGATGCTGAGTATTCTTTATTACAGGATATAGATATCGAATCTGTAACAACAAATAAGGGAGCTAGAACTTATCAAAAGAAATCTGATGTTAATACTTTTGTTGACATAGATGAGAATGGAGAAATAACTAAAGAAATTGAAGCACCTAAGTTTGAGAGATTAGCATATACTATTCAAGATAGAGCAGGATTTATGCCAGTTTCAAATGACTTAATAAGTGATAGTGATGCAAATATTGTTGATGTAGTAACGAAATGGTTAGGAAAAGCAGATGTTGCAACATCTAATAAAAAAATATTAGAGTTAGTAGCAATTAAAAGTGCAGTTGAATTAACCGATATAGATGGTATAAAAAAAGCACTTAATGTTACGTTAGGCCAAGCCTATAAAAATGGTGCTAAAATATATACTAATGATGATGGATTAAATTATTTAGATACATTAAAAGATGCTACTGGTAGACCTTTATTAAATCCAGATCCGACTTCTCCATTAAAATTACAATTAAGATGTGGAGCTACTGTATTACCTATTAAAGTTATACCTAACAAAGTATTTGCAACAACTAATAAAAAAATACCTTTTATTATAGGTAATTTATATGATTATGCTAAAAAATTTGAACGTCAACAAGTTAGCATAATGGCTTCAAATGTTGCAACTATAGGAACTTTCAATGCATTTTCTAAAAATATGACTATATTAAGAGCAATTGTAAGAGATGATTATAAAGTTAAAGACAAAGATTCAATTGTAAATGGATTTATCACAGTATCTTAGTAGGTATAAATTATGATTACAATTCAAGATGTTAAAGATTATTTAGGTATAGAGTTTGATGATGAAGCTGTAAATAGGAGACTTAATCATTTGATTAAAGTCTCTGAAAAAACTCTTGAAGGATCATTAGGTCCTGGATTTCCGAAGGAAGATGATAGAGTAAAAGAATTAGCGTTAATTATTATATCAGATTTATATGATAATAGAGATTTACACGATAAAGTAAGTGGTAATGTACGTAGATTAGTTACTGATTTTTCGCTTCAAATTAAATTAGAAATGAGGAAAAATAATAAAAATGGTGTTTGATAAGCCTATAGTAATTGAAAAAATGGATGAAGAAACAGAAAAATATTCTGAGTTTGCATCACTTAAGGCTAGAATAAATAAATCTAAGGGTTCAGAATATATGGATTCTGGAGCAGTTCAAATTAGTCAAGAGTTAGAGTTTATAGTTAGATATTTTTCTAAATTAAAAGATATATCATTGAATACACAGTTATATAGAATTATCTATGATGGGATTAAATACGATATACAAGATTATGATAACTATATGTTAAAAAATCAGACTATTAAGCTAATAGGAGTATACTAATGGCTAAAAGTGGATATACGACAATAAATAATTTATCAAAAGCAATAGAAAAAGAACTTAAATCTTATAGAGTTAATTTACATAATGATTTAGTAAAAGTTACAGATGACGTTATGTCAGAACTTGTAAAAAGTACAAAAAAAGATGCAAAAGTTGGAAGAAGAAAAGGAAAGTATAAAAGATCAATATCTAGCAAAATTCTTATAAATAAAGATAATAAATTTATAAAAATTTGGTATGTAAAAAAACCAGAATATAGATTAGCACATCTATTAAATAATGGACATGCAAGTAAAAAAGGGACTTTTGTTAGAGGAGATAATCATATTTCTAAAAATGAAGAAATAGCTGTAAAAAGATTTGAAAAGAAAGTTGAAGAGGCGATAAAAAATGGACATTAAAAAAATATTATCATCTACAGGGATAAAAACAAAAGAAGTAAGGTTTTTAAAGCCACCTTCTTTACCTTATATAGTTTTTTATGACAATCAGACTATAAAATGTTCAGATAATAGATTTATACATAACAATATTTTATTAAAAGAGCATAGTGTACTTGTAGAGCTCTATGTATCAAATTTAGAGGATGATTCAAAGCATATTGAAGATGTAGAGTTTGCAATAAATACATTTTTAGCTGATTATACAAAAGAAGTAGAATGGATAGATGAAAAAGAACATTTTAAAATTTCTTATGAATTTGAATTAATAACAAAACAAGCAGTAAATAAAAAATAGGAGGATATATATGTCAAAAATAACTTTAGGCAGCGGAAATTTATACTATAAAGAATTTTCTGGATCAATACCTGAAAATAGTGCTATTGAAACAGAAAATAATAGACTTGGATATATAAGTGGTGGTGCTACTCTAGAATATAAACCTACAATATATGAAGCAAAAGATGATCTGGGAATAGTAGTTAAAAGTATAATAACAGAAGAAGAAGTTATATTAAAAACAGGAATACTAACATTCAATGGGAAAACTTTAGCTGCATTATGTGAAACAGGAAGAGTAAGTGAAGATACTTCTAAAAAGATTCGTACAGTTAAAATAGGTGGAACTAAAAATGCAAATGGAAAATCTTATATAATTCATTTTGTACATAGAGATCCTATAGATGGAGATATAAGAATTACAATAATAGGTAAAAATCAAGCTGGTTTTTCATTAGCATTTGCAAAAGATAAAGAAACTGTTATTGATGCAGAATTTAAGGCTCTACCTCAAGATCAAGATGGGACATTAATAAGATATCAAGAAACAGATGATTCATTAGCATAATTTTCATAATAAAAAGGTTAAATATAATAAAATAAGAAGAATAAAAGTGAGGAATTTTAGCCTCACTTTTTTATATGGAGGAAAGAATAATGGCTTTAAATTTTAATAATATAAATAAAAAAAAATTTACAGTAACTTTAAATGATAGTAATAATACAACATTAATATTATTAAACCCTACGAAAAGAATAATGGATAATTTGATAGAAATACATAAATCAAGTGAATCGTCAAGTAATGAAATAGATCCAATAGACGATATTTATTATGTATGTTCTGAAATATTAAGTAGAAATCTTAATAAAGTAAAAATATCTAAAGAAATGGTAGAAGATATCTTTGATATTGAAGATATAAATATTTTACTGGAGGAATATTTTAAATTTGTAAATAATCAAATCATTGAAAAAAACTAAAAATCCCTTATTATCCAATTGATGATAAGGGATTAAGTTATGACATTATAACCTTTTGGGAACATTTAGTATTTGAGTATACAGGTTTAAATATGCTTGAAATAGAAGGGTTAGATTATATAGATTACTTACAATTAAAGAGAGATGCATTTATATATAAGCAAAGTCAAACAGAGCATGGAAGAGAGTACTTAGAAAATGCTTACAGATTAGAACAAACTACTCCAGATCGTGAAGGATTAAGACGATTTAAGAAAGGAGGAGGCAATGGCTAAGGGAATTAAAGGTATTACTGTAGAGATAGGAGGTAATACTGGACCGCTAGATAAGGCTCTTGAAGATGTAAATAAAAGAAGTAGATCCTTGCAAGTAGAACTTAGACAGATAGAAAGACTTTTAAAGTTTGATCCTACTAATACAGAGCTACTAGCACAAAAACAAACTATTTTAAGTAAGTCAGTAGAGACAACAGAAGAAAAATTAAAAGCTTTAAAAAATGCTCAAGTACAAGTTCAAGCTCAATTTGAAAAAGGTGAGATAGCAGAGGAGCAATATAGAGCTTTTCAAAGAGAAATTGTTAAAACTGAAAATGAATTAAATACAATTAAATCTACACTAGATGTAGCTACAAGAAACTTAAAAGAGTTTGGTGACAACAACGGTGTAGCAAAACAAGAAGCTGAAAAACTTGAAAAAGCTTTAAAAGAACAAAAAAATGCACTTGAAGCTGAAAAGGAAGCTTTAAAAAATGCTCAAGAAGAACAAAAAAGACATGCAGAAGCTGTAAAACAAGCAACTGAAGAAATTGAAAAACAAAAAGAAGAGTTGAAAGAAACTGCAAAAAATATTGGAACTAGTATTTTTGCGATTGGAGCAGCAACACTAGCAGGAGCTACATATGCTGTAAAATTATCAGATGATTTTGACAAAGCATTTAATACATTAATAACTAAAACTGGTGCAAGTAAAGAGGAATTTGATAGTTTAAATACATCAATGGAAAATGTATATAAAAATAATTTTGGAGAGTCTATTGAAGATGTAGCTCAAAGTATGGCAACAGTTAAAATAAATACTAATTTAGCTGGAACAGAGCTTGAAAAAGCTACAGAGAGAGCATTATTATTAAGAGATACATTTGAATTTGAAGTCAATGAATCAACTAGAACAGCTAAAATGTTAATGGATCAATTTGGAGTCTCTTCAGAAGAAGCATATAATTTAATAGTTCAAGGTGCTCAGGCTGGATTAGATAAAAATGGAGATTTATTGGATACTATAAATGAGTATTCTGTTCATTTTAAACAGCTTGGCATTGATTCAGAAGAAATGTTTAATATGCTTGTAAATGGTGCAAAAAATGGAACATTTTCAGTAGATAAATTAGGAGATGCAGTAAAAGAATTTGGAATAAGAGTTAAAGATGGAACAGCAGAAAATGCATTTAAGGAACTTGGATTTGATGTAGATGAAACAACTAAAAAGTTTGGAGAAGGTGGAGAATCAGCTAAAAATGCATTAAACGATATAACACAAGCTTTATTTAATATGAATGATCCTGTTAAGCAAAATCTTCTTGGAATAGAATTATTTGGTACAATGTGGGAAGATTTAGGAGCAGAAGGTATTAAGTCACTTATGGATATACAAGGTGAGATTAATAAGACTAGCTCAGCGTTAGAAGATATAAACAATCAAAAATATGATAATATAGGTTCGGCTTTAGAAGGATTAGGACGAACTATTAAAGTTGATATAGCAGAGCCATTAGGTGAAGAATTAAAACCTGTAGTTGAAGAGGCTATTACATATGTTCAAAATAATGCTCCAGCTATAAAAGATATTGTTAGTCAAATTGCAGAAAAAATAGGTGAATTTGTGAGTTTTGTAGTTAATAATGGTCCTACAATTCTTTCTTTAATATCTGGTATAGGAGCAGCATTTGTTACATGGAAAGTTATAAATACAATAACTGGATTAGTAGGTGCTATAAAAGCATTTAAAACAGCTAATGAGGCGGCCACAATAGCTCAAAGTCTTTTAAACTTAGAATTAATTTCTAATCCAATAGGACTTGTTGTAATGGCTATAGCTGGGTTAGTAGCTGCATTTATTACTTTATGGACTACTTCAGATGATTTTCGTAATTTTTGGATTGGTTTATGGGAGAATATAAAGACGTTTTTTATAGACTCATGGAATTTAATTGTTAGTTTCTTTACAGAAACAATCCCGTCATGGTTTGAAAGTTTAAAAACATGGTTTAGTGATGGTTGGAACTCAATATGTCAATGGACTAAAGAAGCATGGGATAATATATGCAATTTTGTAGAAGTAGGAATTTTATTAATTGGCGAAATTTTAAGTTTTGCATTTGATATAATAACTTTACCATATAAATTTATTTGGGAAAATTGCAAGGATATTGTTATAGAAGTTTGGGATTTTATAAAACAATGGTTATCTGATAAATGGAATGAAATAAGTTCTAAATTAAGTGAAATATTTGGACCAATGATAACATTTTTTAGTGATACCTGGAATAATATAAAAGATACTGCTTCTATAAAATGGAATGAAATTAAAGATAATTTAAGTACTAAATGGAATGAAGTTAAAAATAGTGCTACTGAAAAATTTAATCTAATAAAAAACTCAATTTCTGATAAATGGAATGAGATGAAAATTAATGCTACTGAAAAGTGGGATAATATTAAAACTAATTTATCTGATAAATGGAATAATATTAAAATAGAGGCTTCTAGTAGATTTGGAAGTATAAAAAGCACAATTTCTAATAAATGGGATGAAATAAAAACTAATACTACTGAAAAATGGGAAACTATAAAAGATGTTGTTAAAAAAGGTGTTGATAAACTCAAAGATTTGTTTAACTTTAAATGGGAATTACCAAAAATAAAAATGCCACATTTTAAAATAAGAGGTGGATTTAGTCTTAACCCACCGAGTGTTCCAAATTTTGGTATAGAATGGTATAAAAATGGTGGTATAATGACAAGACCTACTATGTTTGGTCTAAATGGTAATAATGCTATGGTTGGAGGAGAAGCAGGACCTGAAGCAATTCTACCTATATCAAATTTAAGAACATATATAAAAGAAGAAATGGCTAATTTTGCTATAGACTATAATCTTATTACAGAGTCATTTAAAAGTGCTATCATACAAACAAATTTAGATAATCCTAAAGTTATAATGGATGGTCGAGAGTTAACTAGAACTATAGCACCGTATCAAGATGAATTTACTAACTATAGCTTAGGAAGGAGAGTTATTCCATAATAATGAGAACACTTAGCTTTAATCACAATAATAATATAGATAAAAGTATCGCTATAATTAAAGGCCCGAATATATCAATAAATAATGAAAGTTATGAAAAAATTGAAGTTGAAGGAAGAAGCGGATCATTAATAATAAAAAAAGGAACATATCCAGACAAGTTGTTACACTTTGACTTAGCAATATTAAGCAACTGTAAAGAAGATCTATTTAATAAGATAGATGGTTTAATTGATTGGATAACGAACATAAAAGATAATAAATTATTTTATGAAAGACACAATAGATACTATATAATAAAGAATATAGAAGTTAATGATATTCAAAATAGATTATATTTATTAGGAGAATTTAGTATTGATTTCACATGTGAACCATTTATGTATGCTATAGAAAATTATATTAAATTAAAAAATAGAGATTATTTCTACTATAAAGGAACTGTACCTGGAGAGTGTAAAATAAAAATTTATGGAAATGGAAATATACAGCTTACTATAAATAATGATACAGTGCAAATTAACAATGTTAATGAGTATGTTGAGTTAGATAGTAAGCTTTTATCATGCCGAAATAAGGATAAAACTAGTAAAAGTAGAGATATGATAGGCCATTTTCCTTTACTTAGTTTTGGAAAAAATAATATAAGTTGGATAGGTGATGTTTCTAAAGTTGAAATGTTACCAAGAACAGCATACAAATAGGTGATTCTTTGAATAAAAAAATAATTAAAATATGTATATTTGATAAAAATTGCACTCCTAGCCAAGTCTTAATGGGAAATGGTGACACTATATTAGATAATATATGTATAAAATGTGAAGTAGATGAAGGTTTAGATGGAGATTATGTACTTGATGCTACATTTAAAGTTGATAAAGAAGGCTTATATAAAAATATAGTAGAGGAGTTTATATTAAAAGTAACTCTAGATTATGGTGAAGAAATATTTAGAATAGCAAAAATATCAAAAGGAACACGAGATGTTATAGTTTTTGCTAGACAAATAACTATCTCTGAAACATTAGATATGTGGATTGAAGATATAAGACCAACTAATACAAGTGGACTAGCTGCTCTTACAGATTTAAAAAATAATTCTATCGGTAAAAAAGATATAGAAGTATTTTCTGATATAAATAATTCTTCTACTGCATATTATCAAAGAATGAGTATGTATAAAGCTATACATGATTGTGATCAATCATTTTTAAACAGATGGGGTGGAGAAGTATTAAGAAGAGGATATAATCTTACTATAAATAAAAGGATCGGTCAAAATAGAGGAGTAGAAATAAGATCAAGGAAAAATCTAAGTGGATTTGAAGCTAATACAGATATAGATAATGTAGTTACTAGAATAAAACCTGTTGGGTTTGATGGTATATCAATAGATTCTTATATTGATAGTCCTTTAATTTATAAATACAGTTCAGTAAAAACAAAAGAAATTAAGTATGATGATGTAAAATTAAAAAGTGACAATAACCCTGATGATGGATATGACACATTGAAAGAAGCACAGGATGAATTAATAAGAAGAGCAAAATTAGAGTTTGCTGAAAATCATATTGATGAGTTAAAAGCAAGTTATAGAATTAATTTTATATATTTAGAACAAACTGAAGAGTATAAAGAATATATACAAGCAGAAAGAGTATATATAGGAGACACAGTATCTGTTTATGAAGAAAAACATAATATAAATATAAATGTAAGAGTTATAAGAAGAAAATATGATGTATTAAGACAAAGGGTTCTTGAGATAGAATTATCTAATACTGATATATCTAAGAAATCTATAACAACAAGTGATATTTTATCAGAGTTACAAAGTATTATATCTAATAGTAATAACAATAACTTACAAGATGTTATTCAATCTATGATCAACGCTGGAGTAAATGATAGTTATGTTATACCTCGTCAAAATGAAATTATAGTTGCAGATAATAAAGATTTAAATGCTGCAAGAAATGTAATCAGATTAAATAAAAATGGATTAGGATTTTCTAAAACGGGGTATGCTGGACCGTATCAATATGGATTTACAATAGATGGAGTTATAAATGCAAGTTTAGTTTCAACAGGTGTATTAAGTGCTATATTAATTCAAAACAAAGATGGAAGTTTACAAATAGATCTTAGTGGCTCAAAAGGTATTATAACTAAATATAAAGGTAAAAATGCAATAGAACTGTCTGGAACAACTATGAAATTCTATAATTGGGATGGAGATGATGTTATTGGACAAGTTTATTCATCAAGAATGAACGGTAATGAAAATATCCCTGGAATAGTTGTAGCTAACAAAACTAATAGTTACTTATCTCTTGCATATGAAAGAAATAATTCTTTTTATGGTTATATGAGATTCGATAAAGACAATATAGATAATATTACACCCGCTCCAATCACTATATTTGAAGAAACTGAATTTAAAGGTAGCCAGTTATGGTTTGGACATAATATAAACTCAATATATAACTCTGATAACAATAATTTTGTAATCAAACTTAAAAATAAATTTATTATAAGAGAAACGGACTCTGTTAATAATAGGCTACTCCTTGATAAAAATGAATTAAATTTATATAATACAAAAACTAGTAATAGATATAGTTTAATATCAGAAGATGAAACATTTTTTGGTAGCAATGGTAGAAAATACTTCTCTTGTTCTCCAAATGGATTCTCATTCTGGAAAGGAAATAATTATATTTTATATACAACTACTGCGAATACAATTCAATCAGATTTAGGTTTACACATCAATGGAAACTTTACTGTAAATGGTAATAAAAACTGTGTTCAATCAACAGAAAAATATGGTGATGTTTTATATTATTCAGTTGAAGATTGTGAATCTTATCTAACAGATAGAAGTATGGAAGTATTTACAGTAGAAGAAACTAGTACAGGATCTTATGAAAGAGTAATTTTATTAGATAATATATTTAAAGAAAGTGTTAACTTAGATTTAAATTATACAGTAGAAGTTATAAAACAAGGCTGGGGAGATTATAGAATAAAAGAACAAACTAAAGATTATTTTATAGTTGAATCAGATAGAAAAGATTTCACGTTTAAATATGTTGTAACTGCTAAACGTAAAGGATATGAAGAAGAAAGAAATAAGACTTTTTATAAAGTTATAAAAAATGAGCAATAAATTCGATTTATTAACGGATTTGATTGCTCATTTTTATTTTGATAGAAAGGAGATGTGTATTTTTGATAAATTTTAAAAATTTTGCTCATGAGATAGATTTGGACCTATCAGATAATGAATTTATTCCTAAAATAAATATGAAGCAATATGACACTAAATCTCGTTTTATAAAAGCAAGACTATACAGCAAAGGTCAAGAATTTGATATATCAGATAAAGATTTATCATTTAAAGCTATATTTAGAAAGCCTGACGATACAGAAGTTTTTATATCTTGTGAAGTTACAACTGGAAGTGAAAAATATATAACCATACCTGTTGATGCTAATACATTATCATCAGTTGGAAATATAATAGTTGAACTTGTGATAATGCAAAATGGAGAAATATTTAGTTCTAAGTTTTTTTATATCAATTGTTTAGAATCACTTCATGCGAATAAAGGTGCTATTGAATCAAATAGCGATTATAAAGGACTGCTAGAAAGTATTTTAAAAGTAGAGCAATTATTATTAGAACTAAAGAATTTAAACACTATTGTAATGTTACATCACGTTATAAATGTAAGTCAGGATAATAAGACAATATCTTTTTCTAGTTGGAATGAGTATGAAGCTAATAATGATGTAGAAGTATATCTAAGTGGTGTAAAGCAAATAAAAGGAATAGATTTCACATTAAATTCTAGTGCTAAAACTATAACGGCTATCGGTGATAAAACATTTAAAAATGGTGATCAAGTTCTATTATGTACATTTAGAAGAACTCATAGTATAGAATATAATAATCCGACAATTGGAGCCAATAACGTAACTTTAACATCGAATATACTTGGAGCTAATAATGTTCAATCAGCACTTGGAAATATACTTGTGAAATTAAATGATTATTTATTAGTTAGTCAATATACTAATGAAGTTGGAAATATTAATCATTTAAGAACTAATGAAAAGATTATTGTAAATGCAATAAATGAGTTGAAAACAAGACTTGATAAATTAGATGGTGGAGGCGGGACAACTATTACTACGTATAAAAAATTAACGGAAACAACGATATTAACTCAACCAACAAAATCTATAGTTGTTCCTATTGATGACTACAATTCAATTGAAGATGAATTAAATGTATATATATCAGGTGCAAAAATGGTTGAAAATGTAGCATATACACTTAATAAACAACTGAAAACAATTACGTGTGTAGATGGAACATGGAATGAAAATATACAAATTTATTTTGAGGTAATAAAATTTAAATAGGCATAGGAGGATTAAAAATGGATGCAATTCAATTAATTAGAAAACAAGCAACACATGATAATACGGTTAATGAAGTAACAAATGCTAGAAATGATGGAGTCACTCAATATCCTAATCTAAAGGGCCGTTTAGATGCTATGGGAACAAGTATAACTAATATAGATAATAAGGTTACTGCAGCTATAGATGGACTTCAATGGAAGCCTTCTGTTGCTAATGAGGCAGCATTGAAAACAACATATCCTAATGCAAAAGAAGGTTGGACTGCATCTGTAAATGATACAAATGAAATATATAGATATGATGATGAAAGTGCTACATGGAAAAAAATAGCTGATTTCTCAACTATACCAGTTGCAACAACTTCACAAAATGGTTTAATGAGTTCAAAAGATAAGAGTAAGCTAGATGGTATAGATACATCAAAATTAATAAATACAACAGGTGGACAAACTATAAGTGGAAATTTAACTGTTATTGGTGGAGTTGTTGGTAATTCAAGTACTGCTACAAAGTTGCAAAATTCAAGAGCTATAACGCTTCAAGGCGATGCTACAGGTTCAGCTCAATTTGATGGTTCAGCAGATGCAGTAATTAATACATCACTTTCAAATGTTAAGAGATCAAATACTACTGCATCAGAAAGTCCTAATCACGGTGGAACCTTCACAACCATAGGTTCAATTACTACAGATGCAAAGGGTAGAGTTACCGGTGTTCAAACTAAGACTATAACTTTACCAAATGTAAATGCAACAGTTAATTTAACTATGGATATTAAGGAAGCTACTGTTTCAACTGCAACTGCAACTCAAGTACTTATAGGAGCAGAGATTCGTGCTACAGATATTGTAAGAGTATACCTAAGTGGTGTAAGACTTCATCCAACGAAGCATTACTCTTTAACAGTTGGAAATGCTCAAACAGCTAAAATAACACCTGCAAGTGGAGTACAATTCTTGCAAAATGATCACTTTACATTTGAGATATTAAGAGCAGCATTAGCTTAATAATGAAAAAGAGCAATCTTTATAAATAGATAAAGATTGCTCTTTTTTATATTAGAAAGGAGTAAAAAATGAATGGATATGAGTTGGTTAGAAAACAACCTCAACAAGATAGTGAAATAAGCAAAAGACTTCCTTTAACAGGCGGAACTGTAACAGGATTGACTTCATTCACAAAAGGCATACAATCTGGTACTTCAGTCAATTGGAATATACTTGAAAATGGCATTGCAACATTTAAAGGTGCTAATATTCATAATGACCTTGTAGTTAGCGGAACTTCAACTGGTAGAACTGGTGTTGGTGGAGCTGTAGCATGGGTTTTAAGCAATAATGGAGATGCAAAATTTAATGGAATTATTAGAGGAAAAGGCGATACTTTGCACCTAAATAGAGGAAAAATTCTACTTCCTCAAGGTGGAAATACTCAACGTGAGTGTGATTATATAAGGCTTGGCGAAATGTTCATGGCTGGATTAAGTAGTATACACTTTGTCACTACAGGTGGCGATAGAGGAGTCGTGTATGCTGGAAACTTTAATATGTCGTATCGTTCAAGCATTTCACGTTCTGCTAAAAAGATTAATAGTGTTTTTGATATATTAGATAGTATTGATGTTATCGAAGATGAAGATAGTTTCAAATTAATACAAAATAATAAAACTAAAAATATAAATAACTACAATAAATGTATTACTACATTAACAGATGAAAAATTGTATGAAGATGAAGTAAGCGTAAATATATTAAACACGCTTTCAGTTCTGTGGAAAGCTAATCAAGAATTAATAGAAGAAAATAATAAACTAAATGAAAGATTAAGCAAAATAGAAAATAAATTAGACAAAGTATTGGAGATAAAATAATATGGATTTAAATATACATGCAGGACATAACCCTGATAATAAGGTAGCTTGTGGTGCTCTTGGACTTATAAAAGAATCGACTGGAAATAGGGAAGTAAAAAATGAATTGATAAATATATTAAAACCAAAAACAAATAATTTATATGATTGTACATGTGATAATGGTACTTCAGTATCCGATGTAATTAATAAAATAGTTACTAAATGCAATTCACATTCTGTAGATTTAGACGTATCTATACACTTTAACTGTGGTGTTAGCGATAAAACTGGAGATGGAAAAACAAGTGGAGTAGAAGTATTAGTTTATAAAATGAGTGGTCCAGCATATGAAGCTGCAGTAAGAATTTGTAAAGAGATAGAAGCTTTAGGATATAAAAATAGAGGCGTAAAGCAAAGAACAGATTTAGCTTTTTTAAAGAAAACTAAATCACCAGCACTTTTAGTTGAATGTTGTTTTGTAGATGATAAAGACGATATAGATTTATATAATCCTAAGTCAATGGCTAAAGCTATAGCTCAAGGAATTTTAAATAAAAAAATATCAACATCAGTTCCATCACCTACTCCTATACCTCATTCAGAAGTATTTTATAGAGCAATTTCAGGAAGCTTTAGTAATAAAGAGTATGCACTTAATAGAAAGTCTAAACTAGATAAAGATGGATTTAGTGGTGTATTTTTAGAAGCGTTTGTAAAAGATGAAAAGACATGGTACAGAGTAATAGCCGGATCATTTAAAGATAAGAATTTAGCTGAGCAAAGAGTAAAAAATTTATCAGCTAAAGGATATGATGGTGGTTTTGTAACTGCATTTAGAAAATAAGAAACTTGAATATATACATAAGTTAAAAATATTTGTATTTGATTTAATTTTAGAGTATAATGATAACATAATTGCATAATGTCAAAATATATATGTTAATTAATATTCTACAATAAATACTAATTAATAGTATATTTTCTCAAACTCATTTTTTAAAACTAGAGTATATATTACTGGGTGTAATACATACTCTAGTTTTTTATTTGGAGGAATTTATATGGATAATAAGTCAACAAGTTTAGATAAATTACCCGTTCCCCAGTCTCGAAGTGAACAATTTTTAGATAATTTGTGCAGAAATAATGATGTGAATACATTACCAGATCCTTGCTCAAGGATTGAAATATTTTTAGATTATTTATGCCGAAATGGAAGACCAGGAACTGGTGCAAGTAATGCATTCAATAACTTATCTCAAGAAGTTAACAAAATTGACTTTAAAAATGGAAATAACACAATCAAAAGTTTAACCATAATATCAGAGTCAGAAATAGATGATATAGTCAACAATTTGAGATAATCTAAAAAATAATAATAAAGAAAAGAGGATTTTTTAAAAATGTCAAAACTAATAAACCAAACAAGATTGAATCAGTTTACAACAAAAATTTGGAGTAAAATAAAAGAAAAATACAATGTCTCTTTCAAAGAGGTAACTTTAACTGATGATAAAAAATTGAAATTCACTAAAATTGAAGGAACTAATACTGTAGATATTGATTTAGTTGAGTATGCAAGATTAAAAGATAGAAATGCTTTCAAACAAGATGTATCAGTTGACAATGTTTCTATTGAAAGCAATAGACATATAGGAAATCCAAATCGAAATACAAGTAACAATAGAAGTCTTGGATTTAGAGGTCTTACTAGTAATTCTTTTGTGGACAGATATGTATCAGAACTTGTTATTCTTGTTGATAGTGAAGCAACTGTTGGAAGTCCAACTACTTGGAAAGTATGGGCAATAACAAAGGGTGAAACAAAAGAAAGAGATGTCGTAAAAAAAATAATTCAGCAAAACGGAAGCAGTGATATACAAACAAATGTAGTACGTTTCAATGATAATGGTACTATGAGAAATTGCGTAATTATACCTATCAATGAAGAATTTGATGAAGAAGTATATTTTATTGTTAGAAGTCAAAATACTAAGTGTAACGTATGTGAAAATATAGATTCCAAGTATCATTCAGATGTTATAAATATGAATAATGATCAACCACCTACAACTCCAGGTTCACCAATAAATTGGAATTCAGGTGATAATACACATGCTAATACAGCAATAATGTATTTGATAGGAAGAGAGAGTATCGGTTCTTTATCTAATAAAATAAAAGCTCTTGAAAAAGACAGCTCTAAATTTGCAAAACTTGGTGATGATGGTAAATTAGATAAAAATATGTTGCCATCTATCGCTATAAATGAGTATTTTGCAATTAATGATTTCACAGATGATATATTAAGAGATACACGCTACGAAAATGGAGATATAGTTGTTGTAAATAACAGTAGCAGCAATAATCACGGTAAAAAATATTTATGTATAAATAAAGTCGATAATCCTTCTACAAATTTAACGGATGCTTTTATTGAACTTAATACCAAAGATGGTTCTGTGATATCTATAAATGGTAAAAGTGGATCAGTGAATCTAACACTTGATGCTACGGACGATAAAGTAAAACTAAATATAAGAAGTGGTTCAGATACAACTACAACTGAGATACCTGTTATTACAGAAGCTGAAATAAATAGTATCATAGAATCGCTAAATTAAGTAATAGATAGAAAGGAGCAAAGGTGGATATCATTCCACCTTTTTTATATATGTCAAATTTATTAAATAGAGCACGATTGCATTTTTTTGCAAGAAAGTTATGGGATAAAATAAATGCAAAATTTGCTAGCATAGATACTCAAAATAACTTTAGAAATAAAAACGATTTTAACTTTTATAGCCCTACTGTTACAAAAGACTTTACATTAATAGCTTTCAATGAAGTAAGTTCAACACATAGAACATATGATGTATTTAATAATAATCACTATGTTGTTACATTGCATAATAAGTTTTCTGAAAGAAACAAAAGAATCTCCAACCTGATAATACCTATAGCAAATGCAATAGTCGGTGATACTATAAATGCAACATACTTTGTGATATCAAACAATAACGTTGTATTAAAAGCTGCTGAATATTATAGGACATATACTGTTGAAGATATTGACATTGTAGGTTGTAAATGTATCAGAATACCAATAAATCAAGCATTTGGTGAAACGGTAGGATTTGGATTCGCAGTAGAACCGAAGAGTGTTAGAAATACAAGAATCGGTCTAGCCTATGCAATAGATAATAGTTATACTAATAGTGTTTGGTCATCTTCACAAACACCGAATAAAAATCAAAATGTATCGAGTAATAATCTTCCTAATAGGGTTTTTCCATATCGACTTTCAGAAGTTACAACATCTGAGGTATTAACGAAACTCGAATTAGAAAAAATGATAAGAAATATTCGTAATACCGATACAATATAAAAGGAGTAAAATTTATGGAATTAAGTGTTTTAACTGAATTAATAAACTCAGTTGGATTTCCAATCGCTATGGTTGGAGTATTCGCCTGGTATATAAATAAAAGAGATAATCAAAGAATAGAAATTGAAAAAGAAACAAAAGCACAAGAGATAGAAGAAAGAAAAAAACTAATAATAACTATAGAAGAGAATAGAATAACTAATCAGGAACTATTAGCTACAAATAAAGAATTATCTGAAACTAATAGACTTTTGTGTTCTGAGATTAATTGTAGAATGAACTTAATAGAAAATACATTATTAGAAATAAATCAGAAAGTGAGTTAAGTGAAAAAAATTAAATTATTTTAAATTATATAAAAAGTAGTAGGATTCACTTCCTACTACTTTTTATATATAATCATTAGCAACTAAGTAACACCATATCACTCCAGCAACAACTAAAATAGCAGGAACTATCAATAATCCATATCCTAAATAATTTAAGCTCATAAAATCACCTCATAAGATTTATTTCCAAATTTAAGAAAAAATATAATTAGGACATGCAAATTTCTACATAAGATATCTAAACTAAGAAGCTAGAGTGAGTATACTCTAGTTATTTTTTATGTAATAAATTGTCAATTATATAAAATCTTTTTTAATATAATTTCTTACATCTTCTACTAATTTTTCTGCATCATTTTTATTTTCAAATATTTTTAGTGATTTTTGCTTTTTGGATTTATTTTGGACATAAACATAAAATCTACCATAACGCTCCCTCATAAAACAAAGTCTTATTGATCCGAAATTTACACCTAATTTTTGAATCATTAATTTCTTTATTTCATTTTCATTATTTTCGTTATTTAAATTAATTGTATAATTATTTAAATAATTAGTATAATAACCTATATTCATCCATAGTATAGAGTCTAATTCTTTTAATGACATACTTTTTACATCACTATAAATAAATTCTTTATTTAATCTTGGCTTATATTTATTAATGAAATATATTTCCGATATACACATATCAACCTCATTATCAAATTGTATTACTTCGACCGTATCAAAATCTTTATCTCTTAAATGATGGGTTAATCTTACATTTATTTGCGTGCTCTTACCTATATATATGATTTCATTATTATGTATTAAACGATAAACAAAGTTACCTTTAACTTTATTTTTAGATTCTTCATGATATTTTTTACTATTAATATTATTCTTTTTTCTTTCGCAATCTCTACATATTCTACCTCTTCTGAAATCTTCTAATGGTTTAATTTCTTTACATATAGAACATTTTTTCATCGTACTCACCTCTTAATTATATTATATCAAATACCAACTAATTATAAAAGTTGGTATTCGTGAAAACATATTAAAATATTGCTATAACTAAGGTGTAGCTTATTTATATAAAAAAGTAGTTGTTTTTAATGACAACTAATGATATATTATCGTTGTAAATTGGCATTGAAAGGTGAGTTTGATATGGTAAGATTAAAGAGCAATGGAATAGCAAAAGCAAATACAGTTGATCCATTGAAGAATAAAAAGGATATACAAAAAATAAAGCAATATTTAAAAGGTAAAGATAACAAAAGGGACTATATGCTTTTTGTAGTTGGAATAAATGTAGGACTTAGAGTAGGGGATTTATTAAAATTAAAGATAAAAGATGTAATAGATAATAATGGTAATTTTAAAGATAAAATAGTTATTACAGAAGAAAAGACTGATAAAACTAGAAATTTAAAATTAAATGATAGCGTCAAAGAAAGTATTAAATTATACTTAGATAGCTTAAAGAGTTATGATATGGATGATTATTTATTTAAAAGTAGAAAAGGAAATAAACCTTTAAGGGTAGATAGTACTCATAAAATAATAAAAAATACTTTAAGAGAATTAAATATAAAAGGCAACTATGGAACACATACACTAAGAAAAACTTGGTCTTATCATATATATATGAGTAATTCGAGTAATCCGAGGATACTTGCAATTTTACAGAAGGCTTTAAATCATTCAAGTCAAGCTGTTACACTTAGATATATAGGAATTGAACAAGAGGAAATATTAGATTTATATGATAGTAATTTTTAGAAAATAGATTTCTATACTTCTTTATATAGTTAAGTATATTCTCTACTAGGAATATACTTAAAAAGACTAGGATAAACCTAGTCTAAGTCCATTTTATTTCGTTATTTTCTAAATAGAATATGCAACTTTCACTTTTTGCATCTATAACCTTTATAGAATTTCTATCAATTAATTCTAACTTAATATATTCTATCTCGAAATTTTCTTTAATAAATTCTAAAATCTTAAATTATTCTACAGTATTTACTTTCATGTTCATTCTTCCTTTATAGATTTAATAATTTAAATACAAATATATTCTATATTTTCATAATCAAAATATATTAAACTCCTTTTTTAAACTTCTTACAGTATATAACTGCATCTTTGGATAAACATAATACTTTTATGCCATATAAATTTCATATATATTTTGTTTATAAATTAATAAATGAATATATTGTATGTTTTTAGATTTATTTTTCATTTATTAATTTATGAATTAAACCAACTGAACAATTAAATACTTTTGCTATTTCTTTTATAGTATTTCCACTTTCCCTAAGTCTTTTTATCTCATCAACTTGACAATCAGTAAATTTAGCCTTTCTACCTGCTCCTCTAGCATTATGAATATTTAATTTTCCTTTTTCATTTTCTTTTTTCAAATTTGTATATTCATTAGAATAATATAAATACTCTCTTTTATATCTTTCCAGATCTTCCTTTAACTTATTATTTTCACTATCTAGCAACAATAACTTTTCTTTCAAACTTTTTATTTCTTCTTTCAATAAATCAATATCTACTTTATCATTATTTTCTGTAGCCTTAGAATTATTAATAGATTTACCTATAGTTATGTAATAGTAATTTTGATTCTTACTTCCGCTTGAATATAAATCACTAGCTACTGACTTAAATCCATCCATAAGCATTTTAAATCTCTTTGTAGATAAATTTAAAAACCTATCTGTTTTATGATTAACTCCCCACATAACTAATTTATTGTCCTTCTGGTCAATTATAATTTCAATATCATCATTTATTTTATACACTTTTCTACAAGTACATATCTTAGTATGTGTATCTAATATTTCTTTAAAAATTTTCATTTCATCACCTATTTTCATAAATTAACTTATGAAAATATTATATCATTTATATTTATTTTTATTCAATAATTAATTTATGAAAATAAAGTCTTTAGTAAAACTATTAACAATTTATTTTATTTTAATAAATTGTTTTATGTTATAATATTTTTTAGAGAAATTATAATCTAAGAGTGATGATTTCTATACAAAAGAAAAAACACCTACTTTCACGAAAGAAAGGAGGTGTAAGTATGGAAATTTTAAAGTTATTATTAAATAACTCTGATGCTATAATCATTAGCATCATCGGAGCATTTATTTATGATAAATTAAAAATCACTCTTACTGGCAATAAGAGTGATTCTAATAAATAAAAACATGTATTTATAGAAATCACACTCTATTCCACTAGATTATAATTTCTCTTTTTTATTTCTATGTTTTTATTATACTACAAAATGCAGAAAAATACACAGTATATATTTTAATGTATTTTTTTCATATTATTATAATATATTTATACTATTCTGAGTTTCCGATTTAACAATTATTATTTTGCCATCTTCACAAACTACATCAATGAACTTATTTTCTTCATCGATTCCTAATTCTCTAACCATTGTTATTGGAAGAGTTAGTTTTGCACTAACTCCACCATTTCCACCTTTATTAAAATTTACTTTTAATCTTTTTTTACTCATTTTTAATCTCCTATAAAAATATTTGTAGAACTATATTTACTATTGCTAATGCAATTGATATTTTTAATAATTTATTTGTATCGTTCATAGTACATTGTGGTATAATGAAAGAAAACTTATATACTTAAGGGCTTTCGCCCCTAAGTATTAGAAAAACTTATCTAGTATAGTATTTACTATGCTAAGTATTTCTATCAAAAGAAGAATTCGAGCCGTCGCAAGTTCTGTGTTCTTCTTTTTTTTCTTTTGTTTTCTTCTATTTGCCACTTTCTTCACCTCCCTTTCTATATTTATATTATAACATAACCGTTACGGTGAGTCAATATATTTCAGTTAAATAATACTATTTTTTTAATAATTTTTATTATTTATAACTCTGCTTATAGTTGCTTTGCTCCAGCCTGTTTCATTCGATATGTAACTATAACTTTTACCTTCATTTTTTAATTTTCTTATTTTATCTATATCCTTATCAGAAATTTGTTTCTGTTTACCTTGAAACTTGATGTTCTTTCTTAAATTATCATTTTCTAAACTTAAAGACTCAATGATCCTATTCTTTTCTTCTAACTGTTTCTCATAATATGAAACCATTTCATTGTATTCTCTGATATATTTACCAGTCCAATTATAATCATCCTTCTTTAGTTTCTTAAGCAATGTAACACCTACTTTCATAGTTTAATATACATAAGAAACATTTCTATATAAGAAACATCTAATCCTTTTTTACAATAGAAAAAGACTAGAATTAATCTAGCCTTTTAAATTTATTACAATATATTGTTGCATCTTTACTTAAACAATAAACCTTACACCTATTTTTACATTCTTCACAAGTCTTGCTTATGTATAATTCATTCTCTAAAATTTCAAAATATAACTGCTCCATATTATAGTGTCCATCCTATGAAGTGTTGTAAAGCCCAATTTACTACTTTTAGCCATGCTATAGTTGTAACACCTATTATAGCCATTGCTGCTAATGAAGCTATACATATTATAACTATTCCAGTAATCGCACCCAATCTACCATGCTCCTTTTCAAGTTTTTCTAATGCTAATATTCCGTTTACTATTAGTTGTTCCATTTTTATATCTCCTCTATTGTATTTTTTTATCCAATAGAGTATACTTATATTATCGTTAAGTTATACGGCATACTCTATTGTATGTTGTTCATAAGTCAGTAGTTGGTCGCTACTGACTTTTTTGATTTATTGTTCTAAATATCCTTCTGCATTTCCAAAGAATTGAGAATCCTCATCTAGCTCTATTTCTGATGCTATTCTATCTTTAATCATACGGTTATATGTTTTATAACCTCCGCCAACACCTACTACTATGTATCTATCAAGTTCACCAAACTTATTTGTTATTTGATTTGTTGTATCATATACTATAGGCTCTATTGAACTTAAATAATTTTCAAGCTTATATTTATTACCTTTATATTCAATTTCTTCAATATTATTTTTAAGCAAAGAATCTATATATTTGCTTGATATATCCGCGTTTTCTACTTCATTAAAATGTTTTGATATCTCTAAACCATAGTCAATAACACCTTTTGGTATAGTTAAAGTATCATTTGGATAGTACATTTCATCATCATAATCATATGAGAAGCTACAAATATCAGTTGTTCCTCCACCTACATCTATACTTAATATGTCTTGTTTGTTATCTCCGATACTTTCAATATTAGAAACAAAAGCTGAATATCCCTCTACAAAAATTTCTAATGATACAAACGTAACCTTTTTAGCTATACCATTAATAGTAAACTCAAATTGCTTACCTACTGGAAACATATTAGCAAAGCTACTTTTATGAGAATCATTGAAATACTGTATAGGTGGAAGTCCTAAACGTAAATCAACTTTTAACTCTGATTCACTTGGATATAATTCATTTATCATAACAAAAGTTTGTTCTAAAAGATGCTTTCTAGAGTGCTTTTGAACATTATTATTAAGTTCTCCAACTCCTACAAATATTGTATTTCCATCAAACTCAACTTTTTTAGCTTTAGGATTAATAGATTTATTATACTGAATTCTATTAGGAACTTTAACCCTAACCTTTTTTCCAGAAACCTCTTTTGCAGCTTTTAGCATACTGTTTCCTAAGTCTATTCCTACACTAACAAATTTCATACTCATTCCTCCAATATTTAATATTAAATTTTAAATGTACTTTTATCTAAATCCACCAACTTTAGGTTTGCTTTTTTTAACGACTTCTTGTTCTTGGTTTTGATCTTCTGATTTAACAGGTACTGTTATAGTTCCGTTATTCATAGCCTCCCATACAAGCTCCTTTATATAAGCAGTAGGAGATACCTTACTATCTAAAAAAGATTCTATTGCTTTTTCTTTATCGTTATTTTTAAAAGTTAAAACAATTCTACTCAAGTTTATCACCTCCTTTTATAAAGTTTGTTCAACCTTGATTAAATATTACCAAATTTTATAAAATTTTGCAATACTATTTTTTTATAAAATTTTATAAAAAAGT
>OLPD01000363.1_pt1 | contig 36863 bp, 29 predicted proteins | sample 1672111 | NCBI WGS metagenome assembly OLPD01 (sample SAMEA3136646, study PRJEB25190) | human gut metagenome
AGATTGTCATGCTGCCCGGCGGCTTCTCCGGCGGCGACGAGCCGGACGGCAGCGCAAAGTTCATCGCCTCCTTCTTCCGCAATCCTGCGGTCACTGAGGCAGTCCGCGACCTGCTGCAGCACCGGGATGGTCTGATGCTGGGCATCTGCAACGGCTTCCAGGCCCTCATCAAGCTGGGTCTGGCCGCTTACGGCGACATCCGCCCCATCACGGCCTGCGACCCGACCCTGACCTTCAACACCATCGGCCGCCACCAGAGTATGCTGGTGCGCACCCGCATCGCCTCCACCGGCAGCCCCTGGCTGTCCAAGTGCAGCGTGGGCGACCAGCACACCGTGGCCATCAGCCACGGTGAGGGCCGCTTCGTGGCACCTCAGAGCGTGCTGGACACCCTCATCGCCAACGGCCAGATCGCGACCCAGTACGTCGATCAGGACGGCAACCCCAGCATGGACATGAAGTACAACCCCAACGGCTCCGTCCTCGCCATCGAGGGCATCACCAGCCCGGATGGCCGTGTCTTCGGCAAGATGGGCCATTCGGAGCGCAGCGGCGAGTACCTGTACAAGAACGTCACCGGCGACAAGTATCAGCCTATTTTCGAGGGCGGCGTGGACTATTTCAAGATTTGATGGTATAATAGCCCTCTCAGACGCTTACGCGTCAGCTCCCCCAGAGGGGGAGCCACTGGCGTGTCGGTCAGGTCTGAGCAGGATGAATAAAGTTTTCTGTTTCGGAAACGATAGTGCCCTGCTGTACAGATTCACAGCAGCTTGACAAAATGCCCTGCTGAGAAGCTTCTGCCCTCTGCAGCGAGGCCCGCCCTTTGATGTGCCAGTACACTTCCGGCGGACAGCGCAGAGTTACCCGGTTTGCCAATGGCTCCCCCTTTGGGGGAGCTGGCTGCCGGAGGCAGACTGAGAGGGCTACAAGGAGGAAACAACCAATGTCTCAGCATGACCGTTATATCAGCCCTTTTTCCACCCGTTATGCCTCCGATGAGATGCAGTACATCTTCTCGGACGACAACAAGTTCCGCACCTGGCGCCGCCTGTGGGTGGCCCTGGCCCGGGCCGAGATGAAGCAGGGCCTGACCAATATCACCCCCGAGATGGTGGCCGAGCTGGAAGCTCATGTGGACGACATCAACTATGAAGTCGCCATCGAGCGGGAAAAGCTGGTGCGCCACGACGTCATGAGCCATGTCTACGCCTACGGTCAGCAGTGTCCCAAGGCGGCAGGCATCATCCATCTGGGTGCCACCAGCTGCTATGTCGGCGACAACACCGACATCATCGTGATGCGTCAGGGCCTCGAGCTGGTGCGCAAGAAGCTCATCGGCGTGCTGGCAAAGCTGGCAAAGTTTGCCGAGGAATACAAGGATATGCCCTGCATGGCCTACACCCACTGCCAGCCCGCCCAGCCCACCACCGTGGGCAAGCGCGCTACCCTGTGGGCCAACGAGCTGGTGATGGACCTCAACGAGATCGACCACCGTCTGGCTACCCTGCAGCTGCGCGGCGTCAAGGGTACCACCGGAACCCAGGCTTCCTTTATGGAGCTGTTCAAGGGCGACGCCGATAAGATCCGCGCCGTGGATGCTTCCATCGCCGAGGAGATGGGCTTCGACAGCGAGGCCGTCATCCCGGTGTCCGGCCAGACCTACAGCCGCAAGGTGGATGCCTTCATCCTCAACGCACTGGCCGGCATCGGCCAGAGCTGCATGAAGTTCGCCACCGATCTGCGCCTGCTGGCCAACTTCAAGGAGATGGAAGAGCCGTTTGAGAAGAACCAGATCGGTTCCTCCGCCATGCCCTACAAGCGCAACCCCATGCGCTGCGAGCGCATCTGCGCTTTGAGCCGCTACCTGATGGTGGATGTGCTCAACCCCAGCTTCACCACCGGTACGCAGTGGTTCGAGCGCACGCTGGACGACAGCGCCAACAAGCGCGTTGCCATGGCTGAGGGCTTCCTCGCCACCGACGCCATCCTGAACATCATGCTCAACGTCACCGACGGCCTCGTGGTCTACCCGAAGGTCGTGCGCAGCCGCCTGATGGCTGAGCTGCCCTTCATGGCCAGCGAGAACATCATGATGCAGGCCGTGGAGAAGGGCGGCAACCGTCAGGAGCTCCACGAGCGTCTGCGCCAGCACGCCATCGCCGCCGGCAAGCAGGTCAAGGAAGAAGGTCTGCCCAACGACATGGTGGACCGCATCGCCGCCGACCCGGCCTTTGGTCTGACCAAGGAGGAGATCGTGGCGGGCCTTGTGCCGGAGAACTTTGTGGGCCGCGCTCCCCAGCAGGTGGAGGAGTTCATTGCTCACATCCTCAAGCCCATCTTTGACGCCAACCCGGATGCTGTGGAACAGCACGCAAACCTGAGCGTCTAAACGTGATTTTACAGGAAAAGAGGCTGTTGCCGCAGGCAACGGCCTCTTTTCTGCACACAGAAGGAGTTTTCATGCGACTCGATAAATATTTAGCCGAGACGGCCCAATGCACCCGGAGCGAGGCAAAGGCACTGCTGGCGAAAGGCCGCGTCACGGTCAACGGCGCGGTCTGCAGGAAAGGGGACACCCAGCTGAAAGAGGCGGACGCCGTGGCGGTGGACGGCAAGGCGCTGGCCTACCGGCAGTTCGTCTACCTTATGCTCAACAAGCCCGAGGGCGTCGTCAGCGCCTCCACCGACAAGCGGGACACGACGGTCGTGGATCTGGTGGGGGATGCCTATCCCCGGCGGGAGCTGTTCCCGGCCGGGCGGCTGGACAAGACCAGCACCGGTTTCGTCCTGCTGACGGACGACGGCGGCTTTGCCCACGACATCCTCGCGCCTAAGCGCCACGTCTCCAAGACCTACACCGTCGTCATCGACACCCCGCTGACAGAAGAGATGAAGGCCGGCTTTGCCGCAGGCGTCACCCTTGCCGACGGCACGGCCCTTTCGCCGGCGGAAGTGTCCGCCCTCACCCCCGACGGTCTGACGGTCCGCGTCCTGCTCAGGCAGGGCGTGTATCATCAGATCAAGCGGATGTTCGGCGTCTACGGTGCGGGCGTCAACGCCCTGCACCGGGACGCCATCGGCGGGCTTGCGCTGGACGAGAGCCTTGCCCCGGGCCAGTGGCGGGAGCTGACAGCTGACGAGGTGGCGAAAATTACCACGGGGTAAAGGACTGCTTTTCACCCGGTTTTCAAAAAAGTATCACATTTTACCGGTAAAATAGCCCTCAGAACCACGCAGAAAGGCCCTTTTTGGCCCGAAAATGACCCCGAAAGATAATTTCAACAAGAAAGAAGAATTTTTTTTGGTGAAATATGTTGCAAAAGTAAATTCTTTTGTGTAAAATATAAAATGTAATGCGGCGAAATTGTTAAAAATCACAATCCCGCCCACCTGCGGTTTGCACAAGAGAGGAAAAGGGGTATCCATTTATGGCCAATAGAGTATTTCAGAGCGTGATCTACCAGATGAAGGACGCGATCGACCGCGTGGTCGGCGTGGTGGATGAGACCGGCGCTGTCATCTCCTGCTCGGAGCTGAATCTGATCGGCGAGGTGCGCGAGGGCTTTATGGCAGAGCGTCTGACGGCCGGTGACCGCTTTGTGCGGGATGGCTACACCTACCAGCAGTTCTCCAGCGCAAAGCATAACGATTATGCCGTTTTTGTGGAAGGTGCGGACGAGACTGCGGGCCAGTTTGCCGCTGTGCTGTCCATCAGCCTGCAGAGCATCAAGCAGTATCACGACGAGAAGTTCGACAAGGCCAACTTTATCAAGAACGTGGTGCTGGACAACATCCTGCCCGGCGACATCTACGCCAAGGCCCGTGAGCTCCACTTTGCCACCGACGTCTCCCGCGTGGTGTTCATCGTCCGCGTCACCAGCGGCGGCGACATCTCCGCTTACGACGTGGTGAGCAGCCTGTTCCCCGACAAGCAGAAGGACTTCGTCTTCAACATCAGCGAGACGGACACTGTCCTGGTCAAGGAGATCCGCAAGGGCATCGACCGCACCGACATGGAGAAGCTGGCCGCCAGCATCGTGGACACCCTCTCCGGCGAGCATTACATCAAGGCTGTCGTGGGCATCGGCACCCCCATCGCCAATGTGAAGGACCTGGCTACTTCCTTTAAGGAAGCACAGATCGCCATGGAGGTCAGCAAGGTGTTCGACACCGAAAAGCAGATCATCCGCTACGACAATCTGGGCATCGCACGTCTTATCTATCAGCTGCCCACCACGGTCTGCGAGATGTTCCTGCGCGAAGTGTTCAAGCAGGGCAGCATCGAGAGCCTGGACCAGGAGACCCTGTTCACCATCCAGCGCTTCTTCGAGAACAACCTGAACGTCTCCGAGACCAGCCGCGGCCTGTTCGTCCACCGCAACACGCTGGTGTATCGTCTGGAAAAGATCAAAAAGCTGACCGGTCTGGATCTGCGTGAGTTCGACGACGCTATCGTGTTCAAGGTAGCGCTCATGGTCAAGAAGTACCTGTCCAACAACCCGGCCAAATATTGATATTTCGTCTCAGCCGCTCCGGCTGCGGACGCCGAAACCGGCCGCTCGACCCCGATGCTGGCCGGTTTCTTTTGTAATGGTCTGGAACTTCTGTGCCAAATAAATTTTTCAGGAGCAAGATACTCATGATAGATTTTGAACATGTCACCAAGATATACAAACGGAGTGATACTCCCGCTCTGGAGGACATCGACTTCCATGTAGACGACGGCGAGTTCGTCTTTCTGGTGGGCCACTCCGGCGCCGGCAAGTCCACTCTGCTCAAGCTCATCCTCCGCGAAGAACTGCCCACCGAGGGCCGCGTCATGGTGGACGGCAAGGACGTCGCCCGGCTGCGCCGGGGCAAAGTGCCTTTCCTTCGCCGCCAGATGGGCATCATCTTCCAGGATTTCCGCCTCATCCCCACCATGACGGTCTACGAGAATGTGGCGTTTGCCATGCATGTCACCAACATCGGCAAAAAAGACATCAAAGAGCGCGTCAACTACATGCTGGAGCTGGTGCATCTGGAAGATAAGGCAAAGGTCTACCCCGAGTTCCTCTCCGGCGGTGAGCAGCAGCGCGTGGCCGTGGCCCGCGCTCTGGCCCACAGCCCCCGCCTCGTCATCGCGGACGAGCCCACCGGCAACATCGACCCCGAGATGAGCCTTGAGATGATGGAACTGCTGGAACGGGTCAGCGAGATGGGCATCACGGTGCTTGTCGTCACCCACGAGCATGAACTGGTGCGCCGCTTCAACCGCCGCACCATCACCCTGAAGCAGGGCCGCATCATCTCCGATGTTCCGGCCAGTTTCGGCGAGGAGGTGCACGTATGAAGATCTCTACGTTTGGGTTCCTCACCCGGCGCGGCGTGCGCAACCTCGGCAAGCACTGGGCCATGACCATCGCCTGCATCGCCTCCCTCAGCGTCTGCATGACCCTGAACATCTTCGCCAGCCTCATTGAAGTCAATGTGGACAGCATGGTGAGTTATCTGGGCAGCCAGAACGAGATGGTGGTCTATGTGGACCCCGAGGCCGATGACGCTACCATCCAGTCTGTGGGCAATGCCCTCAGCGGCACCGCAGGTGTGAGCCGGGTGCAGTATATGTCCAAAGAAGACGTCCTCAACCAGTACAAGGGCTATATGTCCGACTATGCCGCCCTGCTGAACGAGTTCGAGAACGACAACCCCTTTAAGGCCAATTACCGCGTCTCCCTGTCTGATCTGAGCCAGATGGAGACCATCAGCAAGCAGTTCGAGAACATCAGCGGCGTCTACAGCGTCACGGCTCCCATCGAGATGACCAGGACCTTTGTGGAGGTCCAGCAGGCTGTCACCAAGGTCGGGCGCGGTCTGGTGCTGGTGCTGATGGCTGTCAGCATCATCACGGTGGGTACCACCATCCGGCTGAGCGTCTTTGCCCGCCGCCGTGAAATCGAGATCATGAAGTATGTCGGCGCTACCAACGCCCTCGTCACCCTGCCTTTCGTCATCGAGGGCCTGACCATGGGCCTGCTCTCCGGCATCCTGACGGCAGCTGCCACCATCGGCGGCTATGCCTACATCGTTCAGCTGTCGCCCACGCTGGGCGGCCTGTGGCAGATGCTCATGGGTACGGCTCTGGTGCCGCTGGAAAATGTCTGGCCCACCATCCTGACCTACAGCCTCGCGGGCGGCGCTCTGGTGGGCGGTCTGGGCAGTATGTTCTCCATCCGAAAGCACCTGAACGTGTAAGGAGGGCCTACTGTGTACCACGACAAGCATTCCGCAGGCTTTGTCCTGCACCATCCGCCCCGCCACGCAAAGCCGTCGGGCCATTCGGCCATGATGCGCGCCGCCTGCGCCTTTCTGGCCGCCGCCTGCCTCGTGCTGAGCGTGACGGTCTACCCGGCCAGTGCGGCCACCAGCATGAGCTCGCTGCAGAACAAGCTGGACAAGATCTCTGCGTCCATCAAGCAGCATAAGACGGAGCTGAGCGACGCCAAAAAGAAGGAAGCTGCTGCCAAGGCCCTCGAGTCTGAGCTGAAGGAAAAAGTCTCGGTGCTCCAGAGCCAGATCGGCGTCCTCAAGAGCCAGATCTCTGAGGTGCAGAACAGCATCGGCGTCAAAGAGCAGGAGATCACCGCCAAGCAGAATGAGATCGCCCGGAAAGAGCAGGAGATCGCCGACCAGTGGGACGATTTCAAGAGCCACATGGCCGCGATGCAGGAGCTGCGGGACGGCGGCAGCGTCGCCATGCTCCAGTCTGTGAACGATCTGTACGAGCTTCTGACCTTCAATGAGGTCATGCAGGACATCTCGGTGAAGGACACCGAGATACTCGACAACATGAAGGCTGCGAAGGAAGCCCTTGTGGCTGACCGCACCCAGCTCGTGGAGGAGCGCACCCAGCTGCAGAACAAAAAGGCTGAGCTGGACGCCCAGAACAAGCAGATGCAGTCCAAGCAGAGCGAGCTCAACAACAGCGTCAAGGAGGCCCGTCTGAGCGCCGCTGAGGCCCAGCAGGCCCAGAAGAACGCCCAGGCGGCCATCGAGTCGGACGAGATGAACTACGAGGCCGTCAAGAAGGAGATCCAGAAGCTCATCGCAGCGGCAGCGGCCAGCAAGCCCCAGCTGAGCTTCAGCGGCTTTATCTGCCCGCTCAAGAGCTATACCCGCATCTCCAGCGAGTACGGCTGGCGCAAGAACCCGGTCTCCGGCGTCAACAAGCTCCACGCCGGCATCGACTTTGCCGCCCCCGCAGGCACTCCCATCTACGCAGCCGCCAGCGGCTATGTGCAGGTGGCCGGCTGGTCCAGCGGCGGCTACGGCAACTATGTCATCATCTATCACGGCAAAATGACAGACGGCAACGCCTACTCCACCCTCTACGGCCATATGCGCTCGGTGGCAACGTCGGCGGGCAAGTATGTCAACCAGGGCGACCTCATCGGCTATGTGGGCTCCACCGGCAACTCTACCGGCAACCACCTCCATCTCGAGGTGTGGAAGGGCGGCTCCAAGGCCAATGCGGTCAATCCCCGCGGTTATATTCCGATAAGATAATACAACTGTAATTGAAGTCGAGGGGTCAAAGGAGGCCACAAGGCGAAATGAACGAGCAAAAACGCAAGCGTATCCTTCGGGTGGGCTGTCTGATTCTGGCAGGAGTGTTCCTGCTGTCGGTGCTGGGCAGTGTCATCCTGATGTTTTTGGTCTGAACTGGGGAGGACATTGAATGAACCGCAAAATTTCCGTAGGGATGACCGTGACCATCGTCATTCTGGCAATGACGGTCACTTTTTCCATCACGATGCTGATGGCGATGCGGCTGTTTGACCACACCGTCACCAGCGTGAAGGAAAAGGAGAGCATGTACAACAAGGTGGCCGAGGTAGACCGCTATGTGCGCGCCAACGACTACTACGACATCGACGAGACCATGCTGTACGACCGTCTGACTGCCGGTTATCTGCTGGGTACCGGCGACAAGTACGCCCGCTACTACACCGCCTCGGCCTACACCGACCTGCTCAACGCCCAGAGCGGCAAGCTGATGGGCATCGGCGTGGAGCTGGCCATCGACCAGTCCGGCTACGCCAAGGTCATCAAAGTGTATGACGAGTCTCCTGCCAAGGAGGCCGGCCTCCAGCGGGGCGATTACATCACCACCATCGACGGCGCAGACATCAAAAGTCTGGGCAGCGTGGAGGCTGTCCAGAACAAACTCCGGGGCGAGAGCGGCACGAGCGTCAATGTAAGCTGGCTGGACAGCGAGAACGCCCAGCACACCGCCGACCTGACCCACTCCGGCTTTACGGCCAACAGCGTCGATTCCGTGCTGGTGCAGGGCAATGTGGGCTATATCAAGATCTGGCAGTTCGACAACTCCACCCCCAGTGAGCTGGACTTTGCGCTCCGCAGCCTGACCGCCAGCGGTGCCCAGAGCTTCATCTTCGACCTGCGCGACAACGGCGGCGGCATCCTTGATGACGCCATCAGCTGCATCGAACTCGTCGCGCCGGAAGGCGTGTTGGCCTACGCGGAGGATAAGGCAGGCAACCGCACCCTGCTGGGCAGCAGCACCGGCGACTCGGTCATCAGCCAGCCCACCGTCTGCCTCGTGAACGAGAACACCGCCAGTGCGGCAGAACTCTTTGCGTCCAGCCTGCGCACCCTGTGCGGCACCCGCCTCGTGGGCAGCACCACGATGGGCAAAGGCACCATCCAGAGCAGCCCCCAGCGCCTCTCGGACGGCAGTGCCGTCGTGGTCACGGTGGCAAAGCTCATCTGCGGCGACGGCTCCTGCTTCGACGGCACCGGCCTGACCGTGGACGTGGAGCGCCCGCTGACGGCCGACGAGCAGGCCAGCTACTATGACTACACCCTCGACACGGACCCGCAGATACAGCGCGCCGTCAGCACCGCACAGCAGCTCACCGGTGTCACCACCGTGGGCGGCGTGAACGACGCTGACATCGCCGCCGACTTCGCCGCAGCCTCTTCGGAGGCCGCAGCCGAGAGCACCGCTTCCAGCGAGGCCGCAGGGGAGGCAGAGGCTTCCTCTGAGGCAGGTGCAGAAGGGGAGCAGGAGGCTGCAAGTGCGCAGTAAGCACTTCTTGAAAATAACTTTAGTCGTGTAAATAGCTCAACCTCTCAGTCTGCTTCGCAGACAGCTCCCCTACCGAGGGGAGCCTCTGGCGAAGAGAGTAAGCTTTGCGGAATGCCAAGGCCTCCCCTCGATAGGGGAGGTGGCACGCCGAAGGCGTGACGGAGAGGTTTTGCTGTTTTAGCAAGAAACAGAAAGGAAAACCACTATGCCGGAGCTGACCGACCTCTCCGTTATCCGCACCCTGTGCGAAAAATATGATTTCGCGCTCTCCAAGGGCTTTGGACAGAACTTCATCATCAATCCCGGCCTGCCGCCCAAGATCGTGGACGCCAGCGGCGTCGATAAGAGCTGGGGCGTGCTGGAGATCGGCCCCGGCATCGGCGTGCTGACCAAAGAGCTGGCCCAGCGCGCCGCCAAGGTGGTGTCCATCGAGGTGGACGAGCGCCTGCCGCCCCTGCTGGCCGAGACCATGGCGGGCGTGGAGAACTTCAAGCTGGTATTGCAGGACGTTCTGAAGGTAGACCTCCGCGCCCTCATCGAGGAGGAGTTCCCCGGGATGCCGGTGGCTGTCTGCGCCAACCTGCCCTACTACATCACCAGCCCCATCGTCATGAAGCTGCTGGGCGACCGCCTGCCCATCCGGAACCTCACCGTCATGGTGCAGAAGGAGGCCGCCGACCGTCTGGCCGCTGCCCCCGGCACCCGGGCGTCCAGCGCTATCAGCTGCGCCGTGAGCTACTACGCCACCTCGAAGCTGATGTTCACCGCCGCGCCGGGCAGCTTTTACCCGGCCCCGAAGGTCACCAGCGCCGTTGTGCGGATGGACATCCGCACCACTCCCGCCGTACAGGTGGAGGACGAGGACGGCTACTTCGCCCTCATCCGTGCCGCTTTCGGCCAGCGCCGCAAGACCGCTGCCAACGCCATCGCCAGCGGCCTTGGACTGCCGAAAGATAAGGTCATCGCGGCCATCGAGGCGGCGGGCTTCGACGCCCGCATCCGCCCCGAGGCCCTGACCCTCGAGGACTTTGCTGCCGTACAGCGGGAGCTGAAGTAAAAGTTTATCAGAATAAAACGCCAAGGCCCCCGCAGTCCGGAACAGAACTGCGGGGGCCTTGGTCGTTATGTGGAAGGAATGGAGGATGGTGATTTGCTTACCTCAGCAGTGCGCTGTGGTCTGCGCCGCCCACGGTGAAGCTGGCGGTGGAGCCGCTGTGGCTGAGGGTGAAAGGCGTATCGCCCGCACCGAGGGCTGCAACATCGGAGAGGGAAAGGGTGGAAGTGCAGCGTTTTGACGTTCTCGCCGTTCTCTATGAGCTTCACGAGGCCCAGCTTGTTGTTTTTATCCATGAGGTGGATGACCTCGTCCAGCAGCTTTTTGCCATCGCGGCTTCGGATGGTATTGCCGGCGTCGGGGCCGGGGGCAGACAAAGATATTGACAAGCGGGGAGGTTTCTGGTATTCTACTAAAGTACCCTGTGCAAACGATACTCGCTGGTGTGGCGCAATGGCAGCGCAACTGATTTGTAATCAGTGGGTTGCAGGTTCAACTCCTGTCACCAGCTCCAAGAAAAATCCTACGATATACCGTTGAAATGGCGGCGTGTATCGTGGGATTTTTGCTTTTATATGCGTTGTGAAATGGCTAGAAAGTGCGACAAAAGTGCGACAAATCCCACAAAACAGCATCTAGTGCGACAGTGTGCGCCCCTGTTCTGTATGCCTTGCCCTATATCATACGGCTGTATAATGAGCTATCCTTGCCCCTGCTATGGGCTGGGTGTGTAGCGTTTCACGACCCACCTACATATTCCCCCACTTATGGGGGAGCGGTATCTAATACCGACCCTATACACAAGGGTGTCTGTTAGATTGACAACCCCGACACAAAAAAGTGTCAGCATCGACACAAGCGGCGATGAGGTCAATCTGCCTGACTGCACCAATCTGTGTAATCGGTTCAAAATTGAGCGGGTTTCGATGCCCTCAAAATTGAGTGCATTTCAATTACGACCCCCTGCCCGGTCTGCCTGATAGCACTATCACAGAATTGTGATGCCCGGCGGCTTCCTGGCTGCGTCAATCCGCTTTTGGATGCACCCACCTGTGAAGGTGTCCCCACTTTTGGGGATACGCCCTCAAAGATACCGCCAGATGTGGCGGCATTGCATCGGCTTCGCTTCTGGGTGCGTGGGATGCCTGTGCAAATGCGTGGGAAACAGGCTTTCGGGGTCTGGCAATATACTTTCATTACTGGGCAAAGAAAAAGCGCAGAACCCGCTAAAACAAGGCTCTGCGCTGTGCTGTGTGCTGTTTAGTGCTGGGGGCTGGGCTGGATGCCCAACAGCTTCATAATAGCAGGATAATCGCCCTCGTGTTGTTCAAGCTGCTTGCCCAACGCTTCAATCTCTGGCTGGCTGCTCCGTGATACCCTGTCAACCAGAGCGACCACAATATCAATCACTTCGGGGTGCTTCTGGGCTTTGGCTCGAATCAGGCTTGCGATCTGGCTAACTTCTGCGGTGCGCTTGGTGCTGTTCTGCTCGTTCATTTTGTACGTCCTTTCTATATCTCGTGATTATGCGTTCATCGGCTGGGTAAGGGATTCAGGGAAGAACGATGCTTTATAGCTTGCATTGTCGCCCTTGCTTGCGTAAATCAAGAGGACTTGGAAAGCGGCCTTTGCACCGTGCAGGACTTCACGCCCCTGCTTCTTCCAGTCTGCCCACGTCCGGCATTCTTCTTCAATCCCGGCGGTCTGCTGGGCTTCTGCAATGCGCTGGGCGTTGATGGGTTCAGCCTTTGCGCTGTTCCATGCCCGGTGCAGACATTCGGCAAATGTGCCGATGCCCTTGCGGAACAGCTTCCACGCCTTGCACATGATTTCATGCAGATTGTACGTCATTTTTACTACCTCACTTTACAATGTGGGGCAGGGCTGTTATAATTGCCTTGCCCCTTTGGGTTTGCTCGGTGTGTCTGTTTGGCGATGGAACACCGGGCATTTTCTTTTATACAGCTTTCGGAGTGGGATTACTGGCTTAGCTGGCGTTATGCTCTTGCGCTCCCGGTTCCGTATCTTCATCCCTTATCCGGTGTCGCTCCCTCGCTGTGATTATAGTATACACTATTTAATAGTATATGTCTATTAGCAGGATGCACAATATTAAACAGTGTAAATTGTGCTGTTTTGTACTGTTAAATTGTGTGCTTTTATGGTATACTGTTAAACAAGAAGAATCACCGATCTACACGACAAGGGGGCTTTATATGGTAACAGAAGCACGGAAAAGGGCTAATGCCAAATGGGATAAAGAAAACATGACTATTCTCGGATGCAGAGTAAAGAAAGACTATGCTGCCAGATTCCGGGCTGCTTGTGTAGCCGCCGGGACTACTCCAAACGCTGTGCTGAAACAGGCGGCTGACGATTTCTTGAAAGAGCATCCAGCAGATGAAGAATCACCTATCGAGGAATAAGGGGGCTTGTGTTATGGCTACTATTATCGGTTGTCTGCTTTTTGGATTTTGGTTCTTTCAAGCCTTGTTTAAGGCAAGTAAATAACCGCATGATTCCTAGAATCTCTGTTTCAAAAAGTATATAATTTTGTTGCAAAAATATTCCCTGCATCTGACGTTCAAGCCGGGTGCAGGGATTCTTTGTTTTTAGCTGGTTAGCTATGACTAATAAAACCAACTAAAACACGATTCATAAAAATGGCGTGATTTCGTCAAAATAAATCAATCTGGTTTATTCATCGTGTGCGGTCAGTTCGTCCTCGCTGATTGCTGCCTGCAAAGCTGCGCCAACGTCAAAAGCGTGGTCTTCGGCAATGTCCACAGCGTCAGAAATGGCAAGATACAGTTTGCCGCTGATGTCTTTATCCTGAATCTGCTGCAACAGATGAAAGCACTCGTGCATCTTATCAATCAACAGCTTGTTGCTCTCTCGGTTGATGGTGTGATAGTACAAGGAACGGTTGTCAACGTGGTTAATGACCATAATGTAAAAACTCCTTTTAATATGTGTGTATAGGGTGGGTCAAACTTCTTTAAGGGCGCACGGCGGGTCAAGCTGGGTCTGTCCGGCGCACTGCTTCAAAATATCGTCAGCAACCTTGACTTTTTTGCCAAAAGAGCGCAACCGGGCAAGTTCTCTTGCTCTGAATCGTTGAATCTCCTGTCTGCCCTTCTCTCCCGGACTGGGTCTGAAGTATCCGCCGGGACGTTCGGTGGTGTAAAGGACTAACAGCCCTTCGTTTAATTCCCTTGCGGCAATGGCTCGACGCTCTCTTGGCGTTACTCCCAAAATACGGCAGACCTCTGCGGCAGGGATTGCGTTTTCTTCGCCTTGCGGCACAATGTCATAGATTTTCAAAGAAATCCCTCCATTCTAAACGATGATGTGATATAATAGAGGGCGGGAACGATAGTAGCCATATTTTCCCGCTCTCGGCTGTCCTGTGTACTGGTAACACATGGGGCAGCTTCTTTTTGTTTACGGCTATTCATTTCTTCGCTCTCCTGTCGATGCGTTCAAAGCCCTGCTGTATTCTTCCTGTATCTCTGGTAAAATCCACTCCCACCACCACAGATTATTTGTGACTTCATACCGTCTGCAAGTGGGACACATGGTTAGCAGACCAAAGTACAGATTAGGGCTTGACCATTCAACAAGATAGTGACCGCTGCCGTTGCAGGTGGGGCAGGGACTGCCGCCGGGTGGGTGATTAAACCGCTTGATGTGCTGCAAGCGCAGTTCTCGCAACGTCACTTGGCAACGCCCCCTGTTCTTTTCTGAATGCCTGATTTATGCTTGCTTCCTTTATAGCACGGTCAAAGCCCGGCTTGACGAATTGTAGTAAATCCGACTGTGACCGATTAAAGAGATCTGCCAAATCATCAGGTGAACCCGCCCATGCCTGAACAGCTGGGGGCAACTCCCTGAACATCCTACGGTTTTCCTCTCTCAACTGATACGGTGTGATTCTGCCCTCGTGGGTCATGATGCCGCCATACCGGGCATGATAGAGGTTGTCTTGCATCCTTTTAGCAATCCGCCGGGTTTGCGCCCACGATTCAGAAGCAGAGGGCAGGGCGGCAGCTTGCAACTCTTTGATAGCGTTGCTCCAATCCACAATGAATTGACTTTGAAAGCGGCAGACCGCAAAGGCAGCGGGCAAGGCTTTCAATGCGATCTCGTCCGGGACACTGCCAAGCACAGAGGAATACACAAGCATTTCAGCCCGGCGGACTTCTGCATCCTGCTTCTTTCCAAAATGTGAATCAATCGTAGAAAGGCACTGAATCAGCTTTTCTTTCGTCATTGCGTTATGCTCCCGAATGTTTCATCAAATAAGCGTGTGTATTCTTCTTCTGCGGTCAGCGGCCTTTGCTGGCTTTGCTGGGGCTTCGGTTCGTCCAGCGCATAGAATTTCATCCAACCGTGCAATGTTGCCTGTTTGATGATTGCGACCCATTCACAGGGCTGGAACTCGCCGTTAAGCTGTTCGCACAGGCTGCGCCGCATGGTGTCGGTTAAAGCCTTGTGCTTCTCCTGACGCATGGTGTCGTAATCCTGTAAGGCTTGCGAAAGGGCTGAATCTGTACCAGCAAACTCCGCAAAAATATCTTGCCTGTCTTGTTGGGTTGCGCCCTCACTCGCTGCGCCAGCAGCTGAATAATCCATGTTCGTGTTCTTATCCACTTCCATGTTCTTATTCATGTTCTCTTTCTTGTTCGGTTTTTGAATTTCAGAAAGGGGGCTTTCGGATTTTTCAAAAGGGGGCTTTTTAGGTCTACCACCTTTTTCGCCGTAGGTCTGATATTTTCTGCTTGCTTCAAGATTGGGCTTGACTGCATCCCATAACGGTTGTAATGATTTTCTTAACGGTATTTCCTCGCCAGTGATGCCGTACTTTGCAACTGCGTAAAGAAATTCACCTCGTTCTTTTGGCTTCAACTTCTCGGCAGCGTTTAAGTACGACACAAAAAATTTGAAACTGTTGCCCAAAATATCACCATCACTTCCCGGCGGTGTTGGTGTCCAGCACCGATACAGCGACACGGATTTCTTTGCTAATGGTGCGGAGTGCTTCGACAGCATCGTGCAAGCTCTGAACTTCATCGGATGCGATGCAATCCCGGAGTGCGCTATTCGCTGCGCCCTGCACGGCGTTTTCCAGCGTGGTATAGTAACGTGCTTCACGCATAAGAGGGGCGGTTCTCCCGCTTGCTCTGCGGCGGTCACTGACTGCGGACGGAATACCAACGGTGTAGCTGTTGCCGTCGGCGGTGAGGTAGAATTTGCCATAAAGATGAACCATGATTTACTCCTCTCGATTAAAGTGTGATTTTTCGGATGCCTTGCACAGTGTCGGGCCGGGATTCCGCCGGGATGCCTTTGCAAAATTCGGCAACGGATTCGGCGTTGACTAACCAGCGGTTTCGACTAACTGCAATGTATCGGACTTGCCCGGTGTGGCAAAGATTGCGCAGGAAGTAGGGGGACAGACCAAAGCGGGCGGCTGCTTCCTTAACTGGCAGCATGGTGGGCAGTGTAATGGCGTTGCTCATTCTTTGCCATCCTCTCCGCTGATATTTTTGATAATCTGCATGATTTTTTCTTTTTCGTCGGCGGGCAACTCCCTGCGGAGCTTTCGACTGAAATTCGCATCGGTGATTCCCAAAGAATCCGCAATCTGCCAAAGGCAAACGCCAGAGAATGCGGCAGCTCTCCGAATATCACGATTGGGGCGAGTGTTCGTTACCATGTGTTTTCCTTTCCCTCTGTTCATATTGACAGAGAATCACAAAGAATGTATAATCGATATATCGAAACAACATTGTAGCCGTTCGACATACCGATTGTACCACATGATTGGCTGATTTTTCGTCTGGATGGATATAAAAAACAATATCGAATAAATACTGCTATTAATTCGATATATCGAATAAAGGAAGGGTGTAAATGAGAAAACCAAAAATGAAGAAACCAGAAATCAATACCCCTGCTGTTATATCTTTTGCTGGAAACATGGGTGATTTAATCGATGATTTGAAACATGATGAAAAGAAAACACACAACGAATGTGCAGAAATGTTGGAGTGTTCTGGTTCGTCATTGACTGGATATTTAGCGAAAACGCAAGCAGCATCTATTGAAGTGCTTTATCGTGCAGCGGTATTGTTTGGTGTGTCTGCCGATTGGCTTCTTGGGCTTTCACAGAAAGATATACGAACTAGCAAACCAGATGTTAGAGCGGCGGCGGAATTAACACGGCTTTCTGATAAGGCGGTAGAAAGGCTAAACTACAATCCACCGTTTAAGCCCATGTCACCAGAGGAAGCAGAAAGAGCGATAAAAGAAAAAACTCTGCCGCCTAGAGCGTGGACAGATGAAGAAATCGAATTGCTTTCAAAAATGATTGTGGATGGTTCGCTTCTGGGAATCATTCGACATATTAACAACTATGAAACATTAGCAAAGTATGATGCACTCAAAAGAAAGCGATACGAATTGACAGGCGAACGAGAAGATGGTATGACGATCGGCACGGAGTACGGAACAGGAAAAGAATTTATAGTAGATACAACCTTTTCCGTAAGTATGGAACTAGAACAGTATAAGGCGCAAAAAGCTGTTACGATGTACACGGAAAAACTGAATAGTGATGCGCAAGCGGCTTATAAAGATATAGGTGGAAAAAATGGCACAGCTAATAAAAAGAACAAAAAAGGACGGTAAAACAGCTTATCTTGCAAGGGTATATTGTGGGCGAGATAAAGACCGCAAACCCATCTGCAAGACAAAGACCCTTACACCCCCGCCGGGAATGACCGGGCGCAAGCTGGATAAAGAACTACAACGGCAAGCGGATGAATTTGAACAAGCTGTTTTGCATGGTACGCTTCAATCTGATATGCTTTTCGATGCCCTGTTAGACAAGTATTTCAGCGAGTATGCAGAACCGCAACTGCGTGAACGGACGGTTTACGACTACAAAAAACTTGCCCCTCGTGTGCGTCAGGCTCTGGGCTGCTTCAAGCTGTCTGCAATCAAACCAGACCATATAATGCGGTTCTATAAGAATCTGGGTGAATCGAATATCCGACAAGACAGTACCTATACAGGCACAAAAGCCCTGCTCGATCTACTGCCAAAAGGAAAACGGAAAGCAGTTACCGACAAAGCGGGGATTTCAGAACGGACGATGAACACAGTATGCAAGGGCGAAAACGTCAGCAGGGCAACGGCTGAAAAGGTATCTAGTGCCGCCGGGCTTGCTTTCTCCAAAGCATTTGCAGAACACGCCAAAGAGGGCGGCAAGCTGAATGGAAACACGTTGCAGCACTATCACGCATTCTTATCTTCTGTATTCTCTCGTGCTGTGGTGTGGCAACTGATTGATTCAAACCCTTGTGACCGGGTGCAGCCGCCAAAACATGAAGCGCCAGACGTTCAAGTGTTGGATGAAAACGAGATAGCGCAACTTCTGAAAGCCCTCGAAACTGCGCCCCCGCTTTATTCGACCATGACACAACTTGCGCTGTTCACAGGCGCACGGCGTGAAGAACTGTGTGCGCTGCGTTGGGCTGACGTGGATTTTGAGCGGGCAACGATTCGTTTTGAACGTTCAATGCAGAGAATACCGGGTGCGGGTGTTGTCTTTGCCCCGCCCAAAACCAAGCGTTCCCGGCGGATTATCCGGGTAGGTGATAACTGTATCGAGCTGCTGCGAGAATACCGCCAGATACAGCGGGAGCAGCGTTTGCGCATGGGGTCAGCGTGGGTGCGCACGGTTGATATATGCGGCAAGACCATTAAAAACGACCTGATTTTTACAAGGGCGGACGGTGCGCCATTCGACCCACACAGCATTACAAGCTGGTTTAGCAAATTCTTGAAAGCAAATGACCTGACTTCTGCCCACTTCCACAGCTTGCGCCATTCCAACGCAACCTTGCTTATTGCCGACCATGTGCCAGTATCGGCAGTTAGCGGGCGGTTAGGACACGCTAACATTTCAACCACGCTGAACATTTACACAAGCGCAATTCAATCAGCAGATGCAGCGGCGGCAAACAGCCTAGAAAGCACCTTTGAACGTATCAAAGAAAAGAACCACGCATAAAGAAAGACAGTCCACAGCGGTGATTATACCGGGCTTGTGGACTGCCTTTTTATTCTCTTTGGAAAATTTCGCCTTTTTGTTTGGGCGGGATACTCTCGGCTATGACCGCATGGGGTAGGGGTCAAGCCCATATTCCCCGCCGGGCAGGGGGTGAACGGTTTGTTATACCCTCGTTCCCTGCTGGGGTGTGTCTGGCTCTCCCCATCGTGTGTGTGTTGGATGCTGGCTTTATCCTCGATGCGCTGCCCTCGTTGGCTCTTGCATCCTGTTTATGGTATCGCTTGCAAGTGCGACAAAAGTGCGACAGAAGTGCGACAACGGCACGAAACGCAAGAGAATAATCCATAACATAAAAATGAAAAAATGACGAATTATCTATTTGAAAGCAAATACGATGCAACATAAGAAAATCATTTTGTGCGCATTTGTAATCAGTGGGTTGCAGGTTCAACTCCTGTCACCAGCTCCAAAAAGTCCTACGATATACCGCTGAAAAGCGGCGTGTGTCGTGGGGCTTTTGCTTTTATGTCTCCGACTGCATCGCCGCCATTCAGAAAAATCATGCCGCCCGGCGGGGCGCGGGTATTGAAATCAGCTCATCACACGATTATAATTGGTTCAGCTAAGCAAAGAACGTCCAAATGAAAGGGGATACCATGCCCGAATTTTCCACTATGCTGGACCTGCAGGCGCAGATGATGCTTCTGCTGGCCATCGGCGTTTTTCTGGCAAAGAAAAAGCTCATCACCGACCAGGGCCGCGCCTGTCTGACCGACCTGCTGCTCTTCATCATCCTGCCTGCGAACATCATCCAGTCGTTTCGCATCGAGTTCAACGCGGAAATTTTCCGCAGCACCCGGGACATCCTCATCCTGTCGATTTTATTGCAGGTGCTCTACGGCGTCGTCTGCGCGGTGTGCTACAACCGCTACCCCTTCGCGCGGAAGGCCGTCATGCAGTACGGCACGGTCTGCTCCAACGCGGGCTTTCTCGGAAGCCCGCTGGCGGAGGGGCTCTTCGGCGGGGTGGGGCTGCTGCTGGCGTCGTTCTACATGATCCCCCAGCGCATCGTGATGTGGTCGGTGGGTGTGTCCTACTTCATGCAGGACGCCGCCCCCGCCACGCCCGAGGAAAAGAAGAAGCACCGCCTCGCAGTGCTCCGCAAGACCATCACCCACCCCTGCATCGCGTCGGTGTTCGTGGGCATGGTCATCATGCTGACCCAGTGGCAGCTGCCCACCTTCCTCGGCAAGGCCGTCCAGTGTACCAGCAGCTGCAACATGACCATGTCGATGTTCCTCATCGGGGCCATCATCGGCAGCCGCGACCTTCACCCGCTGCTGGACAAGGACGCCATCCTCTACTGCATCATCCGGCTCTTCCTGATGCCGCTGGTGGTGCTGGTGGGATGCCGCGCGGCCCATGTGGGCCAGCTGGCCACCGGCGTGGCCGTCGTTCTGGCCGGTATGCCGATGGGCGGCACCACCACCATCCTCGCCGAGAAGTACGGCGCAGACTCCGCCTTCGCCAGCAAGTGTACGGCCATCTCCACGGTGCTGTCGCTCATCACGACGCCGCTGTGGTGTTTGGTGGTGTAAAATATGGCAAACAAAACCGCCCCCGGGGAGACCCGGAGGCGGTTTTGTTTCGAGGAAAAGGCTCCCCCTTTGGGGGAGCTGGCGCGAAGCGCCTGAGAGGGCAAGGCTACTGCAAGAAAAGCACAGGCACAGCGATAGTATCGCTCTGACAAACCGTCAGTTTATCGCTGCGCGGCGGCCCTTTCGCCACGGGCTTGCCCTCTCCGTCACCTGCGGTGACACCTCTCCCAAAGGGAGAGGCTTACGGTGTTGCCGCTACATACCCCGCCTTCTTGATGCACCTGCGTCCCTCGTCGGTGTCCAGCCAGTCGTAGACCTTCCGCTGGGGGCTGTCGGGGGCGGCGTCTGCGTGGACGACTGCGTAGAACTCGTTGCAGAGCGGGTAGCTCTCATCGGCGATGGTGTCATTGCCGGGGGTCAAGCCGTCCACGGCCAGCAGGCGGAGGCCGGGCTTCGAGTACATCTGGTCGATGTAGTAGTAGACCGAAAAGCCGATGGCGTTGGCGGAGTTGTTGTACTCGGCGATGCTGTCCACGAGGCCGCCCATGTCGGCGGGGGCAAGCTCGGTGGGCGCGGCCATCAGCTGGCCGTCGCCCTTGTCGATGAGCAGCTTTTTGAAGAGGGTCTGACTGCCCGAGTCCACGCCCCGCTGGAACGCCACGATGGGGGCGTCTGCGCCGCCCACGTCCTTCCAGCTGGTGATGCGGCCCGCATAAATATCCCGCAGCTGCTGCTGGGTCAGGCTCTGGACGGGATTCTCTTCGTTGACGATGAAGACCAGCGCATCCCGGCCGATGGCTTTCTGCTCGAGCTTTGCGCCGGCCTCGGCCAGCTCTTCCTTGACGTACTCGGGGGCCTCGTAGACGATGAGGAGCTGTGCGCCGTAGTCCTCGCTGTCGCTGCGGGACCAGAGGCCGAAGTTCTCCCAGGCATAGGCCGTGGTGCTGACGGTGATGCCGGTCTGGGCCTCGAGAAGGTCCATGCCGGTGACGTCGGCCTTCATCTGGGCCATCAGGGGGATGCAGGCCGTGGAGCCGTCGAGGCGGGGGAACTCGTCCTCGGTCAGGAAGGGGACGGGCGTGTCCGCATCGGGGACAGACGCCGCCGGAGAGTCGGCGGGGGAGTCCGTAGTGCCGGTCTTGCAGGCAGTGAGCATCGCCGCCCCGAAGCCGAGGCCCATCACGCGCAGGAAGCTGCGGCGGGAGATCATCTCTTTCATATCAAAAACCTCCGTGTCAGTACAGGTAGCCCCCGCCAGCGTCGTCGCTGGGGGAGGAGAAGATGCTTTCGCGGTAGAGCCACTGGCCGGTGGAGTCCATCAGGCCGTAGTCGAAGCCCTGCCGCGCGATAAAGCAGTCGTCGGGTAGATCGTCGATGCTGTAGCAGCTGCCGAGGCGGCGGAGAAGCAGATTGCCCTCCATGTCCAGCACGTCGGAGAGGTTCGACGAGTCGCTGTTGTCCCGGTGGGCCGTGAGCAGAGGGCCGTTGGCGGTGTTGGTGAGGTAGGAGGCGTAGGTGTACTGCTGGGCCTCACCGGCGGACGACCAGAGCAGCCCATCGCCGCTGTAGGTCTGGATGGCAACGGTGTCGTAGTTCTCGCTGTTGTATTGCAGCAGGGCGTAGCCGTCGGGCAGAGCGGTCAGACTGACATAGTGTCCCTCTTCGACGGGCGTCACCTCTACGTCGGTCAGCAGCGCGCCGGTGGTGCCGTCATAGATTTTAAGGACATTGTTTGCCGTCAGCACAGCGACATTACCGGAGTGGTAGTCCGTGTCGCTCCGCTGGACGGCGGTCTTTTCGCCGCTGGCGAGGTCGATGAGGGTGTAGGGGTTATCCGGGTCATCGCTGCCGAGGAGGGTGACACAGCCGGGCGTGTAGTCCATCACACACCAGTCGAAGCGGCCCAGCTCCACGGCCTCGCCGCTGTTCAAATCGTAGAGGACGGAGCGGCTGTCCTGACGGCTCTGAAGGCAGGCGACGCCCACGCCGCAGGCCGAGACGGCGCTGTCCTCTTCGCCGGTGAGCAGTTCGCCGGTGGTGACGTTGTAGAGGGCTTCGCGGGCGATGCCCCAGTCTGAGCCGCGGAACCAGCTCAAATCGAGCCAGTCGGCAAAAACGCCGCGATACGATGCAAGGGTGTTGGCTGTGCAGCCGTCCTCCCGCATCAGCACATTGCCCTCCCGGTCGGTGATGAGGACGTATTGGTGGAGCGGCTGGTCGGGGTCGTCGTAGGCGTAAGTAAGGCCCTCGGGCAGGTCGTAGCAGTTGAAGATGAGGCGCTGGCTGTCCTCGTCCACCACGAGACAGTCGAGCGCTGTTTCGGGTACGGGAAGCTCAGCCCCGGTGGCGAGGTCGTACACCCGGATGCCGCCGGTGGTGCCGTTCTCAAAAGCCCAGACGTCGGCGTCGTCCCGCAGGATGAGCAGCCCGCCCGAGAGGGTGGCGCTCACGGCGTAGGGAAAGGTCATGACGGCATTGCCGTCGGCGTCGTAAAGGGTGGAAGTGCGCTCCTCCGTGCCGGGGGTGGAGTGGGCCACGAGGTAGTGGCCCGTCTCGCCGGTGAGGGTGTCCTTCAGCAGCTGGATGCTGTCGGAGCTGCTGGCTTTGTAGAGCACCCTGCCGCCCCGGAGGATGGTGCCGCCGCCGTTCCCGGCGTAAGAGTAGACGTAGTGGAGCGAGTCGTCGCTGAGCCATGCGTCGCTGTAATACTGCGGGGCCTGCGAGGACGCCGTCCCCTCGTGCCGGGGCGACGCCGCAGGCAGCAGCGAACAGCTCGTCAGCAGCCCGCCCGCCAGCACGAGGCAGGCGGCGCGGCGGCTGAGTCGAAGCAGAGTGGTCTTCATAGAAACACCTCACAGTCTCCCAGAATTTGACTTTCCCATCTATAGTATATACGAAAGACCCGGACATTTCATTGCAGAAATATGGCCGGACCTGGTTACAGTTTTATGACAAGCTTATTCTTCGTCTCCCTGTTCCTTCAATTCCTTCAGGAAGGGCAGCAGGAAAGGCACCGAGATGCAGAAGGTGAGGCCATCGGCGATGGGCTGGCACAGCTCGATGCCGCTCAGGCCCCAGATGCGGGGCAGGGTGAGGATGAGCGGGATGAAGCAGACGCCCTGACGGCAGCAGGCGAGGAAGGTGGCCCGGCCCGACTTGCCGATGGACTGGAACATCATATTCGTCACGATGATGACGGGCTGTAAGAACATGGCGACGCACTGATACCGCAGGGCGGGCAGAGCCACGGCGGTGACCTCGGGGTCGTCGCGGAAGAGGCGGATGAGGGGCTCGGCGTTGAACCAGCAGAGGGAGTTGAGCACCGCCATAAAGACGAAAGCCGTCGAGATGGTGAAGATGGCCGCTTTCCGCACCCGGGCAAAGCGGCGGGCGCCGTAGTTGAAGGCCGCCACAGGCTGCAGGCCCTGTCCGACGCCGATAGCCACCGACAGCACGAACTGGAAGATGCGGGACACGATGCTCATGCCGGCCACGGCAGCGTCGCCGTAGCTGCGGGCGGCGACGTTCAGCAGCATGCTGCCGATGCTGTTCAGGCCCTGACGGCCAAAGCTGGGCGCACCGTTGAAGAAGATCTGCCCGAAGTCCCGGGCGCTGCGGGTGATCTGGGTGATGCGGAATCGGCTGACGGTCTTGCCCCGCAGGAACATGGAAAGCAGGATGCAGAAGCTGATGCTCTGGCTCAGGGCGGTGGCCGTGCCTGCGCCGCCGGTCCCCATGCCGAGGCCGAAGATGAAGACGGGGTCCAGCACGATGTTGAGCACACCGCCGGTGACGAGGCCGATCATGGCGAAGCTGGCCTTGCCCTCGTAGCGGAGGATGTTGTTCATCACGAGGCTCGACATCATGAGCGGGGCCGCGATGAGGATGGGCCCCGCGTAGGCGCAGGCGTGGGGCAGGATGGTGTCGGTGCTGCCCAGCAGCATCATGAAGTCGGGCAGGGCAGCGAGACCGAGAACGGCCAGCACTGCGCCGAAGGTCAGCGCCGTGAAGAAGCTGGTGGAGGCGAACTTTGTGGCCGCATGGGTGTCCTGACTGCCGAGGCTGCGGCTGATGATGCCGCCCGCGCCGTGGCCCAGCATGAAGCCGAGAGCCTGAATGATGGCCATCAGGCTCGACACGACGCCCACCGCGCCCGACGCGCTGGTGGACAGCTGGCCCACAAAGAAGGTATCGGCCAGATTGTAGATGCTGGTGATGAGCATACTCAGGATGGTGGGGGCCGCGAGGCCGAGAATGAGCTTCGGCACGGGGGTCTGGGTCATTTTCTCGAACTGGAGCCTGCTGCGCTCCAGCTCGGCGGCGTCGGATGCGGTGCGGGGGGAAGACGGCATGAAGAGATACCTCACTTTCGGAAATCAAAGAAAATACCGCTCTTTGCGCAAAGAACGGGTAAAATGCAGATATACAATAAGTATAGCGCAGATCGGGGGAAATGTCGAGATGGCAGTGCGGGCAGGCACGGTGGAAGCTTTCTCCTCAGATACGGTGACCGGGTTGCGGCTCCCAGCGTCTGCCGCGCTGTCGCTTGCATCCTGCTGGCCGCGGCCCCAACAGCTCCTCCCTGTTTCTGCCGTTGCCTCAAAAAGTTAGGGTATTGAGTGCAAAAGCGGGAGAAAATGGAATGCCTTTTGGCAAATTTGCCAAAGAAAGGTCGAATTGCTTGTAGAAAATCACGTCAAGTGGTATAATTTATGGAAAGAAACAAAAGCGCGAAGATAAAAAACAGCGCAGAGAAGAGTTCCGGGGAGATCCTGCCCCGGGATACGGAGGGAAATCTTATGAAATCTGTGGCACAGACTATCATTGAAGCAGACCGCTTCTACACCATCGCCGCCAAGACCGGCAGCGTCATTCAGGCTGTGGAGAGCGTCAAGGACGGCGGCAACATCCGTCTGGGCAAGTACGAGCACAAGCCCGAGCAGGAGTGGGCTTTCGTCCGCGAGGGCGACGGCGTTTACCGTATCCGCAACCGCGCTTCCGGCAAGCTCATCGACCTGATGATGACCGGCACCGCAAACGGCACCTGGCTCCACCTGTGGGAGGACGTGGGCGGCACTTCCCAGATGTGGAAGATGGAGCCCACCCCGGCCGGCACCGTCCGCCTGCGCTCCATGTGGGCTGCCGGCAAGTGCATCGACACCGTGGGCATGGGTACTGCGGACGGCGCTGTGCTCCAGATCTGGCAGGAGACTGCCGGCGAGGACCAGCTGTGGACCATCTCCGAGGTGAAGGACCGCGCAAAGCACGCCCCCAAGGCGGAGGAAAAGCCCGCTGAGGTCAAGGCCGAGGCCGCTGCTCCCGCCGAGGAAAAGCCGGTTGAGGAAAAGGCTGCACCTGCTGTGAAGAAGACCACCAGAAAGCCTGCGGCAAAGAAGACCGCCGCCAAGACTGCTGCGAAGTCCGCTGGGGCAAAGGCCGAAGCCGCACCCGCCAAGGCCGAGGAAAAGCCCGCCGAGGCCGCTCCTGCCGCAAAGCCTGCCCGCAAGACCGCTGCCCGTAAGAAGACCACGAAGGCAGGCAAGTAAGCACGGCTACATAGCATCCTAGCAAAAAGAGCACCCGCTCTCCACAGTGATGTGGAAGGCGGGTGCTTTTGGGTTTAGGGGAAAGGCTCTCCCTTTGGGAGAGCTGGCGCGAAGCGCCTGAGAGGGCAAGGATGCTGCAAACAGCTCTTATACTGCGATACTATCGCTCTGACAAAGAGTCTGCCTATCGCTGTGCGGCGGCTCTTTCGCCACGGGCTTGCCCTCTCCGTCACCTTCGGTGACACCTCTCCCAGAGGGAGAGGCTTTAGCGAGGGTCAGTGCCCCATCTTGCCCTTCTTGAACTTCAGCGCCGCTGCGATGAAGCCCTTGAACAGGGGATGTGCGCGGTTGGGACGGCTCTTGAACTCGGGGTGGAACTGTGCGCCGAGGTGGAAGTCACGGCCCGGCAGCTCCACGGTCTCCACAAGGCGGCCATCGGGGCTGGTGCCGGAGATGACCAGACCGGCGTCCTGCATCTCCTGACGGTAGTCGTTGTTGAACTCGTAGCGGTGGCGGTGGCGCTCCCAGATCTCGCTCTGGCCGTAGCACTCGGCCATCTTGGTGCCGGGCAGGACGGTGCAGGGGTACTTGCCCAGACGCATGGTGCCGCCCTTGGGGATGTTGCCCTGCTGGTCGGCCATCAGGTCGATGACGTTGTGGTGACCCTCGGGGGTGAACTCGCTGGAGTTGGCGTCGGCGTAGCCCAGAACATGGCGGGCAAACTCCATGACCATGATCTGCATACCGAGGCAGATGCCGAAGTAGGGGACATCGTTCTCGCGGGCGTACTGTGCGGCCTGTATCATGCCTTCGATGCCGCGGTCGCCGAAGCCGCCGGGGACAATGATGCCGTCCACGTCCGCAAAGGCTTCCCTGCAGGCTGCCTGGTCGGGCAGGTCCTCACTCTCGACCCACTTGATCTCCACCTGACTGTCGTTCTCGAAACCGGCGTGGTAGAGGCTTTCCATGACGGACAGATAGGCGTCATGCAGCTTGACGTACTTGCCCACGAGGGCGATGGTGCAGGTCTTGCTGCGGGTGGCGATCCGGGCCAGCATCTCTTTCCACTCGGTGAGGTCTGCGGGGGGAACATCCAGATGCAGCTGCTTGACCACCACGTCGTCGAGGCCGCCGGTGTGGAGCATCAGCGGACACTGGTAGAGGCTGGGCATGGTCAGGTTCTCGATGACGCACTCCGGCCTGACGTTGCAGAAGGTGCTGATCTTCCGGCGGATGTCGCTGCCCACGCTGCCGTCGGCGCGGAGGATGATGATGTCGGGGCTGACGCCCATGCCCTGCAGCTCCTTGACGGAGTGCTGTGCGGGCTTGGATTTGTACTCATCGGATCCGGAGATGTAAGGCACCAGCACCACATGGATGAAGCAGCAGTTCTCCTTGCCCTGCTCGAGGCCCACCTGACGGATGGCCTCGAGGAAGGGCTGGCTCTCGATGTCGCCAGTGGTGCCGCCGATCTCTGTGATGACCACATCGGCCTCGGTGGAAGAGGCCAGATTGTAGATATAGCTCTTGATCTCGTTGGTGATGTGGGGGATGATCTGGACGGTCTGGCCGAGGTAAGCGCCCTGACGCTCCTTGTTCAGCACATTCCAGTAGACCTTGCCGGTGGTGAGGTTCGAATACTTGTTCAGGTTCTCGTCGATGAAGCGCTCGTAATGGCCCAGGTCCAGGTCGGTCTCGGTGCCGTCGTCGGTGACGAAGACCTCGCCGTGCTGCAGGGGGCTCATGGTGCCCGGGTCCACGTTCACGTAGGGGTCCAGCTTCTGGCTGGCCACCTTGAGGCCGCGGCACTTCAGCAGTCGGCCCAGAGAGGCGGCGGTGATGCCTTTGCCCAGACCGGAGACGACGCCGCCGGTCACGAAAATAAACTTTGCCATAATGGTTCTCCTCTAATTTACAGATATTCTTTGCCGTGAATAGCACGATAAGCAAATACTTTCCCTCAGTGGGGGCGCAATACGGATTATTGCGCGGGGTCGTAGGAGTCCAGTATCTCCTGCGCGACCTCGGCGCGGTCGCGCCGGGTGTCCATTGCTTTTTTCTCGATGTAGCGGTGCGCCTCGGCCTCGGTCATGCGGCCCAGCTCGATGAGGCAGCACTTGGCGCGGCTCACCAGCCGCACCTGCGCCAGCTTTTCCTGCATCCGCTGATTCTCCTGCCGCAAAAGCAGGAGGCGGTGGTTGCTGGCGGCGGCCATGTGGATGGCCTGCAAAAAGAAGGTGTTGGAGAAGGGCTTTGTGACCAGCAGAACGCCTTCTTCGCTCAGCGGGGTCAGAAGCTGCTCGGCGGCTGCGGCCTTGGCCAGAAATATCACACCGGCATCCGTTTTCTCCACGGCGTCGGCGCACAGCTCGTGGCCGAACTCATCCGGCAGCGGCGAGTTGACCACGATGAGCTCAAAGTCGGATTCCAGCATCCTCCGCCGCGCCTCCGCCGCACTTGGTACGATGATAGGCCGCGCATAGCCCAGCTCCGTCAGGCGTGCGGAGATATATTCGTTGGAGCTTGCGCCCGCGCTTACGATCAGGGCACGTCCCATTCGGCTCACTCCTTTCCTATGTCATTCTGCATCAGATGGCATTGAAGTAGTGGACGCGCTCATATTCGGCGGAGTCGGAGGCGTTCTTGAGCGCCTCGCAGCGGCGCAGAGCCTCGGCATAGTAGCGGCGGCTCAGCTCGTCGGGCAGGAATTTGTGAAGGAACTCGCTGTTCTGGGCCACCTCGACGGCCTCTTCCAGCGAGGCGGGCAGGGTCTCGAGACCGAGACCGGCGGCTTCGTCCGGGATGAAGAGGTTACGGTTGACAGGGGCAGACAGCTCCATCCGGTTCTCGATGCCGTCGAGGCCTGCTGCCAGCACGAGGCCGATGGCGAGGTAGGGGTTGCAGGCGGGGTCGGGGCTGCGCAGCTCCATGCGGCAGTTGTCGCCCTTCACCTGCGGGATGCGGACCAGCTGGCTGCGGTTCTGGCGGCTCCAGCTCACGTAGCGGGGAGCCTCGTCGCAGCCGAAGCGGAGGTAGCTGTTGGGCAGGGGATTCGTGAAGGCCGTCAGCTCCCGGCTGTGGCGGAGGATGCCCGCCATGAAGCTGCCGGGGATGCTGTCGGGGGCGATGTCGCCCTCAAAGAGGTTCTTGCCGTCCATGGTCAGCGAGAGGTTGATGTGGAGGCCGCTGCCGGCCTGATCGGGCAGGGGCTTCGGCAGGAAGCTGGAGTGGAAGCCGTTGCTGGCCGCCACGGCCCGGACGATCTGCTTGAACAGAAAGATGTTGTCGGCGGTCTTGAGGGGGCCGGCGTAGTGGAAGTCAATTTCATTCTGGCCGTGGCCGTTCTCGTGGTGGCTGTGCTGGGGGGCGAGGCCCATCTGCTCCATGGTCAGGCAGATGTCCCGGCGGATGTTCTCGCCGGCGTCCAGCGGCGCTACGTCGAAATAGCCGCCTGCGTCGATGGGGATGCGGGTGGGACGGCCCCGGTCGTCGTTCTCGAAGAGATAGAACTCGCACTCGGTGCCGACGTTGCAGCGCAGGCCCAGCTGCTTGAACCGGCAGTTGATGTCCCGCAGGAAGCCGCGGCAGTTGCCGCCGAAGGGGGTGTTGTCCGGCTTTTCCACGTCGCAGAAGAACTGCATCACCCGGCCCTCAGCCGTGCGCCAGGGCAGGATGGTCATGGTGGACAGGTCGGGCCGGAGCACCAGGTCGCTCTCCTCCACGTGCATGAAGCCCGCGATGGCGCTGCCGTCGAAGCAGACGCCATCTTCCAGCGCCTTGGGAAGGTCGCTTGCCAGCACGGCGATGTTTTTCTGAAAGCCGAAGATGTCACAGAACGCGAAGCGGACAAATTTTACGTTGTTGTCCTCGACGAAATCGAGGATGTCCTGCTGTGTCGTATAACTCATAGGTGTGTGTCCTCTGAAAAGTATGTCTTCTTAAAAAACGCCCAAAGGCCTGCCTCTGTACAGAGGCAGGTCTTCAGGCTGGTGTAAGAAATAGGAAAAGGAGAATGGCTCAGATAAGCGCCTCAGCCGGTGGTGCTTTATTCTACGCTGGTATGTGAAGATCAGACGTAGTAGAGCATCTTGCTGTAGCTGGGCAGAGGCCAGTAGTCCTCGCCGCAGATGGTCTCGGCGTCGTCGGCGGCGGCGCGGAGGGCGTCCATCTTGGGCAGAACGTCGTCGTGGAAGGCGACGGCCTTTGCGCTCTCGTCGGAGAGGGCCTTTGCGGCATTGACGGCAGCCTGCAGCTCGTCCACAGCGTCGCTCATGGCGTCGGCGTCAGCGGACAGGCGGGTCAGTGCCTTCGTCTCGCTGCGGACGCTCAGGCTCTCGCTGACGGCCAGCTTGGAGGCGGCGGTGTTGGCGACCTCACTCATGTAGGCGTTGACGGCGGGCAGCAGCTGCTTGCGGGCCATCTCCAGCATGGTCAGGGCCTCGATGTTGATGATCTTGGAGTAGTGCTCCATCTCAACTTCGTAGCGGCTCTCCATCTCCACCTTGGTCAGGACGCCGAAGTCCTCCATCAGGGCGATGTTCTTCGGCTCGATGAGGGCGGGCAGAGCGGCGGGGGTGTTCTTCTTGTTGGGCAGGCCGCGCTTTGCAGCTTCCTCTTCCCACTCGGCAGTGTAGCCGTTGCCGTTGAAGATGACGCGGCGGTGGTCGCGGATGGTGCGCTTGACGAGGGCGATGGCGGCGCTGGTGAAGTCGTCGGCCTTCTCCAGCTCGTCAGCGTAGCCCTTCAGCTCCTTGGCGACGGCGGTGTTCAGGATGGTGTTGCAGTCGCTCAGGTTCTCGGCGGAGCCGGGCATACGGAACTCAAACTTGTTGCCGGTGAAGGCAAAGGGAGAAGTACGGTTGCGGTCGGTGGTGTCCTTGCTGAACTTGGGCAGGACATCGACGCCGAGGTCCATCTTCATCTTGACGGGGCCGGCGTAGGGAGAATCGGAAGCGATGGCGTCGATGACGGCTTCCAGCTCTTCGCCCACGAAGATGGAGATGATGGCCGGAGGTGCCTCGTTGGCGCCCAGACGGTGGTCGTTGCCGGGGGTGGCGACGGAGGTACGGAGCAGGTCGGCGTACTCATCGACAGCCTTGATGACGGCGGCGAGGAAGACCAGGAACTGCAGGTTCTCCATGGGGGTGTCGCCCGGGTCCAGCAGATTCTCGTGGGTGGTGGACATGGACCAGTTGTTGTGCTTGCCGCTGCCGTTGACGCCCTCGAACGGCTTCTCATGCTGCAGGCAGACCAGACCGTGCTTGTCGGCGATCTTCCTCATCATCTCCATCGTCAGCAGGTTGTGGTCGATGGCGACATTGGTGGTGTCGAAGATGGGGGCCAGCTCATGCTGGCAGGGAGCTACTTCGTTGTGCTTGGTCTTGGCGGGGATGCCCAGCTTCCACAGCTCTTCGTCCAGCTCCTTCATGAAAGCGGAGACCTCGGGGCGGATGACGCCGAAGTAGTGCTCCTCCAGCTCCTGACCCTTGGCGGACGGTGCGCCGAAAAGGGTGCGGCCGGTGAGGATGAGGTCCTGACGGGCCTCGTAGTCTTCCTTCTTAATAAGGAAGTACTCCTGCTCGGGGCCGACGGTGGTGGAGACATAGTCCACGTCCTTGCCGAAGAGCTTCAGGACGCGGACGGCCTGATTGGACAGCGCGTTCATGGAGCGCAGCAGGGGAGTCTTCTTGTCCAGCGCCTCGCCGGTGTAGCTGACGAATGCAGTGGGGATGCAGAGGACGTCGTCCTTCACGAAAGCGAAGCTGGTGGGGTCCCATGCGGTGTAGCCGCGGGCCTCACAGGTGGCGCGCAGGCCGCCGGAGGGGAAGGAAGAGGCGTCGGGCTCGCCGCGCACCAGCTCCTTGCCGTTGAACTCCATGATGGCGGTGCCGTCGCCCACGGGGGAGACGAAGCCGTCATGCTTCTCGCTGGTAATGCCGGTCAGCGGCTGGAACCAGTGGGTGTAGTGGGTGGCACCCAGCTCCATAGCCCAGCGCTTCATGACGCTGGCCACGACGTTTGCCACCTCGATGTCCAGAGGTGCGCCCCTGTGCAGGGTCTTCTCGAGGCTCTTGTAGGTAGCGCTGGGGAGGCGCTCCTTCATGACGTGCTCGTTGAACACCTTGCTGCCGTAGATCTCCATAACATTTGCTGCCATAAATCCTACTCCTTACTTGAATTGAAATACTTCAGCTGGTCGCGGATTTTTACGCGGAAAGAGGCGGGCTCTCCCGCGAAATATCGAGTTAAACGAAACGACGCTGCGAGTCAGGAGGTGACTCACAGCGTCGTTGCTGTCTATGCGATGATTATAGCCGAACGGGGCGAAAAACGCAATAGACAGATTTGACGATTCTGCACAAACTGACTCCCGATTTTTTGGAGTATTGCGCGGGTGGTATGACTATTGCGAGCAAAGGCTCCCCCTTTGGGGGAGCTGTCACCGGAGGTGACTGAGAGGGCAAGGACGCTGACAGAGAAATACGGACGCTGCGATAGCATCACTCTGACAAAGGCTCTGCTCATCGCTGTGCGGAGACTCTATCGTACCGGGCTTGCCCTCTCCGTCATTGCTTCGCAATGCCACCTCTCCCAAAGGGAGAGGCTTCAGATGACCTGAAACAGGAAAAACTTCAGATAGTTCGTCTCCGGCACGCCCCAGAGGATGGGGTGGTCGGGGGCCTGCTGGCGCACTTCGATTTGGCGCAGCTGGCGGTGAGCGTCCTTTGCGGCGGAGCGCAGCATCTTGATGAACAGCTCCTCGGTGGCAAAATGAGAGCAGCTTGCCGTGGCGAGGTAGCCGCCCCGGGGCAGAAGCTTCATGGCCCGGTAGTTGATCTCCTTATAGCCCCGCATGGCGTTTTCCACCGTGCGGCGGGCTTTGGTGAAAGCAGGCGGGTCGAGGATGATGAAATCGTAGGGATGGCCTTCTTTTTCGAGGCGGGGCAGAAGCTCGAAGGTATCCTCGCAGAGGAAATCCATGTTGGTCAGGCCGTTGCGCTCCGCGTTCCGCTGGGCCATGGCGATGGCGTCGGCGCTGATGTCCGCTGCCGTGACCCGGGCTGCGCCGCCGCTGGCTGCGTTGAGGGCAAAGCTGCCGGTGTGGGTGAAGCAGTCCAGCACGGTGTGGCCGGCGGCGAGGCGGGCGACTGCCCGGCGGTTGTACTTCTGGTCGAGGAAGAAGCCGGTCTTCTGGCCGTTCTCGAAATCGACGTGGTAGTAGACGCCGTTCTCGCAGATCTCGGTCTGGGTGGAGGCAGGGTGGTTTTCACCCGGCAGCTCGAACCAGCCCTTGCTCTGCTCGAGGCCCTCTTTGGCCCGCAGAGCCTCATCGTTCCGCTCGTAGATGCCGTCGATGGTCTGGCCGTCGGCCCGCAGGACTTCGGCGAGGAGGGGGAAGAGGACGGGCTTCAGCTTCTCCATGCCGACGCTGAGGGTCTGGGTGACGAGGATGTTGTTGAAGCGGTCCACGGTCAGGCCGGGGAACTGGTCGGCCTCGCCGAAGATGACCCGGCAGGCCGAGAGGTCGGCAGGCTCGAGGACGGTCTTGCGGTAGGCCCAGGCGTACTCGACGCGGCGGCGCCAGAAGCTGGCGTCGAAGGTGTCGTTGGCGTTGCGGGAGATGAGGCGGACGCGGATCTTGCTCTTGAGAGAGACGAAGCCGGTGCCGAGGTAAGCGCCCTTCGGGCTCACCACGTCGGCAAGGACGCCGTTCTCAGGCTCTGTCTCCGGGAACTCGAGGATGTCGTTCTCGTATACCCACGGATGCCCGCCCACGAGGCTGGCCTCGGCTTTTTTGTTTACTTTATAAATAGGATAGCTGCGTTCTGATTTCATACTGTGAACTCCTTCTGTTAAAGGCTCTCCCTTTGGGAGAGCTGGCGCGGAGCGCCTGAGAGGGCAAGCGTGTGATAAAAGAGACGGAATACAGCGATAGTCAAAAGCCTTTATCAGAGCGATGCTATCGCTGTGTTCAGACATCTCCGTCAGCGTCCTTGCCCTCTCCGTCACCTTCGGTGACACCTCTCCCAAGGGGAGAGGCTTTTGTGACATGCTAACTCACCATTTATAATACCATAAAAATATGTTAGAATAAATACAAAAACCACCGAAAGGAAGGAAAACATCATGGAGATCGAGCGCAAGTGGATGGTGAACGGCTGGCCGGAGGGGCTGCCGCTGAAAGAGGAGTTTGCCATGCGGCAGGGCTACATCAGTGTGCGGCCCACCGTCCGCATCCGGGAAGAGGCCCTGACGGGCGGCAAGACCCGCTACGTCCTCTGCTTCAAGTCGGGCAGCGGGCTGGCGAGGGAAGAGATCGAGCGGGACATCGACCCTGCGCTTTTCAATGACCTCGAGACCAAGATCATCGGCAGGCCCCTTATCCCGAAGCTCCGCCGCAGCTACCTGCTGCCGGACGGTGCGGTGCTGGAAGTGAATCATGTGGACGAGGGCCAGCCGACGGAGTTCTGGTACGCCGAGGTGGAGTACCCCACGGTAGAGGCAGCCCGCAGCTGGCAGCCTGCCGCCGTGGGCCTCGCGGACTACCTCAGCGACGAAGTCACCGACCAGCCCGGCCAGAGCATGGGGGCCTATTGGGAGCAGACCCGGGGCTGAACCGACGAAAGTTGTGGAAAAACCCTGAAGATTATGATATGATGGTCGTATCACTCATACTGCGGCCCCGGACGGGCCGGGAAAGAAGGAAACAACTACGAAACGACCCAAATTCACGCTGTCTGTGCAGTACAATTCGCCGGTCATCCTGACATTTTTCCTCCTCTCACTGGGGGTGCTGTTCCTGGGCCAGTACACCGGCGGCTGGACGACCACCCATCTGTTCAGCGTTTACCGTTCCTCGCTGAAAGACCCGCTGTTTTACATCCGGCTCTTCGGCCATGTGCTGGGCCACGGCAGCTGGGACCATTTCCTGAACAATATGCTGCTTCTCCTCGTCGTCGGCCCGCCGATGGAAGAAAAGTACGGCAGCCTGCCCCTGCTCAAAGGCATCCTGCTCACGGCCCTCATCTCGGGCATTCTGCAGTGTGCGTTGTTCCCCCGCACGGCGCTGCTGGGCGCGTCGGGCATCGTCTTCATGCTCATCATGCTGGCATCCCTGTCCGGCTTCTCGGGCGGCATCCCCGTCACCATGCTGCTGGTGGCGGCGCTCTATCTGGGCCAGCAGATCTACGACATCATCTTTGTGCGGGACAACGTGGCCAACTTCATGCACATCGTCGGCGGCGTCTGCGGCACAGTGTTCGGCTACGTCAATGCGGGGCCGCGCAGGAAACGGAAACACTAGCCCTCTCAGGCGCGATGACGGAGAGGGCAGCTAAGAACAAGCAAATTTTATCATTCGCGCGGTTTTGCCGCTTGCTTTTTGATGGGCAGCGCTCTATTATATCATTTGTACAAATATTTCCCTTCGATTTTTCACAAAATCACCAAATGTAGTTTATCGGACGGAGGTTGTTTATGAGACGACTGCGCAGCCCATCCCCGGGGATGAAACTGCAAAAAAATCACGACAAAGGAGGACGGACTCTTTGAACGAACACGAAAAACCACAAATAGACTTCATGCACAAGCTTGCGCGCCAGATCGTGGAACGCCGCAACCTTGTGTTCCTGTTTGTCATTCTGGCTGCCATCTTCACGGTGTTCTCGGTGCGGTGGGTCAAGGTCGAGACCGACATGACCACCTACCTGCCCAAGACCTCGGAGACCCGCATGGGCCTTGACATCATGGACGAGCAGTTCACGACCTACGGCTCTGCCGACATCATGGTGGCCAACATCACGCCCGCTGAGGCCGATGAGCTTTCCGACCGGCTCACCGAGCTCAAGGGAGTCCAGATGCTGGACTACGACGACACCACCGACCATTATAATAAGGACGCGGTGTCGGCCCTTTACTCCATCACCTTCGACTACCCCGAGGACGATGACCAGTGCCTCGAGGCCCTTGACCGGGTGAAGGAATACCTCGCCGACTACGACATCTACGTCTCCACCTCGCTGGGCAACACCCAGCAGGAGACCATTGATGCCGAGGTACGGGTCATCATGGTGTACGTTGCCGTCATCATCGTCATCGTCCTGCTCCTGACGTCCCAGACCTACGCCGAGGTGCCTGTCCTCATCCTCACCTTCGTGGTGGGCATGATCCTGAACATGGGTACAAACTTCATGCTCGGCACCATCTCCTTCGTGTCCAACTCGGTCACGAACATCCTGCAGCTGGCGCTGTCGCTGGACTACGCCATCATCTTCTGCAACCACTTCAAGGAAGAACACCAGACCATGCCCCTGAAGGAGGCCGTCATCGAGTCCCTGAGCAAGAGCATCCCCGAGATCAGCTCCAGCTCCCTGACCACCGTCGGCGGCCTTGTGGCCATGCTGTTCATGCAGTTCCGCATCGGCTCCGATATGGCCGTCTGCCTCATCAAGTCCATCCTCTTTGCGATGCTCTCGGTGTTCGTGGTCATGCCCGGCCTGCTGATGCTCTTCGGACCCTACATGGATAAGACCAGGCACAGGAACTTCGTGCCGGAGATCCCCTTCGTGGGCCGCTTTGCATGGCGCACCCGCAAGGTCATCCCTGTCATCTTCCTGGTGGTCATCCTCATCGGTTACCACTTCTCGAACCTTTGTCCCTACGCCTACGGCTACGATGTCATCAAGGTGCCGAAGATGAACGAATCCCTCATCGCGGACCAGATGATCGAAGAGAACTTCACCAAGTCGAACCTCGTGGCACTCGTCTACCCCAAGAACGACGATTACAGCATCGAGAAAAAGATGCTGGAGGAGCTGGAAAGCTATGATGAAATAGACTCCACCAAGGGTCTGTCCAACATCGAGGCCCAGGACGGCTATATGCTGGAAGACAAGCTCACCGCCCGCCAGTTCTCCGAGATGGCCGACCTGGACTACGAGGCCGCCCAGATGATCTACACCGCCTACGCCATCGAGAACGAGGAGTATGGCCAGATCATCGGCAACTTCGCCTCCTATAAAGTGCCGCTGGTGGATATGTTCCTCTACGTCTGCGACGAGGCCGACACCGGCATCGTCTCCCTCTCTCAGGAAGACCTGGACGACCTCCACGACGCCCGCGACCAGATGGAGAGCGCACTGGCCCAGCTGCAGGGCGACGACTACAACCGCGTCCTCATCTATCTGAGCCCCTCTCTGGAACCCGGCCAGACTACTTATGAGTTCACCGACACCATCCGCTCCATCGCCCGGAAGTATTACCCGGACGGCGAGCTCTACATGGCCGGTGACGCCACCAACGAGTACGATTTCCAGAAGTCCTTCGCCATCGATAATGTCGTCGTCAACGTCGTGTCCATCTTTATCGTCCTGCTGGTGCTGTTGTTCACCTTCCAGTCCGTCGGTATGCCCATCCTGCTCATCGTGGTCATCCAGGGCGCTATCTGGGTCAACTTCTCGTTCCCGTATTTCATGGGGACCAACCTCTACTT
>OLPD01000369.1_pt1 | contig 36640 bp, 30 predicted proteins | sample 1672111 | NCBI WGS metagenome assembly OLPD01 (sample SAMEA3136646, study PRJEB25190) | human gut metagenome
GGGCTATGAATTGAAGAAAGTACAGCCGGTGGATCTTTTTCCGCAGACGCATCACGTGGAGTGCGTAGTGTTGCTACAACGAAGCAACGGGTAAAAATCCTTTATTTTAAGCACTTTTTCAAGCATTTTGTCTTTATTGAAAAGAGTGATTTTGACATAAAAAAGGTTCAAAAAAAGTACATTGATGTGAATGTCTGTTTGGATGTCGACTGCGTAGACAAAAAATAGATACGTCATAAAATATAATAGTTCAACGAGAACATTTTAATAAGTGTTCTCGTTTTTTTATTTTCAGGAGGAATTCATGCAAAAGAAGGAACAATCATCACGCCAAATCGTGATGTGTCATCTCGTGGCTATTTTAGGAGTTGATATTGTGAAAGCAACTCAGCTAATTGATGAAATGGAACAAACAGGTTTAATCCGATTTGATGAATTTGGAAATATTGGACTTTTAGTCTTGGAGGGACAATCATGAAACGAATTACCGCTAATCAGTATCAGACATCAGAGCGTTATTATAAACTCCCTAAAATTTTGTTTGAGAGTGAACGTTATAAGGATATGAAGCTGGAGGTTAAGGTAGCCTACGCGGTTTTAAAAGATAGGTTGGAGTTGTCTTTGAGTAAAGGTTGGATTGATGAGGATGGGGCTATTTATTTGATTTATTCCAATTCAAATCTGATGGCACTTTTAGGCTGTTCAAAGTCAAAACTACTCTCTATCAAGAAAACCTTACGCGAATATGGCTTAATCGATGAAGTCCAACAGTCCTCTAGTGAAAGAGGTCGAATGGCAAATAAAATTTACTTGGGGGAATTAGAACATGACCCTACCCCAGTCTTACATACAGACGGGGCTAGTGTTAAAAAAACACTAGGGGGGGCTCAAAGAAAGACGGGGCCGGTCTTATATTCAGCCCCTAGTGAGACTGAAGGAAGTGAGACTAAATATAGTGAAACTAAAGGGAGTGATTTCCTTATTGAGGACGAGGAGGAGAGGCAGCTAGTAGATGAGAAACAAGAAGAGAACTTTACTTCAAAAGTCGATGGCGTGACCAAGTACGATCGAGACTATATTTGGGGTTTGGTTCATGACCAGTTAAGACAGTCGGGGCTATCTCAGTCAGCTAGTGACTATGCCATGATTTATTTTAGTGACCGTTATCAGTATGCATTGGAACATATGCGATTTGCTCGGACAGCGGAAGTAATAGCTGAATACGTATTTAATGGTGTGCTGTCAGAGTGGACCAAGCAACTGAGACGACAAGAAGTAAAGGGTGGTGAATAAGGTGATTTGGTGGATACTAGGTGGAATCTATCTGATTTCTATCATCATTTTGATTGCTGAAATCATCCGTGCACCAGAAATGGATAATCATATATAAGCAAGAGTTTTACATGTGTAAGGCTCTTTTTTAGTTGGAAAGAGAGGAAAAATGAAATTTTTAGATTTATTTGCTGGGATAGGCGGTTTTAGGCTAGGGATGGAATCACAGGGTCATAAATGCCTGGGCTTTTGTGAAATTGATAAATTCGCTAGAACATCTTATAAAGCCATGTTTAACACAGAAAGGGAAATAGAATACCATGACATTAAAGAGGTCACAGACCATGACTTTAGACAATTTAGAGGGCAAGTGGACATCATCTGCGGGGGATTTCCTTGCCAAGCTTTTTCACTCGCAGGAAGACGACTGGGATTTGAAGATACTCGAGGGACTCTCTTTTTTGAGATTGCTCGAGCGGCCAAACAAATCCAACCACGTTTTCTATTTTTGGAAAACGTCAAAGGCCTACTCAATCACGACGAGGGACGGACGTTCGCCACAATCCTCTCCACGATGGATGAATTGGGGTATGATGTCGAATGGCAGGTGCTTAACAGTAAGGACTTCCAAGTCCCGCAAAACAGAGAGCGGGTCTTTATTATCGGACATTCTAGAAGATACCGTCCCAGATTCTTATTTCCTCTCAGAAGAGAAAACAGCCCAGCTCATCTTGAAAGGCTAGGAAATATCAATCCATCTAAACGTGGTTTGAATGGTGAAGTCTATCTGACGAATGGACTTGCCCCTACACTAACAAGAGGTAAAGGAGAGGGTGCAAAAATCGCCATTCCAGTCTTAACACCAGATAGACTAGAAAAACGCCAACATGGTCGTCGATTTAAGGACAATCAAGACCCTATGTTTACTTTGACAAGTCAAGACAGACACGGAGTTGTTGTCGCAGGAAATCTGCCGACTAGCTTTGACCAGACTGGAAGAGTATTTGACATATCTGGTTTGTCACCGACTTTGACTACCATGCAGGGTGGAGATAAGGTGCCAAAGATTTTGCTGAGGGAGGAGCTGCCATTTCTGAAAATCAAGGAAGCCACAAAAACAGGGTACGCAAAGGCGACTCTTGGAGACTCTGTCAATCTGGCTTATCCAGACTCAACCAAACGTAGGGGACGAGTGGGAAAGGGAATATCTAATACCCTGACGACTTCAGACAATATGGGAGTAGTGGTTGCTGCTCTGGAATATCGACAGGATAAGTGGTATGAAGTCACAGGCATTGTCTTAGAGGGGAAACTTTATCGCCTGAGAATAAGACGACTGACACCAAGAGAGTGTTTCAGACTTCAAGGCTTTCCTGACTGGGCTTATGAAAGAGCAGAGAGTGTTTCTAGTAAGAGCCAACTATACAAACAGGCCGGCAATAGCGTGACTGTCACAGTTATTAAAGCCATTGCCAGAGAATTTAGAAGAACGGAAGAGGAAGAAAAACATGAACCTACTACATAAGAAAAGTATTCTAGATTGTACTGAATTAGAAGAACATATTCACCAAGTTGAAACCAATCAGTTATTACAAAAGATACTGTCGCTCCCCAATTTTGATTGTGACTTTGAGGTGACTTTTGAAGATGATTACCACAAAGAGATGAATGATCCCCTATTCTACGAATCCAATCTTCATCGGATTTCGGATTTTATGGAAACTAGGGATATTAAAAATGGTGTAGATACTCTCTTGACGAAAGACAATCACCTGGCCTTTCGTGCCTTTGGTGAAAATTATTCTGCTAGGGGAAAGGATGGCATTTTAACGACTCTAGTGACGGTCAAGTGCTTTGGTGAAGGACGGATGCCCATTGATATGAGTCGCTATTTCTCAACTCCTGAACCAACAGTTGAAAATAGCCTAACCCTATAAGGAGGTGCCTATGCTTGAGGTATATCTAGGAAATAATGCCAATACAAATCAAGATTTACTAGCCATTTTGACGACCTATGGTGTGACTTATCGTTGTATAAAAGCGTGTGATGTAAACCGTGAAATCTTACTGTCACTCTTTGCTAAAACCACTGATTGTTTTGAGTTACTGTCGCCACGATTTCTTCGCTTTAAGCGTCAATATACGATAAGTTTGAATGAAATGATTCAGCTCATTCTCCAAAAGCCAGACCAAAACCTTCGTCTGCCACTCATTGTTTGTCAGAATCATGTCTATCCAGCTATTGGGCTAGACGAAGTGCGTACCTTTCTTCCCAGACAGGTAAAAGAAGAACTGTTTCAGGCCAGTCTGATGAAACAGGTGACAGGGTAGGTGTGAAGATGAATGAACGATTTTGGGACAATTTAGAGATCATTCTGGCCGAAAAAGAACTCACTTGGGCAGAACTAGCACGTAAAGTATTCAACGGTCAATATGTTTATCCAAGTGAGTTTAATCGTCTCTATCAAAAACTGCGACATTACAAATCCAATCGTCTGATGCCACAAACAAGATGGGTTGAGCGAATCGTTCTAGTCTTAGACATTGATTATGAAAATTTATTCAAGAGGTGACAATGATAAGGGTAGTGTTGTTTTATCTAGCCATACAGCTTAACGGTCTTCTGGTGAGTTTATACCTGAAAGAGTATCTGACAATAGAGGGTATAGTCTTGCTACAATTGATCCTATTAAGTGTTACTTGCTTAGAGATTGCCCGTCATAAAACTGTTCAAGGAAAAAATATGACCTTGCAAAAACGCCTAAGTTGGTTGCTTCTTGGCTTTGTGGCTATGGTTGCTTTTGCAGTCTTCATCAGTTTCCTATTTTCAGTGCAGACTAGGAATCAAGCAGTATTGGTACAAGTAGGAAAGCAGGTTCCTCCTATTATCTTTTTATTGTTTCTGGTCAATGCAAGTGTCCTTGAAGAAATTGTTTATAGGCAATTGCTGTGGGAAAAATTGATATTGCCTTTTGTACAAATAGGCGTGACCAGTTTTCTCTTTGCTCTATCCCATGGACCCAATCAGTTAGGGAGTTGGCTCATGTATAGCTGTCTTGGCTTGACCTTGGCTGTTGTTCGATTGAAAACTGATTGTATGACGGCAATCGCCTTACATTTACTTTGGAATAGTTTGGCTTATGTCGTAACTTTCTTGTGATACCAAAATCAAGAGTGCTTCCGTATTATGGAAGCACCTTATGTTTGATAGGGAATCGAAAAAAGAGGAGGTCACCATGTCATCTGAACAACAAGAACGTCAAGCGATGCACTACGTGGAAAGAAGTAGTTTATTGACAGTCAGAACCCTCTTAAAGCTCTTAGAATGGTCGGCTAGGCAAGCCTTAGCTCAAGATTCAGCTTATAAGATTGGGGTTCAAAAACTGGAAGAACTCCTTCAAAGCCCTTACGCAATTGAAGCGATAGATGTTAGTAAAGACATACTGGATAAGCCAATCGATGTGGAGAAATTTAAGGAGTTGATGGAGTCAGAAAAACTGCCAATCGCAATTAGTTGGCAAAAAGACTATCTCTACTTTTATGCCAAGGATAAGACCTTGCTCGATCATCACTTGGATGAATTGTTGAAGAAACTGATGTCTAATCCAGAGAAGCTAGAAGGTTTAACCTTTGATAAAACCTTGGATCAAGAGATAGAACTGGCCAAAGAGAAAATTAGAGTGACAGAACCTTCGGCAGTCAAAACCAAGGAGGTGACCTTGTAATGTATTCCAGGCAAAAAGCATTTGTCTTTGGTCTCTTGGGTCTCGCCTTTGGCTGTTTCTGCCATCGTCTAACTCTACTCTATGATAGTTTAACCAATGCCCCACCTATGGAACGATTTGCCTACCTCTTAGGAGAGGGGTTAAATCAGGTTTTCAATCCTTTATGGCTATTTTCCTTTACTCAAAAATCTCTTCTTGCCTTTATCCTTGGGGTTCTAACGATGACACTAGTCTATCTTTATGTATCGTCAGGACAGAAGGTCTATCGAGAAGGGGAAGAATACGGTTCTGCACGATTTGGAACCAGTAAGGAAAAGCGGAACTTTTACAGTAAGAATCCTTTCAACGACACGATTTTGGCTCGTGATGTTCGTCTAACCTTGTTGGAAAAGAAGAAGCCCCAGTTTGACCGAAATAAAAATTTGATTGTCATTGGGGGTTCTGGGGCAGGTAAGACCTTTCGCTTTGTGAAACCCAACCTTATCCAGCTTAATTGTTCCAATATTGTCGTAGATCCGAAAGACCATTTGGCTGAGAAGACAGGTATACTCTTTTTAGAGAACGGTTATCAGGTCAAGGTTTTAGACTTGGTTAATATGACCAATTCGGACGGTTTTAATCCCTTTCGTTATGTAGAAACAGAGAATGATTTGAACCGCATGTTAACGGTCTATTTTAACAATACCCGTGGGTCTGGTTCTCGCAGTGATCCATTTTGGGACGAGGCTTCCATGACATTGGTGAGAGCTATTGCCTCTTATTTGGTGGATTTTTACAATCCTCCAGGAAGTTCTAAGCAAGAGCAGGAAGCAAGACGTAAGCGTGGCCGTTATCCAGCCTTTTCTGAGATTGGGAAACTCATCAAACTCTTATCAAAGGGAGACAATCAGGACAAAAGTGTTCTTGAAGTCCTGTTTGAAGATTATGCTAAAAAATATGGTCACGAGAACTTTACCATGAGAAACTGGGCAGATTTTCAAAACTATAAGGATAAGACCTTGGATTCGGTGATTGCGGTCACAACAGCTAAATTTGCCCTCTTTAATATCCAATCGGTGATTGATTTGACGCAAAGAGACACTATGGATTTGAAAACGTGGGGCACTCAAAAGACCATGGTCTATCTTGTTATTCCAGACAATGATACGACCTTTCGTTTCCTATCTGCTTTATTTTTCTCTACGGTTTTCTCCACTTTGACCAGACAGGCTGATGTTGACTTTAAAGGGCAACTGCCTATTCATGTTAGAAGCTATCTGGATGAGTTTGCGAATGTCGGAGAAATCCCAGACTTCGCTGAACAAACCTCAACAGTCCGCTCTAGGAACATGAGTCTGGTTCCAATCTTGCAAAATATTGCTCAACTCCAAGGACTTTATAAGGAAAAAGAGGCTTGGAAAACTATACTGGGGAACTGTGACAGCCTCCTCTATTTGGGTGGAAATGACGAGGAAACTTTCAAATTTATGAGTGGTCTTTTAGGCAAACAAACCGTTGATGTCAGAAGCACCAGTCGTTCTTTTGGGCAGACTGGTTCAAGTTCGACCTCCCACCAGAAAATTGCCCGTGACTTGATGACGGCTGATGAAGTAGGGAATATGAAACGAGATGAGTGCCTCGTACGCATTGCAGGGATTCCTGTTTTTCGAACCAAGAAATATTTTCCGCTCAAACATAAGAATTGGAAATGGCTTGCGGATAAGGAAACCGATGTACGCTGGTGGCACTATCATATCAATCCCCTAACCGCTGAGGAAGAGGTAGATTTGTCAGGCCATAAAATAAGGGATTTAAGCACAGAAACGACACTACATTAATAGAAATGAGGAATTATATGAATCAAAAACTATCAGGCTTTGTTTACGGAGTGGACGCCAGCTCCATGTTCTCCCAAGCTATGTCTCTATTACAAAAAAGGTTTGATTGCAGTAGGAGCCTTTCTTGTTGTCATGGGCATTATCAACCTTTCAACCAACATTAAAGATGGTGGGCCAGGTGTCCGAAATGCCATTCTAGAAATTGTTGGTGGAGTCATGGTGGGAGCCGCGGATGCTTTTGTGACTCAGATTACCATTTAGAGGAGGACAGCACATGACATGATGATGAATTTTACGTCACCTTTTGTATATCTAGCCTCTGAAAAAGTATCTAGCGATAGCCTTTTTGAAGGGTTTCAAGTGGATTTAGAATCAACCGCCAACTTGGTTAAGTCACTAGCGGACTTTAATCCAACGGTGTGGTCTTACATGACAGCCATTACAAAGGGGATTATGCAGCCCTTGGGAGTAGCTATTCTTGCGGTTGTTCTCGTACTCGAATTTTCAAAAATGGCCAAGAAAATCGCAAACTCAGGTGGTGCAATGACCTTTGAAGCCATAGCACCTATGATTGTCAGCTACATCATGGTTGCGGTCGTGATTACCAATACGACGGTTATTGTGGAAGCCATTATTGCCATTGCCTCTTATGTTATTGAACAAGTGGCAAGTCTTGTCACGAATGGTGGTGCTAATTATGATACCATCTCAGGCATTAAGGGATCTGGAATTGTAGGAAAAATGATTATTGGCTTTTTTGCGATTCTCATTTGGTTGGTACGAATGGCCAGCATCATGGTTGTCAATATCTTGATTACCATTCGCTTTATCCAACTCTATCTGATGATTCCTTTTGCCCCTGTTACCATTCCGACCTTCCTTAGTGATGACTGGAGAAGTGTTGGGATTGGTTACCTTAAAAACATCATGGTCTATGCCATTCAAGGTATTTTGATTTTTCTAATTGTATCTCTTGTTCCCTTGTTTGAATCGGCTGGAAAGATTGCCGTATCAAATGGAGCTGGAGTGATGGAATCACTCGCCATTATGTTTGGTGGCTTGGTACAGGCCATATTGTTAATCACTGCCTTAGTTGGCAGTCAACGAACCGCCCGAAGTATTTTGGGGATGTAGGAGGAAGGGAGTCAATATCTCGCCTCCTCTTTTTATAGCTTACTTAGATTGGAGAACATTTATGAACACACGTGTCTTTAAGGACATCTCAAAGGTTCAACACAGGGCATGGCTAGGATTTACAACTAGACAGGTTATTTTTGTATTTCCAGCCGTCGCCATAACCATTTTGGTATTGGGTTTGAACCTATTTTACTGGCAATTTGGGGATTGGTTTATCTATGGTTTTGTTTTTAGCTTTACCATTCCACTCATGTTATTTGGGGTCTATCGCCCCAACGATTTACCATTTGAAACCTATCTCAAGTACCGTTTTCATTTTGAACTAACAGTACCAGAACGTACATTTACTGGAAGAAAAGGAGACCAACGTGAAAAAATTAAAACACTCAATGAAACCAAAGACATCTTCTAATGACCAAAAGCAAAAGACGAAAACGCAGAAGCAGGAGATTAGACCGTCTACCATAAATACGTTGGCTTATCAAGGGCTTTTTCAGAATGGCCTTATGCAGGTCAGTCCAAGTTATTTCTCACAAACCTATCTCTTAGGAGATGTTAATTATCAAACAGTTGGCTTAGACGATAAGGGAGCTATTGTTGAGAAATATTCCGATTTAATCAATTCACTGGATGATAAGACTAATTTCCAACTGACCATCTTCAATCAAAAAGTTAATTTGGAAAAATTCCGTAAGAGTATTCTCTATCCCTTACAGGAAGATGGGTTTGATGCTTATCGTGATGAATTGAATCGTATGATGGATGCCAACTTAGAGGCGGGTGAGAACAACTTTTCAGCTGTCAAGTTTCTTTCATTTGGCAAGAGCGACCAAACACCAAAACTAGCTTTTCGTTCTCTGTCACAAATTGGAGAATATTTCAAGAGTGGCTTTTCAGAGATTGATGTATCTCTTGGTCTGCTCGGTGGAGAGGAGCGAGTGAATGTCCTTGCGGATATGTTACGAGGTGAAAATCATTTACCGTTTTCTTACAAGGATTTGACTCTCTCAGGTCAATCCACCAAACACTTTATTGCCCCAACCTACCTTTCCTTTAAACACAAGAATCATATTGAATTGGACGAACGATTATTACAAATTGTCTATGTTCGTGACTATGGTATGGAGCTAGGGGATAAATTTATTCGAGACCTCATGCAGTCAGATTTGGAAGTGATGATTAGCCTACATGCCAAAGGCTCTACCAAGTCTGAAACCATGACCAAGCTACGAACCAAGAAGACCTTGATGGAATCACAAAAGATTGGTGAACAACAAAAAATGGCTCGGACTGGAATCTATTTGGAGAAGGTCGGCCATGTTCTTGAGAACAACATCGATGAAGCTGAAGCTCTTCTTCAAACCATGACCCAAACAGGAGATAAACTGTTTGACACCGTATTTCTAATTGGCGTGCTGGCGGATACTGAAGATCAACTCAAACAATCTCTTGATATTATCAAGCAAGTTGCAGGGTCTAATGATATGATTATCGATAACTTGACCTACATGCAAGAAGCTGCTTTTAATAGTCTCTTGCCATTTGGGAAGAACTATCTCGAAGGTGTTTCTCGGTCTCTATTGACTTCAAATATTGCCGTGAATGCACCTTGGACTTCCGTAGATATTCAGGACAAGGGTGGGAAATTTTATGGCATCAATCAAATCTCAAGTAATATCATCAGTATTGACCGTGGCAAGTTAAATACTCCGTCAGGTTTGATTTTAGGGACCTCTGGAGCTGGCAAAGGGATGGCGACAAAACATGAAATCATCTCTACTAAGCTCAAGGAAGCAGATTGCGATACTGAAATTATTATTGTTGACCCAGAAAACGAGTACAGCATTATCGGTCAAGCCTTTGGTGGGGAGAGTATTGATATTGCCCCAGATTCTACCACCTTCTTAAATGTCTTAGATCTATCAGATGAGAATATGGATGAGGATCCAGTTAAGGTCAAGTCCGAATTTCTCTTGTCTTGGATTGGAAAGCTCTTGGACCGCAAAATGGATGGCCGTGAAAAGTCCTTGATTGACCGTGTGACAAGACTCACTTATAAGCATTTTGACACACCGTCCCTGGTCGAATTGGTCTTTGTCTTATCTCAACAACCTGAACAGGAAGCTAAGGACTTGGCACTTGATATGGAACTCTATGTGGAAGGGTCGCTGGACATATTTTCACATAGGACCAATATCAAAACAGACAGTCATTTCCTGATTTACAATGTCAAAAAGTTAGGCGATGAATTAAAACAGATTGCCCTCATGGTTATCTTTGACCAGATTTGGAATCGGGTGGTAAAAAACCAAAAGCTAGGGAAGAAGACCTGGATTTACTTTGATGAAATGCAGCTTCTCTTATTGGACAAGTATGCCTCTGATTTTTTCTTTAAACTCTGGAGTCGTGTCCGTAAGTATGGGGCGATACCGACAGGCATAACTCAGAATGTAGAAACGCTTCTTTTGGATGCCAACGGCAGACGCATTATTGCTAATAGCGAGTTTATGATTCTTTTGAAACAGGCTAAGAGCGATCGCGAAGAATTGGTGCATATACTTGGGCTTTCTAAAGAGCTGGAGAAGTACTTAGTCAATCCTGAAAAAGGGGCTGGCCTAATCAAGGCCGGTTCCACCGTTGTCCCATTCAAGAATAAGATTCCACAACACACCATGCTCTTTGACATCATGAGTACGGACCCTGAAAAAATGAGGACATGAGATGAAAGAGGATAAAAAGCTAGTCAAACAAGCCAGACAAAACTTTCGAAGCAACTTAAAATCAGCCCGGATGCATTATCGGAAAGAAGTTAGAGACTTAAAACAGACTGTTCTTAAAAATGGCCTATTTCGAAAACCAGCCCAAAATTCTCTGTTTCAAGATAAGAAAACAGAGTTAAAAGAAAATCTATTCAGTAGCCAAGAGGAAGCAGAAGAGAAGTTCCTAAAGGAAATTACCTATGTGTCTCCTAGACTGTTAAGGGGAAAGGAAATCAAGAACTATCGACTTCCTCAAGCTCAAGAGCGTTTGAGGACGGCAAGAAAACATTTGTCAGAAGTGAAACTAAGTGAGAAGCAAAAGGCAGTTAATCCCAAGTTTACTTTCCAAAAAGAAAATCCTTCCCTGAAGTCTCGCTTTCAGTTTCACCAAGAAAAATCATTTGATCGGTTAAGTGCAGAAAAAGACGTAAGTTCTGCAAAGCGTGAGGTTAAACAAATCAAGAAAGTCCAAAAGTCTAAGAAAATATCTAACAAGTTCACAAGTGGAATCGGTTTAGCTGCATCTGAATCGCTTGACTTGGTAGCACAGGATGATGATTTAGAAGGTTTTAGAACCTTAAAGGATACTAGTTTGAAAGCCAGACGCTATGGCAGGTTTACCTATCAAGCAGGTAAAGTGGCAGTAAAAAGTGGACAGACTGGTGTGCGGTTTACCAAAACAAAATTTTCTCATGGAAAGGAACGATTCCAGAACTTCAAAAAGGGAAAAGGATTCACACGCCAGAAAACTCTTAAACCAAGAAGACGCTACCAAACCTTTTTAAAGCTTGCCAGAAAACAAAGTGTCGCAGGTTTCAAAGGAATCGTCCAAGCCATTAAGGGAAGTATGACTTTCTTTTCTGTCCTTGCGGGAAATCCTTTGACTTGGATTGTCTCAGGCATTCTCTTGATACTCCTTTTGATGATGAGCTTTTTCATGAGTGTTTCAGGTAGTAGTGTCATTCAACAAGATGAAATAGAATTGAGTAAGAGCTATACCCACATGACGTGGGAAGATGCGGAGCATACAAGAACCAACGAAAAGGGAATTACCTATTTCACCAAGATTGATGAGGTTATGGTTTACATGAATCATCAATACCAAGACTATCAGCTTGACGATTTCATGGAAATGGGTGGTACGACCTACAAAGCGTTTCTCAGTCAAGTGTGGACAGACTTAAATGGTGGAGATTCTATTAAATCCATGTCTGACTTATATAAAGAACCTACTTACAAGTTGTCTGATGAGGACCAGGAAGAGTTAAAGGAGTTGACAGAAGAAGGCAACTATCTAGCCCTTCAAGAATTGGACAATCCCTTTCAGGGACAGACCGATGAGGATAGCTTAAGCATGACCTACCGATATGGGTATGAGGTCATTGATGAGAAACCAACGCTTCATCATCATATCATCTTAGAAGCAAAAGAAGGTCAAGTCATTGTAGCTCCGATGGATAGCAAGGTATCTCTTGATGGAGAGAACGTTGTTTTGACATCTGGTAAGGGAGTGAATAAGACTAAACTAACCTTGTTTGGCATTCATTCAGGCCGAGTGAATGAACATCAACAAGTCTTGGCAGGAGACATTATTGGTGAGACCAAGGATGGAACAGGTCTAAAGGTCACCTATCAAAAGGTTGATGATGACACGGATAAGTTGGTCTATGTCAATCCAGCTTTCTACTTTCCAAAAGTGATTCAGGTTCAGACCACCATTATTCCAACTATCGGTCAGTTTGGCGGCGATGAGTTCGAGAGAGCCAAGGCAATTTATGACTATCTCAAAAGTAATGGAGCAAGCAATCAAGCCATCGCAGCCATTCTAGGAAATTGGTCGGTAGAATCCTCCATTAATCCAAAACGAGCTAAAGGCGACTATTTATCTCCCCCTATTGGTGCGACAGACAGTTCGTGGGATGATGAGGGCTGGCTCTCACTTAATGGTCCAACTATATACAATGGACGTTACCCAAATATTCTCAAACGTGGTTTAGGCTTAGGCCAATGGACAGATACCGCGGATGGGTCACGCAGACATACTTTATTGTTGGAATATGCCAAAGGAAAACATCAAAAGTGGTATGACTTAGGGTTACAACTGGATTTCATGTTGCATGGGGATAGTCCTTATTACACCAACTGGTTAAAGGACTTCTTCAAAAATACAGGTAGTCCAGCTAGTCTTGCCCAACTCTTTCTCATTTACTGGGAAGGAAATAGTGGTGATAAACTACTTGAACGCCAGACAAGAGCAAGTGAGTGGTATTACCAAATTGAAAAAGGCTTTAGTCAACCTAACGGTGGGACAGCACAAAGTGATCCAAAATCTTTAGAAGCTGTACGAGGAGACCTCTTTGAAAACTCTATTCCAGGAGGTGGTGACGGTATGGGATATGCTTACGGCCAATGTACTTGGGGAGTCGCAGCCCGTATCAACCAACTGGGTCTAAAACTCAAAGGTAAAAACGGTGAGAAGATTCCAATTATCAGTACCATGGGCAATGGCCAAGATTGGGTACGAACAGCCGCAAGTCTAGGTGGAGAGACAGGGACAAGTCCGCAAGCAGGAGCTATACTTTCATTTGCGGGAGGAGGACATGGCACACCAGCAGAATACGGACATGTAGCTTTTGTGGAGAAAGTCTACCCAGACGGCTCATTCCTTATCTCCGAAACCAACTACAATGGCAATCCCAACTACACCTTCCGTAAATTATCGGGAGTGGATAGTAGCTTGAGTTTTGCTTATACGACGAAATAAAAAAGGATATGCTAACAATAATTGGATTTGTTAGCATATTGTTTTGTAAATATTTCGTTAGAAATTCTACCTTTAAGTTACTTTGATAAGTTTAATGATATGGTATAATACTAAGGAGAGGTTACTGAATATTTTAAATGGAAACAATTATTGAAAAAATGAAAAAAGAGTCGAAAACTGGTTTAACTTCTGGGGATCTAGTTGACCATATCTTTAAAAATCATAAAATAGATATTCAAGATGATGATTCTGTCACACTCTTAAATATGGGATATTATCATGGTTATAAACGATATAGATTCGTTAAAAAATCCAATTCAGATGGGATTCTGCCCCTTTCTTCATTTAAGGAAATTGAAGCAATCTACAATTTTGATATGGAGTTAAAAGGACTATTTTATCCAATAGTGATGCTTGTAGAGACAGCATTAAAAAATCGGACTATCGATTCAATAGTCGCAGAATCTAGTAGTGGGATAGAAGATATATTAGAACATCAATTAGCTTGTTACATGGACTATCCTGAAGACCATGAAAAATATGGTAACAAACTCGATCAGTATAATGAAACTAGACAAAATGTACTGGATACAATTGACTATTACTCAGATAAAAATGAGGTCATTAAGCATTATTTAAAAAGTGATTATCAAATTCCTCTCTGGGCTTATTTTGAAGTTATTACTCTAGGACAGTTTAGTAGATTTTTAGGAAGTTTAACTAAGTCAAGTCGTGAAAAATTGAATCAAGATTTCACGATCATTCCAAATAGGTCAAACTCTCTTGAGTTAGTTGTCAACGCTCTTATTGAGTTAAGGAATGCTACCATGCACAACAGTGCGATTTTTGATGCCAATTTTTCAAGCGGTGTATCTAAAGCACTCAAAAAACAGATAAAACAAGATTTAGGATTATCGACATTTACTTGTGTTTTCATTGAAGATTATTTCATTCTACTAATTTGGACTTTGAACATTTTAAAATTTGACACAGTAGTCCTCAATAACTATATCAATCAATTCAATGAAATTGTTGAACGATTTGATGTTTCCCTCAATAATCGTGATATTCTCTTTAAGATTATCAGTACAAATAGAAAAACATCGATTCAACAATTAAGTAAATTTATTGACGAAAAACGAAATTAATGGTATTATTGTTGTATCGAATTGGGGCGTGCTAGTCACGTCTGGGAGGGTCTGATGCGTCAGTCCTCCTCTTTTTTTATTTTTAAGTATTCTTCAGAGGTTATCGGTTGCGCTTCCGATAGCTTTTTTCTTTGTCCTTTTTTGATGTGATAACAAAATCAAGCCTTCTTTTTTATGATGGTATTGAACTTGGGCTACGAGCTGTACAAAAAAAGAGAGTTTCTCCTAGAACGGAAAGTTCTTCGTCAAAACTCCTATTTTTGTCGTGCTCGTTTAACGCCCTCGTATCTAATAAAGAGTGACAGTTTGTTGCTACATAAAAAAGAAAAGAAGGACTATTTATGACCAAAACATGTAATCATCACTTTCTTGTCAATCAGGAAAAAGGCGAGAAACACGTCTTTCGCAAGAGTAAAAAATATCGCACTCTATGTTCCGTTGCCCTTGGAACCATGGTGACGGCTGTTGTTGCTTGGGGAGGAACGGTTGCACATGCCGATGAAGTTACAACTTCAGTTGACACCACCATTCAACGAACGGAGAATCCAGCCACAAATTTACCAGAAGCACAACCAAACCCTGTATCTGAACAAACTGAAAGTATGGCATCAACTGGACAATCTAACGGTGCGATTGCTATTACCGTACCACATGATACGGTAACACAAGCAGTTGAAGAAGCAAAGGCTGAAGGTGTTTCTACGGTTGAAGATAGTCCAATGGATTTAGGAAATACAAGATCTGCGGTAGAAACCAACCAACAAATTTCAAAAGCAGAAGCAGATGCCCAAAAACAGGTTGAGACTATTAATGAAGTCACTAAAACCTACAAAGCTGATAAAGCGACATACGAATCGAATAAAGCCCGCATTGAACAAGAAAATAAGGAGCTGTCACAGGCCTACGAGGGGGCCAACCAAACTGGTAAAGAGACAAATGCTTGGGTTGATACTAAAGTCAATGACCTAAAAACTCGGTATGCAGATGCTGATGTGACAGTAAATGAACAAGTAGTTTCAGCAGGAAATGGGACATCTGTACTTGACTATACAAACTATGGCAAGGCTGTTGAAACCATTCAATCAACTAACGAACAAGCTGTAGCAGATTATCTAACAAAGAAAACAAAGGCAGATGATATTGTTGCGAAAAATCAGGTCATTCAAAAAGAAAATGAAGCTGGACTTGCTAAGGCAAAGGCAGATAATGAAGCCATTGAAAGGCGTAATCAGGCTGGTCAAGCAGCTGTTGATGCTGAAAACCGTGCAGGTCAAGCCGCAGTAGATCAAGCAAATCAGGAGAAACAACAATTAGTTTCAGATCGAGCAGCTGAGATTGAAACTATTACCAAACGAAATCAAGAAAAAGAAGCCACAGCCAGAAAAGAGAATGAAGCGATTGATGCCTATAATGCCAAAGAATTGGAACGCTATCAACGTGATTTGGCCGAGATCTCAAAAGGTGAAGAAGGTTATATTTCTGAAGCCCTTGCTCAAGCCCTCAATCTCAATAACGGTGAGCCACAAGCACAACATGGTGCCATTACCCGAAATCCTGATCAGATCATTTCAACTGGTGATGCTTTGCTGGGTGGCTACTCAAGAATTTTAGATTCCACAGGATTCTTTGTCTATGATAGCTTCAAAACAGGTGAGACCCTTAGTTTTAACTATCAAAATCTTCAAAATGCACGATTTGATGGGAAAAAGATTAGTCGTGTGACTTACGATATTACCAACCTTGTATCACCAGCTGGAACCGATGCCGTGAAATTGGTTGTGCCAAATGATCCTACCGAAGGCTTCATTGCCTATCGAAATGACGGAAACGGTGATTGGCGAACAGACAAGATGGAGTTTCGTGTAGTTGCCAAGTATTTCTTGGAAGACGGTTCACAAGTTACCTTCTCCAAAGAAAAACCAGGTGTCTTCACGCATTCTTCCCTCAATCATAATGACATTGGTCTAGAATATGTCAAAGATACTTCTGGGAAATTTGTGCCGATTAATGGTTCAACTGTTCAAGTGACTAATGAAGGTCTAGCACGTTCTTTGGGTTCCAACCGTGCAAGTGATTTGAATTTACCTGAGGAATGGGATACCACATCAAGTCGTTATGCTTATAAAGGAGCTATTGTCTCAACAGTTACATCAGGCAATACCTATACAGTCACCTTTGGGCAAGGTGATATGCCACAGAATGTTGGCTTGTCATACTGGTTCGCCTTAAATACCCTACCAGTTGCACGTACAGTAACACCGTATAGTCCCAAACCTCATGTAACGGTGGAACTTGAACCCATTCCAGAACCTATTACGGTAACACCAGATGTCTTTACACCTAAAACATTTACACCAGAAAAGCCTGTAACCTTCACGCCAAAGCCTTTGGAAGAAGTGGTGCAGCCTAGTCTAACTTTGACCAAGGTAACCTTACCTGTTGAACCTATTCCAAAAGAACTTCCAACGCCACCACAAGTTCCGACTGTCCATTATCATGCGTACCGTTTGACGACAACTCCAGAGATTATGAAAGAAGTGGTCAATAGTGACCAAGCTAATCTTCATGAGAAAACTGTCGCAAAAGATTCAACGGTGATTTATCCCTTAATAGTTGATGCCTTATCGCCCAATCGTGCCCAAACGACTAGTCTCATTTTTGAGGACTACTTGCCTGCTGGTTACCTATTTGATAAGGAAACAACACAAAAAGAGAATGGAAACTATGTCCTTAGCTTTGATGAGACTAAGAATTTTGTGACCTTGACCGCAAAGGAAAACTTGTTGCAGGAGGTAAATAAAGATTTAACCAAGGTTTATCAACTGAACGCTCCAAAACTCTATGGTTCTGTTCGAAATGATGGGGCAACCTATTCCAATAGTTATAAACTCCTTTTGAACAAGGGCACAACCAATGCTTACACAGTCACTTCAAATGTTGTAACGGTTCGTACACCAGGTGATGGGGAGACAACCACGCTCATTACACCAGATAAAAACAATGAAAATGCGGATGGTATCCTCATTAACGACACGGTCGTAGCCCTTGGCACAACCAACCACTATCGTTTGACTTGGGATTTGGACCAGTATAAGGGAGATCGTTCTGCTAAAGAGACAATTGCACGAGGCTTCTTCTTTGTGGACGATTACCCAGAGGAAGTACTTGATGTGGTGGAAAATGGGACGGCTGTTACAACCCTTGACGGTCAGAAGGTATCAGGAATTACGGTTAAAAACTATGCTTCCCTAAATGAAGCCCCTAAAGACCTTCAAGATAAATTGGCTCGTGCTAAGATTACACCAACAGGTGCCTTTCAAGTCTTTTTGCCGGATGACAACCAAGCCTTTTATGACCAGTATGTTCAAACAGGAACTTCTTTAGCTCTTTTGACCAAAATGACGTTGAAAGATAGTCTCTACGGTCAGACAAAGACCTATTCAAACAAGGCTTACCAAGTTGATTTTGGAAATGGCTATGAAACCAAGGAAGTGACCAACACCCTTGTTTCTCCAGAACCCAAGAAACAAAACCTAAACAAGGATAAAGTGGATATCAACGGGAAGCCCGTGCTAGTGGGAACTCAAAATCACTATACACTCTCATGGGACTTGGACCAATACCGAGGGATTAAAGCAGACAACTCTCAGATTGCACAAGGTTTTTACTTTGTGGATGATTATCCAGAAGAAGCTTTATTGCCCGATGAAGCAGCTATTCAGTTTGTCACATCTGATGGTAAAACAGTTTCAGGAATCATGGTGAAGGCTTATTCTCGATTATCAGAAGCTCCTAAATCTTTACAAGAAGCCCTTTCTAAACAAAAAATTCAGCCTAAAGGAGCTTTTCAAGTTTTCATGCCTGAGGACCCACAATTCTTTTTTGAATCTTATGTGACCAAGGGGGAGAATATTACCATTGTCACTCCGATGACGGTTTTGGAAACCATGCTTAATTCAGGGAAGTCTTATGAAAACGTGGCTTATCAGGTGGACTTTGGGCAAGCCTATGAAACCAACACGGTGACCAATTTTGTCCCTAAAGTAACTCCACATAAGTCTAATACCAATCAAGAAGGTATTTCAATTGATGGAAAGACTGTTCTTCCGAATACGGTCAATTATTACAAAATTGTCTTGGATTACAGTCAATACAAGGACATGGTCGTGACGGATGATGTTCTTGCCAAGGGATTTTACATGGTAGACGATTACCCAGAAGAAGCCCTTACCCTAAATCCTGATGGCATTCAAGTTTTGGATAAGGGTGGCAATCGTGTATCTGGTATCTCTGTCAGCACCTACGCTAGTTTGTCAGAAGCTCCGAAAGTTGTTCAAGATGCCATGGCTAAACGTCAGTTTACACCTAAAGGAGCCATTCAAGTTCTTAGTAGCGATGAACCCAAAACCTTTTATGAGACCTATGTGAAGACTGGTCAAACCTTAGTTGTCACGCTTCCGATGACGGTAAAAAATGAGTTGACCAAAACAGGTGGTCAGTATGAAAATACAGCCTATCAGATTGATTTTGGCTTGGCCTATGTCACGGAAACAGTGGTCAATAATGTTCCCAAACTAGACCCACAAAAAGATGTGGTGATTGACTTGTCTCATAAAGATGAGAGCCTTGACGGGAAAGAAGTGGCCTTGTATCAAACCTTTAACTATCGCTTGGTTGGAGCATTGATTCCAAGCAATCGTGCGACTGATTTATTTGAATATGGTTTTGAAGATAACTATGATGAAAAGCATGATGAGTATAATGGTGTTTATCGCAGCTATCTGATGACGGATGTCATCCTCAAAGATGGTTCTGTCTTAAAAGAGGGGACAGAAGTCACGAAATATACCTTGCAACAGGTGGATACAGAAAATGGCCTCGTGTCAATTTCATTTGATAAATCCTTCTTAGAGACTATCTCTGATGATTCAGCCTTTCAGGCAGATGTTTACCTGCAGATGAAACGGATTGCGACTGGTCAGGTGGAGAATACCTACCTTCATACAGTGAATGGCTATGTCATCAGCTCAAATACAGTTGTAACACATACACCTCAACCTGAAGAACCAAGTCCAAATCAACCCACACCACCTCAACCACCAATTGAGACTATTGAACCGCCTGTTCCAGCAAATATTTTGCCAAATACAGGGGAACAGGAATCCCTTTTGGGCTTGATTGGAGCTGGTATTCTACTTGGTACGGCTTATGGACTGAAGAAAAAGGAGGAGAAGTAGATGAATCCAAAAACTATTTATGAAAAGGATTCAGACCAAGATGGTTTGACAGATGCTCAGGAACTAGCTTTGGGAACCAATCTGCAGTCTGTTGACACAGATGGTGATGGTCAAGCTGATTTAGAGGAGCTACAATCTGGATATTCACCACTAGTCCCACAAAAGGAGTTGTGTGATGGCTTGGAACTTTGACACCATGAAAGAGGCTTTGTCTGAAATGGAGAAGGTCGATTACCAAGAGTTTATCAAAGCCTTTCTCTCTTTGGAATTAAGTATTTCTGATAGAACAATCCTCAATCAGGTTTATCAAGATTATATGGATGAGGATGACCTATCCTTGATTAGTGATGAGCTACGAGTTAAAGTTGATAGTTATCAGGATGAAGTGCAGGCAGATATGACTGACATTCTGGAAAAGTTGTACCGAACAGGTGAAGGCTCTAGTTTTATTATGGATTTAATGTCCTCAAATAATCTTTCAGACACCTTGGAACAGTATGAGGTTTTGGATAGTGACGATTATTCACCACTTAGCCTTGAAACCTTACAGGCCATGATTCAACAGGACTTGGCTATTTCCAGTCAGGATTATTTTGGAGACTTGGTTCACCTTGCCTTGCAAAAAGATTTACTAGACCAGAAAAGTCATTTCTTACAACACTATGTGGCAACTGTAATGGAAGGTATTCCACAAGAAAGAGACCAACGAGTCTTGGTCCTAGATTAACGCAAAGGGCTGAGAAAAACTCTCAGCCCTTTTAAAATGGGAGGGAAAATGAATCAAGAAGTCTTACTACAAATGATGAGAGCCACCATTCCTCGTGATAGAGCCTTGCTTGAGGCGTTTTTATATTACCAAGCAGAGCATTTTGATGAGGAGTGGGATAGTCTTATTCGTCAGTTTTTATCCAATAGGCAAGCAAACATCAGCCCTGTTCAGGTACTTCACTTTGAGACAGATGTTTCAGCTTTTGTCCAGGCTAGTCCTTATGATACTGCTCATGATCTATTGACCTATACACAAGTTTTCGGCCAAAGTGGTCTCCAAAAACTCGACAAACTATCGCCGTCTGAAAAAGACTTGGTGATTGAAGTGGCCTTGTTCAATCTGGCCACTCGTTTTCAACTATTAGACTCAAATGGACACTACCAAACTATTTCACCAGATTCTCTATTACAAAAGAGTAGGGGAGCTAATTTGGTCAATGTTTATCGTGTGGCTAATAATTTAGCGGATCGAATCAGCCGAGATATTGAACAGTTTCTCTTGACTTACGAGCCTGAGCTTGAAACAAGAGCTGATAAAACTGTTCTAGAAAATGAAGAAACTGGTGATGAGCACAAAGTGAGTAGTAATCAAGCAATATCATTTAGAGAAGATGGCTCTCTCATCATTGCTAGTTTGGATGTAGATTTGTCTCAACTAGATGTTCAAACAGGAAAAACCAGTCATCTGCCAGCTTATGAAGAGTTGTCATTACAACGTAAATTTGAGATTCTAACATATTTTGACCATATTCGAAATGAACGTTCCAAAGTTGCAAGTTTTAGACGAGGTGATTTTGATACTGAGATGGAAATGACACCAATCTTTGAGGGCAAGGAGTTACTTACCTATCTAGAAGCTGATGGTAGTCCCTATGAGCTGAAACGAACGCTGACTACAGTCGAAGAAAAGGAATTAGAAAAAATTGGACGAGCTATTAGGATAGAAAATCAAGAAAAATTGACTCAGCTAGGGATTGAGCTATCTCAGTTTGAATCAGACCAAGTCGGTATTTTATTGGATGCGGCAGGTCGTTTTCGTTTAAAAAATGCGGACCTTGCTTTATTAGGTGGTTATCCCAAAGCCTCGGTAACTCAACTAGCCCTTGCGACAGAACTACTCCAAATGGGACTAAATCATGAAAAGGTTGAATTTTTCTTTGGCAGTCAACTATCTTTAGAAGAGTTGCGACAGGTTGCTTATGCCTTTTTACACCAAGAACTCAGCAGAGAAGATGCGGAGCAATTTGAAAAAGATAAAGGTAATCAGCCAGATTTAACCCTCAGAGATTGGAAGAGCAAGCTAGAGAAAGCTGAGTCGAAAGTAGTGGTTGATGAAGAATTTGCGAATAATCCACTAGTCCAGAGAGTATTGGACACTTATCCTCTGGGGTCATTGGTTTCCTATAAGGGACAGGACTTTGAGGTCATGTCGGTCAGTGATGCTCGATTGAACGGTTTGATTCGGATTGAGTTAGTTAATGATTTTTCGGATATCATTGAACAAAATCCAGTTCTTTATTTGAGGACCTGGGAAGAAGTCAGTCAGGCACTTCATCAGCCAAAGGCAGAAAAACAAACAGAGTTAGAAGAAGCGGACCAAGAACTAAATCTTTTTTCATTTCTGGAAGAGGAGCCAGTTCAGAGTGTTGGACTATTGGAACCAGATAGTTCAGAAAAAGGTCATAACGATACTGATCTTGAAGAATCAGATAGTCAAATTCCTGAAGAGGAAGTCGTCGAAACAATTCCAGAGATTCCAGTAACGGACTTTTATTTTCCAGAAGATTTGACGGACTTTTATCCTAAGACTGCTAGAGATAAGGTTGAGACAAACATCGCGGCAATTCGTTTGGTTAAAACACTTGAAACGGAACTCCGTCAGGCAAATCCAAGTGAACAAGAACTCCTTGCCAAGTATGTGGGCTGGGGTGGACTTGCCAATGATTTCTTTGATGACTATAATCCAAAATTTTCTAAGGAACGAGAAGAACTGAAAAGCCTAGTCACAGATAAAGAGTATTCGGATATGAAACAGTCCTCTCTGACAGCCTATTACACAGACCCAGCCCTGATCCGTCAGATGTGGGATAAGTTGGAAAGAGATGGCTTTACAGGTGGCAAAATCCTAGATCCTTCCATGGGAACAGGGAATTTTTTTGCAGCAATGCCCAAACACATAAGAGAAAAGAGTGAGTTATATGGTGTAGAATTAGATACTATTACAGGAGCTATTGCCAAACACCTTCATCCCAATAGTCACATTGAAATTAAGGGCTTTGAGACGGTGGTTTTTAACGACAATAGTTTTGATTTGGTGATTTCAAATGTGCCCTTTGCCAATATACGAATTGCGGATAACAGGTACGATAGGCCTTACATGATTCATGACTACTTTGTCAAAAAGTCACTTGATTTGGTCCATGATGGTGGACAAGTAGCGATTATCTCTTCGACAGGAACTATGGATAAGCGAACAGAAAATATTTTACAAGATATTCGTGAGACAACTGAATTTCTTGGTGGGGTTCGACTGCCTGATTCTGCCTTTAAGGCCATTGCGGGAACGAGTGTCACAACGGATATGTTATTCTTCCAGAAACACCTGAACAAGGAATATGTGGCAGACGACTTAGCCTTTTCAGGTTCTATTCGCTATGAGAAGGATAGTCGTATTTGGCTCAATCCTTACTTTGATGGAGAATACAATAGCCAAGTGCTAGGAACCTACGAGGTCAGAAATTTTAACGGCGGAACACTTTCTGTTAAGGGGACTAGTGATAACTTGATTGCAAGTGTCCAAACTGCTCTAAATCACGTTAAGGCCCCAAGAGAGATTGATAGAAATGAGGTCATCATTAACCCAGATGTGTTGATCAAACAAGTCATTGATACCTCCATTCCAGCTGAAATGAGGGAGAATCTGGGTCAGTACAGTTTTGGTTACCAGGGTGCTACAGTTTACTATCGAGATAATAAAGGCATTCGAGTCGGAACCAAGACGGAAGAAATCAGTTACTATGTCGATGAAGAGGGCAACTTCAAAGCATGGGACACCAAACATTCTCAAAAACAGATTGATCGCTTTAATGCCTTAGAAGTGACTGATAACACTGCTCTGGATGTTTATGTGACCGATGATGCAGCAAAACGTGGTCAGTTTAAGGGATATTATAAAAAGACAGTTTTCTATGAAGCTCCATTGTCTGATAAAGAAGTGGCACGAATCAAAGGAATGGTCGATATTCGCAATGCCTACCAAGAAGTTATTGCCATTCAACGCTATTATGACTATGATAAGGGGACCTTTAACCACTTGTTAGGCAAACTCAATCGTACCTATGATAGCTTTGTCAAACGCTATGGGTATTTGAATAGTACTGTGAACCGCAATCTTTTCGATAGTGATGACAAGTATTCGCTTCTTGCTAGTTTGGAAGATGAAAGTCTAGATCCAAGTGGAAAGTCTGTTATCTATACTAAATCTCTTGCCTTTGAGAAGGCTCTAGTGCGTCCCGAAAAAGAGGTTAAAAAGGTACATACTGCCCTTGATGCCTTAAATTCGAGCTTGGCTGACGGAAGAGGTGTTGATTTCGATTATATGATGTCTATCTATCAGGTTGAATCGAAGATGACCTTGATTGAGGAATTAGGCGACCTCATTATGCCTGATCCTGAGAAGTATTTGAATGGGGAGCTGTCCTATGTTTCTCGCCAAGACTTTCTGTCAGGTGATGTCGTCACTAAGTTAGAAGTGGTGGACCTATTCGTCAAACAAGACAATCAGGACTTTAACTGGCCGCATTATGCGGGACTTCTAGAAGCTATCAAACCAGCACGCATTACTTTAGCAGACATTGATTATCGAATCGGTTCACGCTGGATTCCTTTGTCTGTTTATGGAAAATTTGCCCAAGAAACCTTTATGGGGAAAGCCTATGAATTGTCAGACCAAGAAGTAGCAACAATCCTTGAAGTCAGTCCCATTGACGGGGTTATCACTTATCAATCTAAGTTTACCTACACCTATTCCAACGCAACGGATAGGAGTTTAGGTGTCCCTGCTTCACGCTATGATAGTGGTCGAAAAATCTTTGAAAATCTCCTGAATTCCAATCAACCAACCATCACAAAACAAGTTGTTGAAGGAGATAAGAAAAAGAATGTGACGGATGTGGAGAAAACAACAGTCCTGCGTGCTAAGGAAACGCACCTACAAGAACTCTTTCAAGGATTTGTAGCAAGGTATCCAGAAGTTCAACAAATGATTGAAGACACCTATAATAGGCTCTACAATCGTACGGTATCAAAGTCCTATGATGGTAGTCATTTAACCATTGATGGACTTGCTCAGAATATCTCCTTACGTCCTCACCAAAAGAATGCCATTCAACGAATTGTCGAGGAAAAACGTGCTCTACTAGCCCACGAGGTAGGGTCTGGAAAAACTTTGACCATGCTTGGAGCTGGTTTCAAGTTGAAAGAATTAGGGATGGTGCATAAACCTCTCTATGTGGTTCCTTCTAGTTTGACTGCACAGTTTGGTCAAGAAATTATGAAGTTCTTCCCAACCAAGAAAGTCTATGTGACCACTAAGAAGGACTTTGCCAAAGCCAAACGTAAGCAGTTTGTGTCTCGGATTATTACAGGGGATTATGATGCCATTGTCATTGGGGATTCACAATTTGAGAAGATTCCGATGAGTCGTGAAAAACAGGTCGCCTATATCAATGACAAACTCGAGCAACTCCGAGAAATCAAGCTAGGAAGTGACAGTGATTATACGGTGAAAGAAGCGGAACGTTCGATTAAGGGATTAGAACACCAGTTGGAAGAACTCCAAAAATTGGAGCGAGATACCTTTATTGAATTTGAAAACCTTGGCATTGATTTTCTCTTTGTGGACGAGGCTCACCATTTTAAGAATATCAGACCCATTACAGGCCTTGGGAGTGTCGCAGGGATTACCAACACAACTTCTAAAAAGAACGTGGATATGGAGATGAAGGTGAGACAAGTACAGGCAGAGCATGGAGATAGAAATGTCGTTTTTGCGACAGGAACACCAGTTTCTAACTCTATTAGTGAACTTTTCACCATGATGAATTACATTCAACCCGATGTTTTAGAGCGATACCAGGTATCCAATTTTGACTCCTGGGTTGGGGCTTTTGGGAATATCGAAAACTCCATGGAACTAGCCCCGACAGGAGATAAGTACCAACCCAAGAAACGGTTCAAGAAATTTGTCAACCTTCCTGAACTCATGCGAATCTACAAGGAAACTGCCGATATTCAGACCTCAGACATGCTTGATTTACCAGTACCAGAAGCTAAGATTATTGCGGTGGAAAGCGAGTTAACGCAAGCTCAGAAATACTATTTGGAAGAGCTGGTAAAGCGTTCAGACGCTATCAAGTCAGGTAGTGTTGATCCAAGTAGAGATAACATGCTTAAAATCGTGCGCTGTTAAGCGTAAAAATGTATCTCCCTCACAGAGGGATATTATTGAAAGTAAATAATAGGAACAACTAACTAACCTAGCGGGGAAACCCAAAGGGGACAATAGCATGTTAGTAAAGCGGATAAGGAGCGAGTTACAACGCTTTGATGTGCCGCAAGTTCCGTAACCTATGGTTAAGGCTAAACTGCTTGAACCTCAATTCTGACTAGGTGCAAAGCATCGCCCATCGGAAAGTAACTGAGACCGATGTTACTGTATATTCGTTGTTGTGATTTTGGACGAATAACTTTCTACAGTAAAAGAGCATACGATAAGTATGAATAAAGGAATGAGTGAGGAACCTAAGGGTTACTAGAACGTACATTTTTAACGAATAGCAGGATTGCCTAAGAGGGGAGACCCTTATGGTAACGGAGTCACCGTAGTAGTCCGAGCAAGGGAAATCCTTGTACATGGCGAAGGGTGACAGGTAATTTCGATTAGTTAGAAAGGATTAGGTGCGTGGGATGCGTACAGCCAAAACTATTTTAACGGTCATTCATGAACGTGGAAAACAAGATAAACCACTCGAAAGGGTTTATAAGTTACTATTTAATCGTGAACTCTATCTGATAGCCTATGCAAAGTTATACCCGAATAATGGAGCAATGACAAAGGGTGTTTCAGAGGAAACGATTGATGGAATGTCTATTCAAAAAATAGATAGGATTATTGAACAATTAAGACGAGAAACCTATTATTGGAGACCAGCTAGGAGAGAGTACATTCCTAAAAAGAATGGAAAACACCGTCCTTTGGGAATACCAGTATGGAGTGATAAACTTCTTCAGGAAGTGATTCGCATGATATTAGAAGCCTATTATGAGCCACAATTTAGTGAACATTCTCATGGTTTTAGACCAAAAAGAGGGTGTCATACAGCTTTACAAGAAATTCAGACCTGGAAAGGGACACGTTGGTTCATAGAAGGAGATATCTCTAGTTATTTTGACACGATTGACCACGATGTATTAATCACTATGTTGTCTAGACAAATTCAGGATGGTCGGTTTATTAGGCTTATCAAAAATATGCTTGAGGCAGGATATCTTGATGATTGGAAGTTTCACAAGACTATTAGTGGAACACCGCAAGGTGGAGTTATTAGTCCTTTATTAGCTTATATCTATTTACATCAATTTGATAAGTGGGTCGGTGAAGAACTGATACCTCAATATACAAGAGGTAACAAGCAGAAAGCAAACTCAGCCTATAATCGTTTGAGTAGAAGAATTAAATGCTATCAGGAAAAAGGAGATTATAAAAAAGCTCATCAGTTAATTGTTGAGAGAAGAAATCTCCCTTCAGTTGATACTTATGATACTACCTATCGGAGGTTAAGATATGTTCGGTATGCGGATGACTTTATTCTAGGCTTTACAGGTTCAAAAGCTGAGGCAAAAGATATAAAGAAGCAAATTGGAGACTTTTTAAAGATTAAGTTACATTTGGAACTTTCTCAAGAAAAGACTTTGATTACCCATGCGACTGAAGAATCAGCGAAATTTCTAGGATATGAGATAAAAGCACAACGTGTCAATGATTATATTGATAACAAAGGAAGACGAAGTGTCAATGGTGTTATCGCATTATTTGTACCTGCATCAGTTATTGAAAGCAAATGCCACCAATACATGAAAAATGGTAAATCTATTCATCGTAATAATTTATTGCATGATGATGACTTTAGTATCGTTCAAACTTACCAACAAGAATATAGACGGCTGGTTCAATATTATATATTGGCACAAAATTTGTCATGGTTCTCAAAAGTCTATTGGTATATGGAAACATCACTCCTTAAAACATTAGCATTTAAGCATAAGTCATCCATTAATAAAATGTTAGCTAAATATAAGACTACCACGACTAGCACGAATGGCCGAACGGTGCCGTGTTTACAGGTAGTTGTGCCTCGAGAAGATAAACCTCCTCTAGTTGCAACGTGGAGTGGTATTTCACTTTCTTATAAAAAGAAAGCTGTAATAGAAGATGCTCCGTATCAAGTTTATGGTGGTCGAACAGAGCTTATCAAGCGATTACTCGCAAATAAGTGTGAGCTATGTGTAAGTGAGGAGAACATAGAGGTACATCATATCAGAAAATTAGCAGACTTGAACAAACACAATGGAAAATTAGTTCCAAAGTGGAAAGAAATCATGTCAGCAAGACGTCGAAAAACGCTGGTGACTTGTCGGGATTGTCACCATGCAATACATAATGGTTCAATAAATACACGTTTATGAAATGAAATTACTGGAGAGCCGGATGATGCGAAAGTATCATGTCCGGTTCGGTGGGGGGATAATGGAAAAGGGGTCGCAATGACTACCTCGCTAGTATCCTACCCTACACAGGAGAAGCCAGAAAACTAGCTATTGATATGCGGTTGATTGACCCTACCTATACTTTATCGGATAATCAGAAAATCCTTCAAGTGGTCGATAATGTCGAACGAATCTACCGTGATGGAGCTGAAGACAAAGCCACTCAGATGATTTTCTCAGATATTGGAACTCCTAAAAGTAAGGAAGAAGGCTTTGATGTCTACAATGAACTGAAAGCTTTGCTGGTTGATCGAGGGATTCCAAAAGAAGAAATTGCCTTTGTCCATGATGCCAATACTGATGAGAAGAAAAACTCTCTCTCACGAAAGGTCAATAGCGGAGAAGTACGGATTCTCATGGCTTCGACTGAAAAAGGTGGAACGGGTCTAAACGTGCAATCACGCATGAAAGCTGTCCACCACTTAGATGTTCCCTGGCGTCCCTCAGACATTGTCCAGCGAAATGGTAGATTGATTCGTCAGGGAAACATGCACCAGGAGGTAGATATTTATCACTATATTACTAAAGGGAGCTTCGACAATTACCTCTGGCAGACACAGGAGAACAAGCTAAAATATATCACGCAGATAATGACTTCAAAAGATCCTGTGAGGTCAGCTGAAGATATTGATGAACAAACCATGACCGCCTCAGACTTTAAGGCCTTAGCAACTGGAAACCCCTATCTCAAACTCAAAATGGAATTGGAAAATGAACTGACAGTTTTAGAGAATCAAAAACGAGCCTTCAATCGATCCAAAGACGAGTATCGCCATACCATTTCCTATAGCGAGAAGCACCTCCCTATTATGGAAAAACGGTTGAGTCAATATGATAAAGATATTGCCCAATCTTTGGCAACAAAGGCGCAAGATTTTGTCATGCGATTTGACAATCAAGCAATGGATAATCGTGCTGAAGCTGGGGACTATCTGCGAAAACTCATTACCTATAACCGCTCAGAAACTAAGGAAGTTCGGACTCTGGCCAACTTTAGAGGATTTGATTTGAAAATGACTACACGAGGTGCTAGTGAGCCCTTGCCAGAAACTATTTCTTTAATGATTGTAGGTGATAACCACTATACTGTCGCCCTTGATTTGAAATCAGACGTTGGAACTATTCAACGGATTAGCAATGCCATTGACCATATCATGGATGACCAAGAAAAGACGCAAGAGCTGGTAAAGGATTTAAAGGATAAGCTACGAGTAGCCAAAGTAGAAGTTGAAAAAGTCTTTCCCAAGGAAGAAGATTATCAACTTGTAAAGGCTAAGTATGACGTTTTGGCTCCCTTGGTTGAAAAAGAAGAAGAGATTGAAGTGATAGATGCAGCTTTGGCCAAGTTTAGTGAAGATACAACACCCCAAAAGAAGCGACAAATAGCACTCGAGATATAAGAAAAAAGGCTGACAAATAATTTTGAACGCGGTAAAATGAAGTCAAGAAATCACAAAAGGAGAATAGATCATGACCCAAACACTAGAAGAAATGCGTTATCAATTAGAAGAATGGTTGACACAAGGCTATACAAGTCCAGAGGATAGGGTAAACTACCAAAACTTAAAGGAACAGTATGAAGATGAGACCTTTGATTACAGTTTTTCAAAGCGTGAAATTACTGGACAGCTGGAACTCATCATCACAAGTCGTGAGAATGATTTTCCTAGCTTAGATGAGGTGATGAAGGCGGAATACCTTGATTTGGTTGCCCAACTTGATGATTTAGACAAGAGACAGGCTGACTACTATCGCAAGCAATTGGGATAGGAGGTAGTTTATGCAGGGATTGATAGAACAGATGTTACAGGGAATTCTGCTAGTTGCCGCTTTAGGATTGATATTTATTATTTTGTATCAGATTTCTAGACTAGCGACAGGCTTGTTTCTTATTGGACTCATTAGTGGTTTGATTTTTATAGAAGTTTATGGAATTTACCTATTCTTCACAGAAAGACACCTATATAAAGAAGATTTAGCAGCAAATGGCATATGGAGTTTTACAGGATTTTTTATTGCTTTGAATCTATTTCTCGTTTTAAGCTTTATTATAAAGTGGTGGAGAAATAGAATAGTTTAACACGGAGGATTACCGATTGGTAGTCCTTTTTCTTGTGATAAATTTTCCAAGATAATCTTGTTATGATGTGGCTATCACTAATAAAGGAGTAAGCCATGTTAAATAAAGTGAAAGCTCGATTTCTGATTGGAGTAGGAGGTTTAATCGCAGTCAGTTTTATGGTCATGATTGGCTATACGATTGGCTCACAATCCGTTTCAAAACAAACTGAGCACCAAATACGAGCAGAAGCCAATAAACTTGTGACAAAGGAAAAGCAGGAGGAAAGAGCGACAGTCCTATCAGATGAGCTTGTCAAAGAATTTCTTACTCAATATTTCACCAAGGTCCAGCTTGGTGAAAATAACGCTCGTATCAAGCCCTACATGACGGATTCGGCATTTTCAGAAGAGGAAGCAAATCAGAATAAAGCAATTAATCAAGTTTATAAAGATTATATGCTTGACTACCGATTTGAATCAGCCAGTATCTATGTCAATACAGAAAGCAATGTTGCACTTGCGGAAGTTACCTACCAAGTGACCTATGTTTCTGATTTGAGTGAGCAACAACAGCGAACCACTCAGACAGAAATCAAGACGGTTATGTTATCCTACTCCAAAGTTTCCGACAAGCTCCTGGTTAATCAGTTGACCATTTGGAATGGGAAACTGGAGGACATGAAAGAAGCCACAAATGGTGCTAATTCCAGCATACCAACGATCCAAGGAACTACAACAAGTGAGAACAACTAGCAGGAGGCAGTCTTCTGCTTTTTTTGATAGGGAGACAAGATGACACGAATTAAAGTAGTAAAACAAAAGGCCATTTTAGATGTGGCTGAAAGTCTGGGTTATTCCTTCAGACGTTTATCAGGACAAATTTTTGAACACCCAGACCATGATTCCTTTCGGATTTTTGCCGATACTAATACTTTCAAATGGTTTTCAAGAGATATACAAGGGGATGTAATTGACTTTGTTCAATTAGTGGCAGGCGTTACTTTCAAAGAGGCTGTATCCTATCTTGAAACTGGGGATTTTGAACAAGCTAAGTTGGTAGAAGAAACTTATCAACCGTTTCAATATTATTTGCGTGAAGAACCCTTTCAGCAAGCACGTACTTACTTGAATGTCGTTCGTGGCCTAAGTGATGAGACTATAAATACCTTTGGTAGACAAGGATTGCTTGCTCAAGCTACTTATCAAGCGGAGTCAGTTTTAGTGTTTAAAAGCTATGACCATAATGGTGTCTTACAGGCCGCAAGCCTTCAAGGTCTCGTCAAAAATGAAGAAAAACACGATCGAGGTTATCTCAAAAAAATCATGAAAGGCTCAAAAGGCCATGTTGGTATTAGTTTCGATATTGGGAATCCCAAGAGACTCATTTTTTGTGAATCAGTTATAGATATGATGAGTTATTATCAACTTCACCAAAAGCAGCTATCAGATGTTCGCCTGGTGTCAATGGAAGGCTTAAAACTTTCAGTGATTGCTTATCAGACTTTACGTCTAGCAGCCGAGGAACAAGGGAAATTGGCATTTCTAGATACAGTAAAACCAAGCAGACTTAGCCATTATCTTCAGGCAATACAAGAGACGACAACCTTTTTTCAAACTCATTCAAACGTGCTAACATTGGCTGTTGATAACGATGAGGCAGGAAGAGAATTTTGTCAGAAACTGTCAGATAAAGGACTTCCAATCACCAAAGATTTACCACCATTGCAGGGACTGGAAACAAAGTCAGATTGGAATGATATTGTGAAGCAACAGAAGGAAATATCCTTAAGCAATCTTATTCAGTCAGCCCAGATACAAGCCATTAAGAATCATCCTCCACCAAAACGAGAGCGTGCTATGGAATTGTGATAACAAAATCAAGTCCGCTATCATAATCTAGAAAGTGACAAGGAGGAAACCCTATGAGTGTGATTGAACGTCTGGCTGAAAAAGTAGCTAGGCAAGAAGAAAAGGTCTCACGTGAGACGGAGAAATTGGAACACTATCGTGACCAACTACAAACTGCAATGTATAGCACCTTTATCAAACGGCAACAATCTAGTCAGTTGTCATTTCATGAAGCACTAGAGCAAGCCTTTGGTAAAGAAACCACACTACACCCAAATTACAGAAATGAGGATACAGAATGAGTAAAACATGGCATTTTGATCAGCCACTAGACGATGTGAAACCAACATCGTCCCATGAAGAACGAGCCAAAATCGCAGCACTTTTTCATAAACAGGATGAAAAACCAATTGAAGAAGTAGATTATGTGGCTGCTTTTGAACAGCAACAAAAGGAGTCAGAATCTAAAGATGTACAAACGCTCGCATCAACCGTTAAACAAAGTCAGCCGAAGAAGGTAAATATCACAAGTGACTATAAACAACACTTGGCTGATACCATTGCACAAAATAACAAGGATATTTAAGCCTGTCAAAAGCAAATTGAAGAACTTCATCAATTGATTGATGAAAAGAAAATCCAAAATAAAAAGTTGCAGGCTATTTCAGTAGCCATTGATGATTTATAAGTCAGGTAGTCCTATACGGGCTACCTTTTTACAATTGAAGGAGAAGATAATGAAATTTTTTCAAAAGAAAAAACAGAACCAGGATCAATTTAAACGACTGATTCATCGACTATCTGAGATGTCAGATACTGAACTAACCAAAGTAGAACAACTCCTAGATGTGGTTTTTGATACAAATTTTAAGCCTGATAGGAACGTTGAATTATCTCAAAGCGTTATAAACGATGAGGAACAAAGTCTTGATAAGTCGATCCAAGAAGCGAAAAATAAACTTAACATGGAACAATTCGAAAAAAACATTGAGAGATTTAGACAAGGTAGGCGAGAGAGCAATAATAACAAATAACAGACCAATTATTTTGGCCTGTTTTTTGAAATATGTGTCATCGTTGAATCGTAACAGCATAGCCTAACTAGATTATTATCTCGTGAAGGTTCAACATTGAACATAAAATCATGGTCCTGATAATCTTTAGCGTTTTCTTTGTTCAATTTGAAATAGGATTTTTGAGATTTGGCCATGGCAAGCATAATATCATCCGTTAAAAATGTTAGTGGTATATCTAGAGCAGAATAGCGATAGAAATCCTCTTCAAACTTTCGGTAGCTATCACTAAAATAATCCATTTGTAACTGATTTTTATTAAACTCAAGCTGATTCATGCTCTACCTCCAAGTCTATTGCAAGAATATCTGAGATTTGGCTACTGATGTAACCTTCTTTAGTTTCAAACGAAACAGATTGGAAGCTCAAATTTTTTACTTTTCCAATATAAATTTTTCCAGGGACTGTCAGAATACCAGTTAATTGGTGGCTATATAGTTGATTGAGTAGCAGTAGCTTATCTGCTAAACTTAACTCACTTGAATAGTCAATGCGATTACGTTCTTGTTCTAAGCCTGATGTATGTTCTGATAAGAAAAATCCTATCCATTTGGCCATCTTTCGGTCTTGATATTCTCTAGCAACCTTAAATGGCAGATAACTTCTATCAATCATTTCAACCCCTCCAATCCGCCAGCAGAATGCCCACCGACTAGTTTACTTCGGGCAATTACCCTGGAATTTTCTAATAAAGAACTAGCTTTCTGTACTGCAAGAAATCCAAATTGATCACGAATCCTATCAATAGTTGTTTCTAATTTTTCCTCTTTTTCGCTTACTTCAAAGTCATCAAAAAGTGAAATAACTGCGAAATTTTCATCCATTAGACCGTCATATCTCACAGCTATGCTTCTTACAGCTCTCCCCTCGTATTTTGAGCGAAAAAGTGAGATAACTTCGTCTTGGAAAACAAGTGTTCGATTGGTTGGGTTAATTTTTCTTTGAACATTGATTGATTTCTTGTTTTCAAAATTTGAATATCCCACAGTTATGGCGACTACGGTTGCTTTTTTGTGTCTCCTACGCAATCGAATAGCAACCTGCTCTGCCATTTCACGCAGGACAAGCTCTATATCACTTTGACGAGTGTAATCTTTATGGAGCACTTGCGAATTCCCAATCCCGACTGCTTTAGGTCGATAAGGTTCATGGACATTACTTTCATCGATACCATTAGCATGAAACCAATGTTGTACTCCAATAACACCAAATTCTTTTTTCAAGATAGTAGGGTCACAGTTGGCCAATTCTTTAATGCTGTAGATTCCCAATTTGTTTAGTCTTTTTTCTGTTCGTGAACCTATTCCCCAAAAGTCAGTCATTTTTGGAATATTCCAGACCTTCGTTTCAACATCTTGATAAGACCAATTGGCACGCATGGTAGCAGTGGTTTTAGCTTCGTTATCAAGTGCTAACTTAGCTAAAAGTGGATTGGCATTACTCATTCCAACAGTTGAATAGACACCCGTTTTTTCCCAAATATTGTGTTGAATTTTTGCTGAAAGCACATCTAACTTATCTTTGCGACTTAGAGATTTGTCTTTAACAAAATAATTTAGCGATGAAGTTAAGTCGATAAATCCTTCATCAATAGAATAGGGCAGAATATCTGTCGGATCTGCATAATTTTGAAATACTTTTTGTATTTCAAGATTTTTTTGAATGTACAAGTCCATCCTGGGTGGCACTATAAATGTACGCTTGGCCCAATTTTCTATGAAGGAAACAAATTTTGCATCCGTTGGTAATCCTGAGATTTTAGCACGGTAGTAGTTAAATTTTCTTGTCTGAACATCAAAGGGGAGGTCGTAGGCTCTACCGACATTTCCTTTACCAAATACTTTTTTGAACATTGGAGAAGAGGCTAAAATTAGACCAGAAGAGTTGTCAGCCCTACTCATGACACAAAGTGAAGTATGGAGCGGGTGAAGTCCTCTCTCAACACATTCGATGGATGCGTAGAAGGATTTCATATCAACAAAAGCAATATCGCTACGTGGTTCTTTTGAATAGTCGATATAGCCCATACTATTCACCTTGTTTTTAATTTTGCTAATTCATCGACCAATTCTGTCAGATGGTCTGTTACGTCGTATTCTTCTTTTTCAAGAGATAAGATAATGCGGTCTTCCTTGAGGTAGATCATTTCTTTAACAAACTTTGACATCTCTACCCTCCAATCACAGGCATGAAGTGCCCTACAACCTTGCCAACAATTCTGATTTCATCTTCAAAGGGGATAAATTTCTCGGCAACATCTGGATTGATGGAAACCATTCGGAATCCATCTTCTTCACGATAGAGTTTCTTGATATAGAGCGATCCATTCCAATTCAAGGCATATACAGCTCCATCGTAATCAAAACCAGTTGACCTGATTAAAGCAACTTCACCGTCTTTATAAACAGGTTCCATAGAATTACCAGAAATCCATGTTGCTATATCGAATCCTGTATATTCATCTTCCGAATAGACAGTCTCAGTTTCAAATTCATCGTATAGACCTTCACCAGGACCAGCAGATAGTTGGATCTCAGATAGGACTTCCACAGCAAATAGCGGAATAATTTTATTGTGAGTCCCTTGTTCTTGAAGTAATTCTTCAGCATACTTATCTACTTTTTCCTGGTTCTGTAAAGAAAGCTGAAGATAAGTATTGACTATTTTATATTCTGACTCAAAATATGTTTCAGGAACATCTAATAGGATAGCCAGTTGTTTGAGATTGCTTTGGTTTGGTTTAGTCTTTTCATTTTCCCAATTGAAATAAGAAGAGCGGTTTATATCAAGTTTATCTGCTAGTTCAGATTGAGAATAGCCAAGTGTTATTCGTCTTTCTTTTAATCGTTTACCAGAAAACATATTACCTCCAGAAAACTATTGTTGTTTTATAAACTAACAAAATTATATCATAAAAGATTTAAGATGCAAGAGGAAAGTAATGTAAAACATATCCTGAATTTATTATTTAAAAATAATAGAATGATTTATGTGATATAATTTCAATAAATAACTTTTCAAACTAAATATGCGAGGTTCAGGTAGTCTATATGATATCAAGAATTATAATACAAAACTTTTAACGTTTTCAGAAAGTTGATTTTACTTGTAATTCTGAAGTTAATATTTTTGTTGGGGAGAACGGTTCTGGGAAAAACCAAAAGTAAATTTTATGGTGCGTGTACACGTACGAGGGGAAACCTA